>ERZ808242.1394-NODE-1394-length-13543-cov-4.297153_pt1 | contig 13543 bp, 25 predicted proteins | sample MGYA00521244_ERZ808242 | MGnify/ENA primary metagenome ERZ808242 (study PRJEB31516, sample SAMN03275573) | gut metagenome | biome: mammalia-associated habitat; material: feces | host: Papio cynocephalus | place: Kenya | collected 2012-07-27 ... | reverse complement strand
CGCCAGACGGGCGGAAGAGGCTCTAAGGGTAGGAGCTTCGCTTCACCCGAGGGCGGGATATACATTTCCTTTATAAAGCATTATTACGGTTTGAAAGCCGAAAAGGCGTACGAGGTGACGGAAGATATTTCGCTTTCCGTCGCGCTTACTTTGCGCGCGTTCGGCGTGAAAGCCGAGATAAAGTGGCCTAACGATATCTATGTCGGCAAAAAGAAAATCTGCGGTATGCTTACGCAAAACGAGATAAAGAACGGGTACGTCGAAAAAACGCTCTGCGGAGTCGGGATAAACGTAAACAACGATTTGCCGCCCGAACTCGACGATATCGCTACTTCTTTGAAAAAGGAACTCGGCAAAGAGGTTGATTTGAAGTCGGTGCTGTTTACTCTCGTTTATAACCTCGAAAAAATTCAGGACGTAAAACTTTATCCGTCGTTTTCCTGCGTGATAGGCAAAAAGGCGAAAGTGTTCGAACCGGGAAAGGAAGCTTACGAAGAGACGGTAGAGGAAATTTTGCCCGACGGAAGATTGAAATTAAAAGACGGGAAAATACTTTCGGTCGCGGAAATCAAACTTATTTGAGCAATTTACGATTTTCTAAACAAGCTTGAAAGGCGAAAACGAGGCGAATTGCTTTCATATTATATAATATATAGGAATGTATAAGCAAAAATCGTCGAAAAAAGCCGATAAAAAGCCGATAAAAAGCCGAACGAAAACAAAAGTGAAAAAATATTTTTAAAAATTTAAAAAATCTTTGAAAAAAAGTTGACAAAATAAGCTATATAGGATATTATGGTATAGCTGTGTCATAAGGGTTGAGGTAAAAAGTTACTTCAAACTTACGCGCGCCCTAAAAATAAAGGGATTTATGCGTAAGAAGATAATTTTTACCGACAATTGCGGAAGCTTGACTTCTGCGACTAACCGCACCCTCGGTAAGTGGTCATCTGCTTTAAAAACACGGCGCAGATGATTTTTTTATTGAGAATAAACGCGATACACACGGCAAAGTTGTTAAAACTCGTTCATCGATTAAAAAACCTTGTTTAAAGGCTGATTTTAGTTGTGGACGTCCGCTTTTGCCGGCGGGGCGACTTAGAAGTTAGTATAAAAACGGAGGAACTAAAAATGGCAGCTCAGAAAATCAGAATCAAATTATCGGCTTACGACCACAACATGGTCGACCAGGCTACCGCGCGCATCGTCGAAACGATGAAGAAAGCGGGCGCGAAAATCAGCGGTCCTATTCCCCTTCCCACAGAGAAGGAAGTAGTCACCATTCTTCGCTCGCCGCACAAGTATAAGGACAGCAGAGAGCAGTTCGAACTTCGCACTCACAAACGCCTTATAGACATTTACTCCACGAACGCTAAAATTTTGGATAGCATCCATCTTCCCGCGGGCGTAGACGTAAAGATTAAACTTTGATAATTTTTTTTGAAATATATACGGAGGTGAACTTTATCGATGAATAAAGCAATCATTGGAAAGAAGTTAGGTATGACGCAGATCTTTTCCGCAGACGGAAAAGTAATCCCGGTCACCGTAATCGAAGCAGGTCCTTGCCCCGTAGTGCAGATTAAGACCGTTGAACGCGACGGCTATTCCGCAGTTAAAATGGGTTTCGGCAAGACCGCAGAGAAGAACATTAACAAGCCCGAAGCGGGTCAATTCAAGAAAGCGGGCGTTGAACCGCAGAAATATCTTCGCGAATTCCGCCTCGACGACGCTACGAAGTACGAAGTAGGTAAAGAAGTTACTTGCGAAGTATTCGCCGCCGGCGACAAAGTAGACGTTATCGGTACCACCAAAGGTCACGGATACACGGGCGTAATCAAAAGATGGAATCAGCACAGACTTAAAGAAACGCACGGCGTAGGCCCCGTACACAGAGAAGTCGGTTCCATGGGCGCGAACAGCTCCCCGTCAAGAGTTTTCAAGAACAAACACTTAGCCGGTCAGTACGGCGTAGAGAGAGTAACCATTCTCAATCTCGAAGTCGTTAAGGTCGACGCGGCTCGCAACGCTATACTCGTCAAGGGTGCCGTTCCCGGTCCCGTAGGCGGCGTCGTTTCTATCAGAAACAGCGTTAAAGCGTAAGGAGGTAGAAAATGCCAAGCGTTAAATTATATAATATGAAAGGTCAGGCAAGCGGCACTATCGAGCTTAACGATCAGCTCTTTAACGTCGAATACAACGAACCGCTCATTCATCAGGCGGTAGTTACGAGACTTGCCAACGAAAGACAAGGTACGAAAAGCACCTTGACGAGAACGGAAGTAAGAGGCGGCGGCAGAAAGCCTTACCGTCAGAAAGGCACGGGTAACGCGCGTCAGGGTTCCACGAGAGCTCCTCAGTGGATTAAAGGCGGCGTAGTATTCGCTCCGAAGTCGAGAGATTTCTCCAAGAAGATGAACGTAACGGCAAAGAGAACCGCGCTTTTCTCGGCTCTTTCCAAAAAGCTTGCGGATAACGAATTTATTGTTATCGACGAAGTAGCGGTAGCGGAAGGCAAAACCAAAGAAATGGTAGCTTTCATCGACGCGTTTAAGTTTGAAAAAACCGTTCTTATCGTTATGTGCAACAACGACGACAAGGTTATAAGAGCCGCAAGAAACATCGGCGCGCTCACGACTATCCCCGTCGAACAGCTTAACACTTACGACGTCGTGAAGAACGCTGTCATCGTTCTCGCGAAGGGTTCCGTTGAAAAATTGCAGGAGGTCTACGGAGAATAATGGAAGCAAGAGATATTATTATAAGACCCGTCCTTACCGAAAAGAGCTATGACGGTATCGAAAGCAAAAAGTACATTTTCGTCGTAGCTAAAAACGCTACCAAGACCGCCGTCAGAATGGCTGTCGAAGAGCTTTTCGGCGTTAAGGTCGCAAAAGTAAACACCGTGAACTGCCACGGCAAGCTCAAGAGAATGGGCCGCAACGAAGGTTACACCTCCGATTACAAAAAGGCTATCGTTCAACTCACCAAGGACAGCAAGGACATCGAGTTCTTCAAGTCGCTTGCTTAATAGGGAGGATTAAACAATGGGTATTAAAAGATATAAACCTACGTCTTCCGCTCGTCGTTTCATGTCCGTTTCGACTTACGAGGAAATCACGACCGTAAAACCGGAAAGATCGCTCCTCGAAGACCAACGCAAGAGCGGCGGCAGAAACGCGCAGGGTAAGATAACCGTTCGTCACATCGGCGGCGGCAACAGAAGAAAATATCGTATCATCGACTTTAAAAGAAATAAAGACGGTATCGAAGCGGTTGTTAAGAGTATCGAATACGATCCGAACAGATCCGCTAACATCGCCCTCCTCGCTTATGCGGACGGCGAAAAGAGATACATTCTCGCTCCTTACGGCGTTAAAGTAGGCGACAAGCTTTATAGCGGCGCGGACGCGGACATCAAAGCCGGCAACGCACTTCCCTTGGACGCTATCCCCGTAGGTACGATGGTACACAACATCGAACTCCAACCCGGTAAAGGCGGACAGCTCGCGAGAGCCGCGGGTATGGCTGCTCAGCTTATGGCTAAAGAGGGCAAGATGGCGACGCTCAAAATGCCCAGCGGCGAAATGAGATACATCCCCGTAAACTGCAAGGCGACCATAGGGCAGGTCGGTAACCTCGACCACGAAATCGTCAGAGTCGGTAAAGCCGGTAAAACGAGACATATGGGTACCCGCCCGACCGTCAGAGGTTCCGTTATGAACCCGTGCGACCACCCGCACGGCGGCGGCGAAGGTAAGTCCCCCGTCGGCAGACCCGGTCCGCAGACTCCTTGGGGTAAGCCCGCTCTCGGTTACAAGACCAGAAAGAAGAAGAATAAAACCAACAAGTTTATTCTTAAACGCGTTAATTAAGGAGACCCGTTATGAGTAGAAGCATTAAAAAAGGACCTTACGTTCAGGCTAAACTTCTTCAAAGAGTTGAAAAAATGAATGCCGAGAACAAAAAGGCTGTGTTAAAAACCTGGTCGAGATCGTCCACGATATTCCCGCAGATGGTCGGACACACGATTGCCGTTTACGACGGAAGAAAACACGTTCCCGTATACGTTACCGAAGATATGGTCGGCTGCAAGCTCGGCGAATTCGCTCCCACGAGAACGTTTAAAGGTCACGCCGGCGCAAAGACTACGGGCGCGAAGTAAGGAGACACGAAATGGCTAAAAATACTAAATTAAAAGCTGCAAGAATCGCTGAAAACAAAGACAGAAGACCGAGAGCTTGCGCTAAATACGTCAGAATTTCCCCCTTTAAGGTCAGAGTAGTTCTCGACCTTGTAAGAGGCAAATCGGTTAACGAAGCCGTCGCTATTTTGGAAAACACTTCCAAAGCAGGCGCGGAACCCATCAAGAAAGTTGTTCTTTCCGCCGCCGCCAACGCCGAACACAACCTCGGCATGAACGTTGCGGACCTCAAGATTGCGGAATGCTATGCCGATATGGGACCCACCCTTAAAAGAATGCAGCCTATGGCTCACGGCAGAGGATTCAGAATCTTAAAGCGCACCAGTCACATCACCGTCGTTTTAGACGCGATGGCTAAGTAATCGGGAGGACACTATGGGACAGAAAGTTAATCCGCACGGACTCAGAGTCGGCGTTATCAAAAGCTGGGACACTCAGTGGTACGCCGATAAAAAGCAGTTTTCCGCTTTCTTGAAGGAAGACTACGAAATAAGAAACTTTATCAAAGAAAAATATTACGCCGCGGCGATTTCCAAAATCGTTATCGAAAGAGCCGCTTCGAGAATTTCCGTCACCATCTACACCGCTCGCCCGGGCGTGCTTATCGGTAAAGCCGGCAGCGAAATAGAAGTGATGAAAGCAAGCCTTAGTAAGCTCACGAAAGGCAAACAAATCGGCGTAAATATCATCGAAGTCAAAAAACCCGATTGCGACGCTCAGCTTATCGCGGAATCCATCGCTTCGCAGCTCGAAAAACGCGCTTCTTTCCGCAGATGCATGAAACAAGCTATTTCGAGAGCAATGCGTATGGGCGTTAAGGGCGTCAAGGCTATGGTAAGCGGCAGATTGGACGGCGCGGAAATAGCCAGAAGCGAACAATACCACGAAGGTTCCATTCCTCTTCAGACTTTGAGAGCCGACATCGATTACGGTTTTGCGGAAGCAAAGACCACTTTCGGTATCATCGGTATCAAGGTTTGGGTTTACAAAGGAGAAGTCCTCGGCGGTATGAAGAAAGAAGGAGGCGAAGCCTAATATGTTGATGCCTAAAAGAGTTAAAAGAAGAAGAGTCCATCGCGGACGCATGACCGGCAAATGCAACAAAGGTAACGTAATAGCTTACGGCGATTACGCTCTCGTTGCCGAGTCTCCCGCTTGGATAACTTCTAACCAGATAGAAGCCGCTCGTATCGCTATGACGAGATTCATCAAGCGTGGCGGTAAGGTCTGGATAGATATATTCCCCCACAAACCTGTAACCAAAAAGCCGGCTGAAACCCGTATGGGTAGCGGTAAAGGTTCGGTTGAGTACTGGGTTGCCGTGGTTAAACCCGGCAGAGTTATGTTCGAAATGGGCGGCGTAGACGAAGCCGTAGCGAGAGAAGCTCTCCGCCTTGCCGGACACAAACTTCCCTGCAAATGCAAATTCGTTAAGAAAGAAACCAATATCGAAGAAGGCGGTGAGGGCTGATGAAGGCAAAATTGATTCATGAAATGACCGACGCAGAGCTTAACGCAAAGCTCGCCGAGCTTAAAGACGAATTGTTTAAGCTCCGTTTCCGTCACGCAACCGGACAGCTCGAAAATCCCAACGTTTTGAACACGTTAAAAAAGGATATTGCAAGAGTTAAAACGGTTATCCGTGAAAGGGAAATCAAAAAGGCTTAAGGAGGTATGCAATGAGAAATTTACGTAAAGAAAGAGTAGGACTCGTATCCTCCGATAAGATGGACAAGACGGTTGTAGTCGTCGTTGAAGAAAAGGCGAAACACCCCCTCTACAAAAAGACCATTACGACCAGCAAAAAATTCAAAGCGCACGACGAAAACAACGAGTGCGGCGTAGGCGACAAAGTCAGAATAGTCGAAACGAGAAAACTCAGCAAAGACAAAAACTGGAGAGTTGCCGAAATCATCGAAAAGGCTAAGTAAGGAGAAGTATCATGGTACAACCACAGACAAGATTAAAAGCTGCAGATAACTCCGGCGCAAAAGAGATTATGTGCATAAAAGTTCTTGGCGGTTCGTTCAGAAAAACCGGTAACATCGGCGACGTAATCGTCGCTTCCGTTAAAACGGCTACCCCGGGCGGCGCGGTCAAGAAAGGTGAAGTTGTCAAGGCTGTTATCGTGAGAACCACCAGCGGCTTGAGAAGAGCCGACGGCACTCACATCAGATTCGACGACAATGCTGCCGTTATAATCGACAGCCAAAAGCAGCCCAGAGGTACTCGTATCTTCGGGCCGGTAGCAAGAGAGCTCAGAGAGAAGGATTACATGAGAATCATTTCTCTCGCTCCGGAAGTTCTGTAAGGAGATATCGACATGAAAGTTAAAAAGAACGATACCGTATTAGTAATGACGGGTAAAGACGCCGGTAAGACCGGTAAAGTGCTTTCTGCCTTCCCTACGGAAAACAGAATTAAAGTAGACGGCGTTAATATTCAGAAACGCCACAAAAAAGCTCGTTCCGCGCAAGAAGCGGGCGGCATAGTCGAACAGGTAGGCGCAATCGACGCGTCCAACGTATACGTCGTTTGCCCCAACTGCGGTAAGCCCACGAGAGTAGGTTACGCCGTAATCGACGGCAAAAAGATGAGAGTTTGCAAGCAGGAAGGCTGCGGCAAAGTTCTCGACGCAAAGAAGGAAGTAAAAGCTGCCGCGGCAAAGGCTAAAAAGACTACCAAAGCGAAAGCTACGGAAGAAAAGCCCGCTAAAGAAGCCAAAGCTAAAAAGACGACTTCCAAAAAGAAAGCGACTGACGCTGAATAATCAAGGAGACCGATATGGCAAAAAAGACTCAGGTTGCTAAAGAAGCTGCAACCGATTCCAAGTACACCAGCCGAGTAAGAGAACGCTACTTAAAAGAAGTAGTACCTTATCTTATGAAGCGTTTCAACTACAAGAACGTCAACCAGGTTCCCAAGCTCGTTAAGATAACCATTAACGGCGGTTTGGGCGACGTTAAAGATAACGCAAAAAGCGTTCAGCAGGTTCGCCAGGAGCTTGCGCTCATCGCAGGTCAGAGACCGGTGCTTACCACCGCTAAAAAGTCCGTCGCTAACTTCAAAGTAAGAGCCGGAATGCAGGTAGGCGTTAAAGTCACGCTCCGCAACGACAGAATGTACGACTTCTTCGATAAGCTCGTTTCCGTAGCTTTGCCGAGAGTAAGGGACTTCAAGGGCGTTCCGTCCAAGTCCTTCGACGGCAGAGGCAACTACGCTATGGGCGTAAAAGAACAACTTATCTTCCCGGAAATTCAGTATGACCAGGTAGAAAAGATAAGAGGCTTCGACATCTGCTTCGTTACCACCGCTAACACGGACGAAGAGGCGAGAGAACTTTTAGCTGCTCTCGGCATGCCCTTCAAGGCTTAAAAGGAGATTGACTTATGGCTAAAAAATCAATGATTAACAAACAGCAGAGAACGCCTAAGTTCTCTACGAGAGCTTATACGAGATGCAGCATTTGCGGTCGTCCGCATGCAGTTATCCGTAAGTACGGTATCTGCCGTATCTGCTTCAGAAATCTCGCCTACAAAGGTCAGATTCCCGGAGTTAAAAAGGCAAGTTGGTAAAGGAGGTAGAACACAATGACAGATCCTATTGCAGATATGCTTACAAGAATCAGAAACGCTTTGGTTGTAAAGCGCGAAACCGTTGATATTCCTCTTTCCAACACTAAAAAAGCCATCGCTCAGATTTTAACCGACGAAGGTTACGTTAACGGCTTCGAAGTTAAGGGCGAGGGTATCGACAGCAAAATAGTAGTTTCCTTAAAATACGGTCCTAAGGGCGAAAAAGTCATCAACGGCTTAAAGAGAATTTCCAAGCCGGGCTTGAGAATTTACGCCGGTTGCGACGAGCTTCCCAAAGTGCTTAACGGCATGGGAATCGCCATCGTATCCACCCCGAAGGGCGTTATGACCGACAGGGAAGCGAGAAAACAGCATCACGGCGGCGAAATACTCGCCTACGTTTGGTAAAAGGAGGCAGCTATGTCAAGAATAGGCAGAGAACCGGTAGTTTTACCGGCGGGCGTTACTTTGGAAATCGCCGAAAACACTTTTACCGTTAAAGGTCCGAAAGGCACGTTGACTCAGGATTACGACCCCGCAATCACCATTACGGTTGACGGAAACGTAGCTCATCTCACGAGAAACAGCGACGAAGGTCCTATCCGCGCTAAGCACGGTCTATATAGAGCGCTTCTCCACAATATGGTTGAAGGCGTAACGAAGGGCTTCGAAAAATCTCTTATCGTTAACGGCGTCGGCTGGAAGGTTAACATGCAGGGCGAAAAGCTTATCTTAAACGTAGGTTTTTCTCACCCCGTAGAATTCACGGCTATCCCGGGCGTTAAGCTTGCGGCTCCTTCCGCTACCGAAATCACCGTATCCGGTATCAACAAAACGGACGTAGGTCAGGTTGCGGCGAGCATCAGAGCTATCAGAAAACCCGAACCTTACCACGGTTACGGAATCCGCTATAAGGACGAAGTCATCGAACGTAAGGAAGGCAAGACCGCCGGTAAGTAAAGGAGTTAAAGCATGATTACTAAAATCGATAAAAATCAGGACAGATTGAAAAGACACGCGAGAGTCCGTAAAAAAATAAGCGGTACCCCCGCTTGCCCCAGACTCAGCGTTTACAGAAGTCTTAACCATATCTACGCTCAGGTAATCGACGATACGACTTCCTCCACTTTGGTTGCGGCGTCCACCTTGGAAGCGGCTATCGCTAAAAAGGTTGCCGGAAAGACCAAAAAGGAAGCGGCTAACATCGTCGGCAAGCAGATAGCGGAAAAGGCTATCGCAAAAGGTATAACCGAAGTCGTATTCGACAGAGGCGGATATCTTTACACCGGAAGGGTTGCAGCCCTTGCGGACGGCGCAAGAGAAGCCGGACTTAAATTCTAAGGGAGGACTCAAAAATGGCAAGAAACGACAGACCACAGAGAAGACCTGAAGAAAAGGACGGTCTTAACAAAAAGCTTATATGCGTAAACCGTATCACCAAGGTTGTTAAAGGCGGTAAAAATTCCCGCTTCGCCGCACTCGTAGTAGTAGGCGACGAAAACGGCAGAATCGGTTACGGCATGGGCAAATCCGTAGAAGTTCCGGAAGCTATCGAAAAGGCTTCCGCACAAGCGAGAAAGAACATGGTTTCCGTCGCTTTGGTCGGCACGACCATTCCGCACAGCGTCGTAGGTAAGTTCGGCAGAGGTTCCGTAATAATGCTCCCCGCCGAAGAAGGTACCGGCGTTATCGCGGGCGGTCCCGTCCGTGCGGTAATGGAAGCATGCGGAATTAAGAACATCAGAACCAAATCTCACGGAACCAACAACCCCATCAACATGGTCAAGGCCGTAGTCGAGGGTCTGAAGGAACTCAGAACCGCCGAACAGGTCGCCGCGCTTCGCGGTAAAACCGTCGAAGAAATTTTGGGTTAAGGAGGCTTTATTATGGCAGAACAGGTTAAAGTCACACTTATTAAAAGCACCATCGGTTGCTTAAAAGACCAGCAGGCTACCGTAGCTTCGCTCGGACTCACCAAAATTCATCAATCCAAGGTTTTCACCATGAACGCAGCCCTCGAAGGCAAACTTACCAAGGTTAGACATCTTGTTAAGGTTGAAAACGTTTAAGAGGTAAAAAAATGAGATTAGGTAATTTACAGCCTCAGTTAGGCTCCAGAACTTCCGTTAAAAGAGTCGGAAGAGGTATCGGTTCCGGTACCGGCAAGACCTCCACTAAGGGTCATAAAGGACAGTGGGCAAGAAGCGGCGGCGGCGTTCGCCCGGGCTTCGAAGGCGGTCAGATGCCTTTGACCCGTCGTTCCCCGAAACGCGGCTTCAACAATAACTTCAGAAAAGTTTACGCCACCGTCAACGTAGGTATGCTCAACGGATTCGAAGCTAATTCCGTAGTCGATTACGACGTTTTATACGGAGAAGGTCTTATCAAAGAGACCAAAAACGCTATCGGTCTTAAGGTTTTGGGCGACGGCGAACTCAAAGTAGCTCTCACCGTTAAGGCTAAGGCTTTCTCGGCTTCCGCAAAAGAAGCTATCGAAAAAGCCGGCGGCACCGTCGAAATCCTTTAACGAGCTTCTTAAAAGCGGAGGGTGAAAATGTTTCAGACATTAAAAAATGCCTTTAAGGTAAAAGAAATCAGAGTAAAGATTTGGATGACTCTACTTTTTATTCTGATTTACAGATTAGGTTGCTACATTCCCGTCCCGGGTATCGGCGGCGAACTCATTTCGAATGCGGAACTCAACAAGGTTTCGTACCTCGGCATTATGAGTATGATGACCGGCGGCTCGTTGGCGAACGGCACCTGGCTCGCTATGGGTATCAGCCCTTATATCAACGCTTCCATTATCATTCAGCTTTTAACGGTTGCTATCCCCACGCTCGAAAGAATTTCGAAAACGGGTGAAGAAGGTCAAAAGAAAATCAACAATATGACGAGAATCGGCGCGCTTTTGCTTGCGGTTATCCAGTCTATCGGTATTCTTCTTTCCTTCAATACGTCGATTAAGGAAGGCACGGACACGGCTCTGTCCCTTTCCGCACTTTTGGGCAATCAAGTATGGCTTGCGTACGCTCTCGTAGTTATCGTTTACGCTTCCGGCGCGTTGGTAACCGTCTGGATTGGCGAAAGAATTACGGAATACGGCGTATCCAACGGTATTTCCATTCTTATCTTCGTAGGTATCCTCTCCACCGCGGGTCAGTACTTCATTTCTATGATAACTACTACTTTCGGTAACGGCGGTAACCTCGTTGAATTCTGGAAGTTAATCGGCTATATAGTCGCTCTCGTCGTTATCTTCGGCGGAATCGTCTGGGTCGAACTTGCGGAAAGAAGAATTCCCGTTCAGTACGCAAAGCAAGTCAAGGGCAGAAAAATGTACGGCGGTCAGTCTACCGTTATCCCCATCAAAGTGAACGCGAACGGCGTTATGCCGCTCATCTTCGCTTTCTCCATCCTTTCTTTCCCGGAACTCATCATGACGATGTTCTGGCCGAATAGCAACGCTACCCAGTGGTGGCAGCAGTGGATGGGAACTCAGTCGTGGGTTTACATGGTAGTGTTGTGCTTGCTCATACTCTTCTTCGCGTTCTTCTATTCTCAAATTCAGTTCAACGCGGAGGATATTTCCAAGACGATACAGTCGAACGGCGGTTACATTTTAGGCTACCGTCCCGGCAGACCGACGATGGAATATCTCAACAAAGTACAAAAGAGAATCACGCTTTTCGGCGCGATATTCCTTGCGATTATGGCGCTTGTACCGTCTATAATCTTCAGACTTATAGACCCGGGTACGTCGTCCGTGTTCAGCGCAACGGGTATGCTTATCTGCGTTTCCGTAGCACTTGAATTCAACACCGCGCTCGAATCGCAGGTTATGATGAAAAACTACAAAGGCTTCCTTAAGTAATAGCTAAGTAGTTTTTCAAAGGATTTTATGAATATAGTTTTATTGGGCGCGCCCGGCGCCGGCAAAGGAACCCAGGCTACCGCTATCTGCGAAAAGTACGGTATACCGCACATTTCCACCGGCGATATATTCAGAAAAAACATTAAAGAAAGGACACCTATCGGTATAGTCGCAAAAGGCTATATCGATAGAGGTCAACTCGTACCCGACGAAGTTACCGAAGAAATCGTAAAAGCTCGTATCGAAGAGGAAGATTGCAAAAACGGCTTCCTTTTGGACGGCTTTCCGAGAACGGTAGCGCAAGCAGAGGCTCTCGCCGGGATAACCGTTATCGACGCCGTAATAGACATTCACGTTCCGCTTGAAAGACTTATGAAAAGGCTTACGGGCAGACGGGTTTGCAAAGATTGCGGAGAATCGTATCACGTTGATTTTTTAGGCGGCAAAGACACTTGCGAAAAGTGCAACGGTCAGCTTATTCACCGCGATGACGACACCGAAGAAACGGTAACAAAAAGACTTGCAGTTTACACCGACCAAACTGCTCCGTTAATCGATTATTATCGCGAAAAAGGGCTTTTAATCAAAATCGACGGCGACAAAGCCGTAGACGAAGTAGCAAAGCAAATTTTCGAGGTGCTTAAATGATTCATATAAAAAGCAACGAAGAAATCGAAAAAATGAGAAAAGCCGGCAAGGTCGTAGGAGACCTACTAAAGCTTCTCGAAGAAAAGATACGCCCGGGAATGAGAACGGACGAGCTGGACAAAATAGCGTACGATTACATCGTATCTTGCGGCGCGACTCCATCTTTCTTAGGTTACGGCGGATTTCCCGCAAGTATTTGCGTATCGATCGACGAACAAGTAGTACACGGCTTTCCGTCGGAGCGAAGAATAAAAGAAGGCGAAATCGTCAGCGTTGACGTAGGCGCGGTTTTAGACGGCTACAACGGCGACGCGGCGAGAAGCTTTTACGTCGGCAGCATATCACCCGAAAAGAAAAAGCTCATTGACGTTACCAGAGAGTGTTTTTTCAAAGGGGTAGAAACTGTTATGGAAGGCAGCGCGCTCGGTGATATCGGCGCGGCGGTCCAAGCCCATGCGGAATCCAACGGATTCTCCGTCGTAAGGGATATGGTAGGACACGGTATCGGCAGAGAAATGCACGAGGACCCGTCCGTTCCCAACTACGGCAAAAAAGGCGTAGGCGTAAGACTTAAAAAAGGTATGTGTATCGCTATCGAACCGATGATAAACATGGGCGACTGGCGCGTAATAATCGACGGCTGGAAGTGCGTCACAAAAGACGGCTTACCCTCGGCGCATTATGAAAACACCATAGCTCTCACGGACAACGGCGTAGAGATACTTACTCTTTAAAAATAAATCGGAGGAATATTTGTGTCTAAGAACGACGTAATCGAGGCAGAAGGCGTTATTTTGGAAGCCCTGCCGAACGCAACGTTTAAGGTTAAGCTTTCCAACGGATACGTCATCACGGCGTATATATCCGGGAAACTGAGAATGAACTTTATCAAGATTATTCCGGGCGACTCGGTTAAGCTGGAAATGAGTCCTTATGATTTGACAAAGGGCAGAATAGTCTGGCGCAGCAAATCCTAAAAAATAACAGTTTAAAAATTCAAACGGAGGAATTAAAAAATGAAAGTTAGACCGTCAGTTAAGCCAATGTGCGACAAATGCAAGGTTATCAAGAGAGAAGGCAAGGTAATGGTCATCTGCTCTAAAAACAAGAGCCACAAGCAGAGACAAGGCTAAACGACTACTAATTATCGCCGTTTAATCGTACCATTCCATACGTTAAGCGCGGTAATATTATAATATAGAAAATCCATTTTCATATTTTTTACATTTTTTGGAGGAACAG
>ERZ808242.1392-NODE-1392-length-13588-cov-4.934752_pt1 | contig 13588 bp, 12 predicted proteins | sample MGYA00521244_ERZ808242 | MGnify/ENA primary metagenome ERZ808242 (study PRJEB31516, sample SAMN03275573) | gut metagenome | biome: mammalia-associated habitat; material: feces | host: Papio cynocephalus | place: Kenya | collected 2012-07-27 ... | reverse complement strand
CCAGTCATAGGAATCGGAGCTTTCAATAAGGAGTGCGGTCTTTGTTGTGGTTGACTTTCCATCTTTCCCGACGCCGGTGTCGTTGAGGAACTTGGCATATTGTGCGTTCGTCACCTCGTACGCGCCTATCTGGAATGACTTTGTGATTGTCACCTTGTGACGTGTCTCACTTTTCATCCTGCTTGGCTCCTCTTTCAGCCCTTCTGTCTTGCCGTCCGGGCTTCCCATCCAGAAAGATCCGGCAGGAATCGTGACGAATTTCATGTCCAATTTTGGCTTATCCTCGTACACAAGAATTTCGCATTCACCGTAATGTGCCTGCGGCCACAGGGTGGATTTTGCAGTGATCTTGACGTTGCCCTTTGCCTTGGCCTCGACCAGACCGGTCTCGCTGACAACAGCCACAGATTCATCGCTGCTCGCCCAGATGAGAGTGTCATCGTTGTCCACCGGACTCATGGAGGCGGGAACTTGCCATGTCTCACCGACTTTCAAGGATTTTGAAACCTCCGTGAATATAATATAGTCCACCGGTCTCGGCTTGGCTGTGACAGTGCATTTTTCTGTCTTGTCACCGACTGTGACCGAGATCTCGGCGACCCCTTCCTTGGCTACGGCTGTCACAGTCCCTTCCTGGCTGACAGTGGCGATCTTGTCATCACTGCTGCTCCAGACCAATGAATGTTCCTCCAATGCCTCAACTGGGGTCACGCTTGCCTTGAGCTTGATCTCTTTTGTACGGATCAGCTCAAACGCTTCCACGGCCTTGCCACTCTCGTCATCCGCGTACGAGATGACGATCGATTCAACAGGAACTGCAGTGACGGTGAGGTTGCATATGGCTTCTTTGCCACCGGCCTCTGCCGTGATATTGGCTGAACCCACGGTCAAGGTCTTGACCAGACCAGTCTGATCAACAACGGCCACAGACTTGTTGTCACTTGACCAGGTGATGGTCTTTTCCAGAGCATTCTCAGGAAGAACCTTGGCGGTCAGTTGGACATCGTGGCCTTTGACAACTGAGACCTCAGTTTTGTCAAGGACGACCTCTTTGACAGACCGGTCCTCTTCTTTGGAGCAGGCGGCTGCCACCAGACCTGCCGCCATAAGTGCTGTAAAAATAAGTTTTCTCATAATTTGGAATGATAACACACTTAACCTCTATGCTAATAGCTAATAGAGGCATCACTAATTTGTGAATATCTTTATTGATAAATAGTTGCTGATTCTGCACGCATTCATGCCAGCGTGCATACTTTTATTGTAGTCGAACATAAAAATCTGTCAAGAACATTTTATATGATTTTAAAGTTATAAATATATTTCAGTTCCTTGACACAAAATTTTATGAAAATCGTTTTCGCAAATGAGAACCGAGAGGTGTCTAGTCATATAACAGGCGCATCACACCTTGAAAATATAGTGCGGCATGTAGCACAACGGCGGCTGCGTCGGCTACAGAAAGTTGTACCTGATAATCGGGAAGAATGTCCTGGCAGAAGGGCAGAAGCTGTTAACTATTCCAGGCGAGCTATGATACTGTCACCGAGCTCTGATTTGCGGCGGATATGATCAACCACTTCAAGGACAAACGGATTGTCATCGAAACCTCCACCGCGGACGGCATTGAAATCCTCATCGCGCCGTGTCTTGTCACCGTCCGCGCCGAAACTCGTCATGGTCGTAAGGTCGAATTCCTTACGGGCATCTTCATAGATCAACTTATCCAGAGACACCACCGCATCTTTCCACTGTCTGACGATATTGGCGGCTTCCTTCCTGGTAATTTTGGAAAGGTCTATCTGCCAGTAACGCATGATGGCATCATAGGCCCAAGTCCATTCGTAAATGTAGTAGTGTTCATAAATGTCCCGGAATCTGTCCGAAAGGACATTAAGATCGGCTATTTTCCCGGAAATCACGTCTTCACAGATGCTTTCGATTTCGGAAGCTGGGGCGATGAGGCCTGAGATATCCACCCATTGACCTGCGCCCACGGGGGTATCTTTGCGCAATGCACGACGAAGCCCCTGGTCAGTACTGATATCCGCATCCTGAATCTTCGAAATAAACGAGTTGCCCATGAACTTGACAATGGCAGTCTGATAATACTTTATGCCTTTGGTCAACGCTGCATTACGGATTGTCGCTTTCTTATAAGAATAATTGTCTGCCCTTAGCCCAGATGCGGCCTCAAGACGTTCAAGAATTTCAATTCCTGCGAACATCTTCTGCACTGTAAATGGACTCAAGTGGTTGAAATTAATATGGTCCAGACGGTGCGGATCTTTCCGCTTGTCTCTTTCAGGCCATTTTTTGACATCGCGTATTGTCCCGACAGACTTCAGGTTTACACCGGGGACTATAAAGGTGGTTCCCTGTTGCTCAATAAGATACGAGAACGGTAAGTCTGTAGTGTCCGGATTGTTGACATGACGTCCCATGACAAGGGAAAATGCCCCTATCTTGGCTGGCCACAATATATATGAGTCCGATGCAGACTTCGCCCCTCTCTCAAGAATGCCTTGGTGAATAGGTCCCAATTTGTACATATGATTGCTCTGATTGGACCCTGAACCGGCATTCATAAATGAAAACATTCCGGCTATCAGCAATGTAGACTTGTGATGCGTAACTGTATATGGCCCTGCGAATAGCGAACATGCCTCGCCATTTTCACCTTGGCAATTGCTGAAAAACAATGATTCCGAAGCGCTATAGCCATGCCCAAGTTCACAAGCTTGACCTACAAAGCATTTGGATATCATCACTCCGTCAGAGATTCTGCTGCCGCTTTCCACTATGAAATCATCGGCTATCACGTTTAAGCCTATCACGACTGGATCTTCCTTACAGGAAATGACCGATCCGTTACGTAGCCTGGAGACGCCCTTGATTCTTGCATAAGAACCGATATTGACATTGACAATATGCATCGCGTCGATGATCTCGACATTTTCGCCGATGACTCCGAAAGTGGACGAGATGCTCCGCACATATTTTTCGACCATCGAGCCGAGTGCTTCCGTCAATGCTGGCTTATGTCGGTAAAGCGCTGATATATAAGCTTCATGGGAGGATAGATTATTATGGATGACAACTTCACGTCCGCCGGTTTCATTAAGGACCTTGACCTTGATTCCGTTGCCGAACGATGTCTCACCATAGGTTATGATGTCCGTCACATTTTCCAGATACGTGCCCTTGCCGATCACATAGTTGGCAATATAGTTCCTGATGTGCTCGATCATACAGTCATCCCCGACCACGACGTTGTGAAGTGTTGCATGGAAGATGCCACTGTGTTTCTTTATTCCTCCTACCAAGGAAAAGACCTTTTTGAATGCTCCAAGCTTGATTTGTCCAGAGAATGTTACATTACACACATATTTCGGGTCGAACTCCGAATCCACATAGACTTTGCTCCAGTCTTCGCACCTGCACGATTGTGCTTCCAACTTCGCGATCTGTTCCTCTGAGATTAAGTTGTAGGCTTTCATATTACTTATAAGATGTTGTTTTGAAATGAATTAAAAAATATTATTCGTTTTATAAATGATTGATTGTCAATTACTTTTAATCTGACACTGTCGTACAAACTCCTTCTAATACAGACTCTTTCTCTTTCTCTTTTCTCTTTTCTCTTCTTCTCTTTATCAGACACTTTATCGTCCAGACTCTTTTTCATAAAGAAGCCATGCCACGAAGATGTATTCATTCAGCATAATTGATAATCCTTTCCTCGCAAGTTATAGAAAAAATCATAAGCGAGCAAGAAAACGAATCAGGGAAGCAGTGAACTTGTTATTATTTGAAATTTACTTAGTAAATTTGAGAGTTTGATTTTATCAGATGAGATTTACTAAGACAGCGCAAGATCTTGGGTCATCAGCCCGATGTGGCATCATCACCACGGATCACGGAGAGATACAGACTCCCATATTCATGCCGGTGGGTACTGTCGGCTCAGTGAAAGGCGTATATCACAGGGATCTGAAAGAAGACATAGGCGCCCAGATCATTCTTGGCAATACATACCATCTTTATCTCCGTCCCGGCCTTGACATTCTCAAGGCGGCGGGTGGTCTGCATAAGTTCATATCGTGGGATCGTCCGATACTGACGGACAGCGGAGGGTTTCAGGTTTTCTCACTTTCCGGCATAAGGAAGCTTACTCCTGACGGTTGTACATTCTCTTCTCACATAGACGGTTCCAGACATACATTCACTCCCGAGAACAATGTGGATACTCAGCGGATAATCGGTGCTGACATAATGATGGCTCTTGACGAGTGCTGTCCAGGAGACGCTGATTTTGAGTATGCCCGCAAGTCATTGGAGATGACACAGTCTTGGCTGGAACGCTATCTTAAGCGATTTGACGAGACAGAGCCTCTGTACGGCTACAGTCAGACTGTATTCCCGATAGTTCAGGGTTGTGTGTATCCGGAGCTTCGCAAGAGGGCTGTCGAACATGCAGTAGCCTTTGACAGGGATGGCTATGCCATTGGAGGATTGGCAGTAGGGGAGCCTGTTGAGAAGATGTACGAGATGCTTGAGCTTGTGTGCCCGCTTCTTCCGGACGACAAGCCTCGCTATCTTATGGGAGTGGGGACACCTGCAAATATACTTGAAGGTATAGCAAGAGGTGTGGACATGTTTGACTGCGTGATGCCGACCCGTAACGGACGCAACGGGATGCTTTTCACGTGGAACGGCATAATGAACATGCGCAACAAGAAATGGGAGGATGATTTCAGTCCGTTAGATCCGTGCGGCACTTCATTTGTCGATAAGACATATACAAAGGCCTATCTCAGGCATCTTTTCATTGCAGGGGAGATGTTTGCGGCCATGATTGCCAGTGAGCACAACCTAGCTTTCTATCTGGATCTCGTCCGGACAGCTCGGATTCATATTCAGAATGGTGACTTCGCGAAGTGGAAGAACGATACTGTTAAAAGAATAATGACAAGGCTATAATGTTTCCCAAGAAGCTGGATCTGTATATAACGAAGAAGTTCATGCTGACTTTCTTCATTGCGATACTCCTTATCATCGGGATTGTGATAATCTTCGACATAAGCGAGAAAATCGACGACTTCGTGTCAAGACAGGCACCGCTCAGGGCTATCATCTTTGACTATTACGTCAACTTCATCCCTTATTTTATGAATATGTTCAGTCCATTGTTCGTATTCATAACGGTAATCTTCTTCACATCGAGGATGGCTGCCAACTCGGAGATAATCGCCATACTTTCATGCGGCATAAGTTTCCACCGGATGATGCTGCCCTATATGTTTTCCGCTGCCATCATTGCCCTTCTCTCCCTCGGACTCAACCTCTTCGTCATCCCGAGATCAAATGCTCAGAGGCATGTATTCGAGGCTCAGTATACCAAGAAGAAGGCACAGGCTATGGAGCGCAATATCCATTATCAGATAGCTCCTGGAGAGTTTGTCTATGTAGAGCAGTTCAGCAAATACAACAATACCGCCTATAAGTTTACCCTTGAGACAATACGTGACAATCAGCTGGTCTCCAAGATTTCTGCCGAGCGGGCTGTATGGGACACAACATTCGGAGGATGGAAACTCAAGAAATATTTCATTCGGGAATATAATGAAGGCGGATTGGAGGATAAAGTTCGCTGCGGTGACCAGATCGACACAGTGATAAGTCTTACGGCAACAGACTTTGTCCGTAAGAAGAATACCGTTGAAGACTTGCCCTACGAGCAGCTCAATCAGCTTATAGAAGTCCAGAAATTGAGAGGAGACCCAAATGTCAAATATTCGCTTATAGAGAAACATACTCGATTTTCCCTTCCATTCTCGGCATTTATCCTGACTATCATGGGGGTATCTCTCTCGTCTCGCAAGCGCAGGGGAGGCATAGGATGGAATCTTGCAATCGGCATTGCCCTCAGTTTCTCGTATATTCTATTCATGCGGTTCAGCCAAATGTTCGTGTACACAGGGCTGATGCCACCGTGGCTTGCAATATGGTTGCCTAATATGATATTTACAGTGATAGCCTGCGTGCTGTACAGAATTGCTCCGAAATAACAACCTACTATACCGATATTATTATGACTGAACACAGTTTATCTCCGCTAAGGCGCACCATTGTTGGAGTGCAGTTTATGTTCGTGGCTTTTGGCTCTACGGTACTCGTCCCCCTGCTTACCGGACTTGATCCGGCTGTCGCTCTGCTTGCGGCTGGTCTCGGAACACTACTTTTCCATGCCGTTACAGGAGGCAAGGTGCCCATCTACCTAGGAAGCAGCTTTGCCTTCATAGCACCCATAATTAAAGCTACAGAGCTTTATGGAATGCCAGGAATGTTCTGCGGCCTTGTCTCCGTGGGACTTGTATATATACTTATGAGCCTTCTTGTCAAATTCTTCGGCATAGGCCTTATCAAGAGGCTGTTTCCGCCGGTTGTCATCGGCCCTGTGATCATACTCATTGGTCTTTCGCTTGCCGGGACAGGAGTGGATATGGCCGAGTCCAATTGGGTTCTTGCTTTGGTGTCATTGTCAGTGGCCGTTGCTGCCTCAATCTGGGGACGCGGCATAGTAAAACTGATACCTGTAGTCTTCGGAGCATTGGCCGGCTATGTTGTCGCTGTCCTTTTCTTCAGAGATTCCATGGACTTCACTCAGGTTGCCTCTGCGTCCTGGTTCTCGCTTCCGAAGCTTTCTTCCATGTCATTCTCATGGCAGGCTGTGCTGTTCATGGCTCCTGTTGCCATTGCCCCTATTATCGAGCATGTCGGTGATATGTATGCCATAAGTTCGATTGCCGGCAAGGATTTCATCAAGGATCCGGGACTCAACAGGACGATGCTTGGAGACGGTCTTTCGTGCTGCCTGGCTGCTTTTCTCGGAGGTGCTCCTGTCACCACGTATTCTGAGGTTACGGGTGCTGTCTCGCTGACTAAGGTTACAGATCCTTCGGTTCTTCGTATAGCCGCGCTCTCCGCTATACTACTTTCTGTAATCGGTAAGGTCGGAGCGGTTATCCAGACCATTCCTCAGGCTGTTCTCGGAGGAATAATGCTACTTCTTTTCGGAACTATTGCTTCTGTCGGCATAAGCAATATGATCCAGTCCAAGATAGACATGGGCTCGACTCGCAATCTCGTGATCACATCTCTTATACTTACTATCGGAATAGGAGGCGCAGTGATAGATTTCGGTACGTTCTCTTTCTCAGGTATAGGCCTGGCATCCATAGTCGGTGTCATCCTGAACTTGATCCTTCCTGCCGACAAGAATACTTCGGAAAAGTAAGAACTGTAGGAAGAAGATGTTTTGAAATGGTATCCGAATTTTTTATGAGGATTTTTCGAGGCGGTTTCGACTTTGGATGAAGGAGTGTACTGGTGGTACTGGGCTGATGACAAAGATGAAAATGGCCGGAAAGGACCATAAGAGAAGAGACGAATCATTTCAAAGCGGCTTCTAATTATCAAAAAGATTCTTAATATATTGCAAGTCATGAAAGTCAGAATAATCAACAAATCTTCATTTCCCCTGCCCGAATACGCCACACCTCTTTCGGCCGGTATGGACTTGAGGGCGAATATAATTGACGATATGCCTATAGGTCCTTTGGAGAGAAAGCTTGTACCGACAGGTCTGTATCTTGCGATTCCTGAGGGATTTGAGTGCCAGGTGAGGCCAAGAAGCGGTCTTGCAGCAAAGCACGGGATAACGGTCCTAAATTCTCCGGGAACAATCGATGCGGATTATAGAGGAGAGGTCAAGGTATTGTTGGTCAATCTGTCGAATAATACTTTTACAATTGAGCCTGGGGAAAGGATCGCCCAGATGGTGGTTGCGAGACATGAGCACGTCCAGTGGGAGTCTGTCACTTCTCTTGACGAGACGGAAAGGGGAGAAGGTGGCTTCGGAAGCACTGGAACTGAGTAAACATCTGAAATACAAGGCACAATACAAAGTCTTATATAAACTGAAAGCAGGAAAGCCCGAGATAATACAGAATATTATGGAAGATATTGAGAGACTTTATGGCCTGTTCTGCGGCTGCACATCGATAGCTACTGATAGCAGGAAGATTTCCGGAGGAGAGATGTTCTTTGCCCTTAAAGGAGAGAATTTCGATGGCAATGACTATGTCCCAAAGGCTCTTGACGCTGGTGCTGCATACGCAGTCGCTGATATCTCGTCCGTTCTTCCGGATGACCCACGTATCATTAAGGTTGATGACACCCTTGCCGTGCTCGCTGCGCTTGCACTTCATCATAGGCGTGTACTTGCCGACAAAGGCCTTGTAGTCATAGGCATAACAGGAACTAATGGCAAGACCACGACCAAGGAGCTTATCCGTGCTGTCCTTTCGTCTCGTTACCGGGTAAGTGCAACGACCGGCAATCTCAACAATGACATAGGGGTTCCTCTTACTCTTCTGTCTATATCCCCAGATACGGAGATCGCCGTTGTAGAGATGGGCGCAAGCCATCCGGATGATATTGCAAAACTTGTAAAGATATGCGAGCCTGATTATGGTCTTATAACCAATGTAGGCAAGGCTCATTTGCAGGGATTTGGTTCCATAGAAGGAGTCAGGAAGGCCAAAGGTGCTTTGTATGACTATATTGCCGCTCATGGAAAGGCTGTGTTCGTCAATGCAGATGATCCGGGGCTTATGCAGATGGCCAAGTCGCGTGAGGGGCTTTCGGTAGTACCTTACGGTTGTGAATATGACGGTTTTCAGGTTCTTCCGGCAACTCCTGAAAGTCCATTCCTGACATTGGTACGTGGAGGAGCGTTGAGGGTGGATACAAGTCTGATAGGGGAGTATAATAGATCTAATGTCCTTGCAGCCATGTGTGTAGGCCGCTATTTCGAGATACCTGAGAAGGAGTCAGCCGTAGCAATAAAGGCATATGTTCCCTCAAACAGTAGATCACAACTTATAAGGACGGGACGTAATGTCGTGATAGCCGATGCCTACAATGCCAATCCCACAAGCATGTCAGCAGCAATTGCCAACTTCAACTCAATAGAAGCAGACAAGAAGGCTCTACTTCTTGGCGACATGAGGGAGCTCGGTGCAGAATCCGTTCATGAGCATGAGATCATATTGGAGAAGGCCGTTGATTCAGAGGCCTGCCTTATATGCTTAGTCGGGTCTGAGTTCGGCAAGGCTTTGGACAATATGAAAGACCGCTTTCCAGTCTCTGATACCCTGCGCTGGTATGGAACTTCCTCGGCATTGGCTAAGGCTCTTGAGGACGAGCCCATAAGCGGCTACACAATCCTGCTGAAAGGTTCCCGAGGAATCATGATGGAGAAATGCCTGCCTGTATTATAGCCTCGTCAGTTCGTCTGGCTTCTGTTATTTAGCTGTGCTTAAAGCGTGTATTAGCTGTGCTTAAGGCGTGTATTAGCTGTGCTTAAGGCGTGATCTTTATAGATATGTAAATGCTGTTATCGTCCGGTAAGAGTTTGTCTATCGGACGATAGTATTTTTGTCTATCAGAGAGAATACATATCTTCCTGCTATTGCTGCGAGGTATCCGAAGATACACCCTATAGAGGCCCCTACGAGAATATCTCCGAGATAATGCTTACCCACGAAGATTCTGCTAAGCGATAGCAGTGCGGCCCATGAGAATATGAGGATAGTATAAGGACGGTATTTGTGTGCCTTGTCGTATTTGAATAGAAGAGACGTGCTCATGGCAAATCCGAAAGCATTTGCAGCGTGGGCAGAGAAAAATCCGAAGAAATTCCCCCTGTTCTCAAGGAAATGCAGGCCTCCGGTCACCATCTCGTAACTATAGCAAGGTCTCAATCGTCCTACAGAGTATTTAAGCAGGTTGGAAGCCTGGTCACATGCTCCGAATGCAAGGAATATGCAGACAATAGCCACAAGTCCCTTCTTCCATCCTAACCGGACAAAAAGGAATCCTGCCACTATGGCATATAAAGGAAACCACACGGCTCTGTCTGACATGAATACCATAAGACTGTCAGACGTTATACAGTGTATATTGTTGATCAGCAGAGTTATCTGCTGGTCAAGAGCGTGAAGCCAGTCTATGAACGAGTCCATATTCAGTCATTGAGGGCTTTCCAAAGTTCGTCTTTAAGTTCTTGAAGCCCTTCTCCGGTTACGGAGCTTATGAATACGCAAGGTATGCCTTCCGGCAGCGTCTTTGAGATCTTGCGCTCCTGCTTCTTGTCGATTAAGTCACATTTTGTGACCGCGAGTACACGTCTCTTCTCCAAAAGCTCTGGATTGTACATATCAAGCTCCCTCGTTAGGATCTCGTATCCGGCATTTATATCGCTTTCCTCTGCGCTTACCATGAAGAGGAGTACAGAGTTGCGCTCTATGTGCCTGAGAAAGCGGAGTCCTATCCCTTTGCCCTCGTGGGCTCCCTCGATGATCCCAGGAATATCGGCCATTACAAATGACTTGTCATCCCTGTACCGTACGATGCCGAGGTTGGGTTCAAGGGTGGTAAATGCATAGGATGCAATCTTTGGCTTTGCCGATGTGATTGCGGCAAGCAGAGTGGATTTGCCTGCATTCGGGAATCCTACAAGTCCCACGTCAGCAAGCAGTTTCAGCTCTAGGATGAACCATCCTTCCTCTCCCTCTTCGCCTGGCTGGGCAAAGCGTGGTGTCTGCTGTGTGGCGCTTTTGAAGTTGTTGTTGCCGAGTCCTCCTCTGCCGCCTTTGCAGAGAATTCGCTCCTCTCCGGGCGTTACCATCTCAAACAGAGTCTCTCCAGTATCTCCATCCTTTACGACAGTTCCGACAGGTACTTCGAGAATAACGTCCTTGCCCTGCCGTCCCTTGCACAGAGCCCCAGAACCGGACTGGCCGTTCTCGGCTCTTACGTTCTTCCTGTATTTGAGATGGATAAGAGTCCAGAACTGAGGATTGGCCCGAAGGATTATGTGTCCTCCTCTTCCACCATCACCTCCGTCAGGTCCTCCCTTGGGTACATATTTGGCCCTGTGAAGATGAACAGAACCTGCGCCCCCGTGTCCGGAAGCGCAGAATATCTTCACGTAGTCTATAAAGTTGCTGTCTGCCATAATTCTTTATCTCTCAATTAAATAAGCGGTCTTTGATGACCATTTTCGACCTCTGAGTAACAACGGAGTAACAAAATTTTCGTGCAATTTGCCACAAAAACGATACTGTCAAATTGTTACTTTTTGATGAGTTAACTACGGATATTTCGGCATATTTATGCTTGCTCATCCTCGTAACTCATAAATTGAGGTCAATGAACTTTTTGTTTGAAAGCAGCATTTTTTGCTTTCAAAGGTGCAAAGATAGCGAAAGTTTGGAAAAGAACAGGCGTGTTACTGTATGAGTTTCACTGCCATTGCTCAATTATTCGAGACGTAGCTTTACAATCCTAAAGATGGCGTAGTAGGACATAATAATAATTGAACAGATTCCTATCCACATCAGCCATTTCTGCCACCATTTGAGGATATTGACTTCTTTTTCGATGACGGTCTCGATGGTCTGGACTTGCTGCTCCTCTTTATTGCGTTCCTTGTAGGTAAGGTAGATTCCCATCGAATCTACGACCGCCTTTGTTGTAAGATGATTGTCCTTCAGTGTCAATGTCTGCTGAAATCTTGCGGATTCTTTCAATGTGCGAATCTCTTCTAGCCTTGCGCGACCAGTCGAATCGCACTTGATTAGAGCCTGAACAATGGATGAATCCGGCTGAACCCGAATAACGGTATCTCTGATGGTTTCGGTGACTACAACTGTATGTTCGGTATTTTCCGTCTTGTGCGGATAGAGTTTCGGGCAGCAGGAAGTCACGGCCAAAGCAGTTAAGAGTATGATTTTGAATTTCATTGTGCTGATGTTTAATGATTAGTATTAACTTTGCAATCGAAAATAGATTCAATTATGAAGAACAAGAAACTGCGTATCACAGAAAAGGACTTTCTTCTGGCTAACCGCAGGGCTTCAAGAGCGGAAGAAATCGAGAGGTACGGTAAACAGATCCTGATGAGATCAATCACCCACAAGTCGAAAAAGGTCTATGACCGCAAGCGTCTGAAAAAGGCAGGCATCAGCTACAACGATGACCTGCCTTTATTCATTTCTGTTGCCTGATCTGTTCCCTCAGCTGCCGGACTTCGTCCTTCAGCTGAGAGTTCTCCGTGCATAGCCTATCAACGGAAGCCTTCAACTCCTCGTTCTCCTTTCTGACGGCCACAATCTCGGCATTAGCGTTGGTGATTTCTTCCAATAGGCGTTTGTTCTCCGCAGACAAAAGGTTTATTGAAGCCTGCAAATCTTTTAGAAAGTCGTTCTTCCGCTTACGTGAACCTACAATCCAACCAATCGCCGCAGTTAACAACGGGATGATGTAAGTTCCGATGAATGTCAATGTCTCCATCCTTAGCCCTCCGAAAAGTAAAGTCTCATCTCCGCAAGTCTGCGCTTCTGTAGCCCTGTCAGGACAACGCCATTCGCATATACCCATCGCAGAAACTCGTCAATAATCGAGTTGTCATCTGGATTCGCCTTGATTTTCTTCAATAGAGTGGACTTCCGAAAGTTACCGCCTCCAACATTGAACACGAACGACACCAGAGCATCAAACTGGCATTGGCGAAGCCCCGGGCACTCGACTCTGACGATGTTCTCAGCGGTCTCAATGTCCCGCATCAGAAACTCCTCAGCCTGTTCTTTCGTGATGGTCATCCCCCGAACAACTCCTGAAGTATGCCCATATCCCACAGTCCAGACTCCAGCAGGACACCTGTAAGCCGTCAATCGCAGCCCCTCGAACTGCCGTATCAATGAATATGCTTTTTCACTTGCCTTCATAATATTGAGTTTTTCCTGTTTGTTAGATTTCTTAATCGTAATAGAAAAACAAAGCCCCGCCACCGGAGTCCGCCATTCCTAACGACAATCCAAGTGACGGGGCGATGATGAACAGAACGTCTACAACGAAATCTCCCCAAGCACCTCGCCGGACTTCTCGCCAGTCTTGACGTTGATGAAGAAATACTTCAGGAACACCTTTGGAGCAGCCTCTGTGACCTCCCCGTGCACAGCCTTGTAGTCGGCAAGAATGTCGATCTGCTCGTCCACGATGGTTCTCGGTGCACCGATGCTAACGGCCTTGCTGTAGGCTCTAGTTACACCCTTGCTCTGCGGAGCCGAAGCCATAATGACCAGTCTGAGATCATCCCTCTCAGCAGGTGGGTCAGGCAGCTGGAAATGGAAGTTCGCAGCCGTGAGCGAGAGATCTGCCTCGCAAGGAGCATCGACACCCGTAAGCACCGGCGGAGTCGTGAGCGCTGCCCCTCCGGCCTTGACGATCCAGAAGTTCAGCCTCGAATAGAGGTTGGCTCCGGAAATCTTGCTCGACGTTCCCAGAACGGACTTGCCCTTCTGGGTGTTCGCCAATGCGTTCCATGCAAGAATCTGCGCATTGGTGAGGCCCTTCCAGCCCTGAGAGAGCTGCTTGAAAATTGCCTTGACTGAAGACTGAGCGGCCGTCTTGAAACCGCCGCCGTAGCCACGGTTGCGGATGTACTTGCGTCCGCGGA
>ERZ808242.1391-NODE-1391-length-13593-cov-12.406707_pt1 | contig 13593 bp, 13 predicted proteins | sample MGYA00521244_ERZ808242 | MGnify/ENA primary metagenome ERZ808242 (study PRJEB31516, sample SAMN03275573) | gut metagenome | biome: mammalia-associated habitat; material: feces | host: Papio cynocephalus | place: Kenya | collected 2012-07-27 ... | reverse complement strand
CTCCTGTTTTGGGAACAGGTGGTCGCAGGTTCGAATCCTGTCGCCCCGACTTCAATCATTCTGAAAGCAAACCCTATGAATCGGGGTGTAGCGCAGCCCGGTAGCGCTCCTGTTTTGGGAACAGGTGGTCGCAGGTTCGAATCCTGTCGCCCCGACTTAAGAAAGCTAAGAAGATTAATTCTTCTTAGCTTTCTTGGTATATATGCGTTTGCTATTGGAGCAGGGCATGTGAACAGTTTGAGATTTAACATTTATAATTTAACATTTTAATTAGAGCTATCATGATTATTACGATTGCGCGCCAATGTGGATGTGGCGCAGTTCGTGTGGGCAAATTGCTTGCCGAGCATTATGGTATTCCTTTTTATACCCGTAAGAATTTGATGGAAATGGCGAAGGAACGTGGTGTTCTGGAGGAAATGGAGGCCTTCTTTGATGAGCATCCTGTGGATGAGTTGCTTTTTTCCATATCTTCCTTGGGCGAGAACCAAAAGCTTCTTACGGAAAAGCCTCTTCGGGTCTTGGCTGATATGGTGGGGCAAGAGAATTGCATCATCATTGGTCGTTGCGGCAATTACATCTTTCGTGAGCGCAAAGACTTGGTGTCTGTCTTCCTGAAGGGAAATCTCGCCGAGCGCATTGCGGAGATTCAGGAGGACGAGCATCTTTCGAAGGATGAGGCGGCAGAGTTTGTGGAGCATATAGACGATTGCCGTGTGGCTTATCATAAATATTATACGGGACTTTCTTGGGGCAATGCCGATGATTATGACATTTGTCTTGACACTACGAGATTGGGAGTAGAGAAGACTGCTTTGGCTATCCAGACTTATGCCGAGGCTGTGCTTAAGTAGAACGAACGCGTTCGATTAGCATTTAAAATATGTATTTGGGATGAAGTTTTTAATTCAGTTTTTAATCATCATTGCATTCTCCTTTGCAGGAGAGTTATTGCATTATTTGTTGCCGTTGCCTATACCTGCCAGTATCTATGGCATTATCTTGTTGTTTGCGGCATTGGAGTTGAAGATTATCAAGGTGAAACATATCAGGGAAACAAGTAGCTTTTTGATTGCGATTATGCCTGTGATGTTTATTCCTGCTGCTGTGGGACTCATCGATTCCTGGCATTCCATCGGTAGCGCTTGGTTACAGTATGTCGTAGTCACGGTGGTCAGCACCTTTGTCGTCATGGGTGTCTCTGGATGGTTTACCCAGTTTGTCATCAGAAGAGGAAAGGAGGCGAAGAAATGATTTCGATGTTTCAGGATTCCGTATTCTTTGGGGTGCTCATCAGCTTGGCGGCTTATGCCATTGGGTTGTTTCTGAAGATGAAGACGGGCTGGTCGTTGATGAATCCATTGCTGATTTCCATCGTTTTGGTCATTGTCTCCTTGTTGCTCACGGGGGTGGATTATAAGACTTACAGTGCGGGTGCCAACAGCATCAGTTATTTGCTCACGCCAGCCACGATTTGTCTTGCCGTTCCTCTTTATCAACAGGTGGAACTGCTCAAGAAGAACTATCGGGCGGTGCTCATTGGCATTTCTTCGGGCGTGTTGGCGAGTCTTTGCTCGGTGCTTCTGCTTGCCCTCCTGTTCCACTTCGATCATGCGGCATACGTCACCTTCCTGCCTAAGTCCATCACTACCGCCATCGGTATCGGTGTTTCCGAGGAGTTGGGCGGCCATGTCTCAGTCACGGTAGTGGTCATCATTGTCACGGGTGTGCTGGGCAATATATTTGCGGAGAAATTCCTCAAGTTGCTTTGCATCAAGGAACCTATCGCCAAGGGTATCGCCATAGGTTGCTCTGCCCATGCCCTGGGTACTGCCAAGGCCATGGAGATGGGTACCATAGAGGGTGCGATGAGTAGTCTCTCCATCGTGGTTTGCGGTGTGATGACTGTGATAGGCTCCTCTATCTTTGCGATGTTTATGTAGTTTCTGCTTCCGCTTCTATCGTCTTGTCCTAGAGATGAAATCGGCGAAGCGTTGAGGCAATGCAATATTCACTCCCTTTTTTCGTTTTATAGATATGAAACGGAAAAAGGGATTTTTTTATGTCATAATCGCTGCATGTACTTCTGTTGCGATAATGGGGTGTGCCGATGATGAGACTTTCTCGTCGTCTCGCACCGATTTGCTGTCATTTTCTGCCGATACGGTAAGCCTGGACACCACCTTCTCTAATGTGCCTACGCCTACTCGTAGCTTTTGGGTGTATAATCGTTCGGGAAAATCCATTCGTTGTGCTTCCGTCAGGTTGGAAAATGGTAACCAGACGGGTTATCGTGTCAATGTGGATGGCTCTTACTTGGGACAATCTTCGGGTTATCAGGTGCAAGATGTGGAGGTGAGAAAGGGAGATAGCATCCGAGTGTTTGTGGAGCTTACCTCTAACACGCAATATCAAGACAGCCCAAAGCTGGTGGAAGATCACTTGCTCTTTCTTTTGGAGAGTGGGGTGCAGCAAAAGGTCAACCTCAAGGCATTCTCTTGGGATGCCCTTTTGCTGAAGGATGCCCATATTCGGAGAGACTCTGTGATGCAGAGCAGCAAACCTGTTGTCGTCTATGGAGGAATCACGGTGGATAGCTTGGCTACGCTCTCGATAGGTGCTGGTACTCGCCTGTATTTTCATGAAGATGCAGGGTTGAAGGTGTATGGCTCATTGCGTGTTGCTGGAGAGGCCGGCAAGGAAGTGGTGATGCGTGGCGACCGTCTCGACAATATGTTTGATTATCTGCCATACGATCGCACGCCAGGACAATGGCAGGGCATTCATCTGATGCCTTCTTCTTATGATAACGTCATCACTTATGCTGACATCCATAGTGCCTATGCTGGCATCGTAGTGGATTCCAAAGGTGCAAGCAGCCAGAATTTGCAGAGGCAGAAATTGCTGATGCAAAATGCCACGGTGCATAATTGCCAGGGATATGGCGTGGCTGTTGACTCGGCTAAAGTTCAGTTGTACAATTGTCAAATCACGAATGCCCTGAATCATCCTCTTGGTGTGCATGGAGGTGATGTGGAGGTAAATGGTTGCACCATCGCCCAGTTTTATCCCTTCGATGGACGAAGGGCTACAGCCATAGGGATGGAACCGCCTATAGAGAACCTAAGGGTAGTCAACTCTCTGGTAACTGGCTATCACGACGACGAAGTGGTGTGGAGCGCACCCGCCGAAGGACAGAAACTGAATTTTAGTTTCGACCATTGTGTGCTGCGTACGGAGAAAATGAACACGGATGACAGCTTGAAGTTCACGAATGTTATCTACGAGGACATCAAGGATACGGTTCGATTCGGAGAAAAGCATTTCCGATTGTTGGATACCGATAACTTGAAGTACGACTTTCGACTTCGCAAGGAGTCGGCTGCCATTGGGGTGGCTGATCAATCTACCTCATTGCCTATAGATCGTCTCGGGCTTCTACGTGATGAGAAACCCGACGCCGGGTGCTATGAGTTTGAGGAGCCGTCGGATGGCGAGTAAGGCCACCATTCGGCATATCCTCTTTTTGTATCTTTTGGATGATAAATCTCTTGATGCTCTTATTATTCTTTCATGTTGGCATCCACAAATGAGAATGGCAGCAAATCCTTGATGCTATGAAAGCAATAGATGCCATTCTCGCCATAGAGCAGGATGCGAACAGGGCATCGGTAGCGGTCTTCCATCTCCAGGACTACTTGTCGGCATGCGCCGCAAGGGGAGATGGGCGACTTCAGGAAGCCATGCTCATTGCATGCAGCGATGGCAAGAGTGGTGATGGCTTGCTCGGGATAGTTGCTCTGAGCGGCGAAGATGGCGCTGCGCTCTGCGCAAAGACCCGATGGGAAAGCCGCATTCTCCTGGTTGGCGCCAATTACGATTCGTCCATCCGCCAGCAGGCAGGCTGCACCTACATGGAAGTGGCTATAGTTGGCGTATGAATTGCGGGTGGCTTCCTTGGCCTTCTTTACCAAGAGCTGCTCGTCTGTGGGCAGCTCTTCCAACTGGGCCACTTGATACTGGATATGCAAGGTATGCTCTTTCATAAGCTTGGGTATTTTATTTGGTGTAAAAGTCTATGATGTCCTGCAAGGCCTTCTTGCATACAGCACAAAACTCTGGAGTCTCGTTGATGCGCATGCGGCAATCCTGCACGCCTCGATATACTCCCTTCGGACTGTAGCCTGCTCCCTCGAAGACACCCACTTTGGTTGTGGCTTCCTTGGCTTTCTTGGAGAGCGGGGTCGGAATCTTGGTTCCCTTTTTTATCATGTCTTCCCATTTTCCGTGGAAATCCACCAGGGTGGTGATGTTCTTTTCCCATGGCTCCACATCGTGAGGATACATCGGAACTTCTTCTGTCTCGTAGGCATACTCGTCGGCAAGACCCGCGAAAGAATGGCCGAATTCGTGTACCACCACTGGCTTGAACCATTGCTGGTGGCAAGTGGTGAGATTATAGGAGTTGAGGATTCCGCCTCCTCCATATCTGCTGGAGTTTACCAAGACGATGATGTGCTCGTATGGGGTGCCTGCCAGCCAGTCGTGCAAATCCTTCAGGTGCAGAGTGGTGAGGTATCTTTCGCTATAGAAGGTGTCGAAATGCGAGCTAAGGGCGGTCTTCTTCCATATTCCCTTGCCTGGTTCGCTGGTTCCGCTTTCCTGTGATGGAGACTTTACTGCCACTACGTTAAACTTGTCTCTATTGCTCTTGAAAGGCTCATGGTTGAAGATGGCTTCGGTGGCATCCTTCGCATCCTGCAAGAAGATGGGCATTTCCTCTTCTGTGTATCCTTCCGCCACGTATGCGATGTGGATGCAGTGGGTGGTGTCGGCTGCTTGCTGCAGAGTCTCGTAAGGGGTAGGGTGGTCTCCCTTGCGGTGTATCAAGATGTCGCCTGGAGCCACTTGGTGGGTAAGCGAAGCCATGATTTCGCGACGGTTGTTTCGCAAGTCGAGGGTCACGTCGATGGTGTCCTTCGGCATAGGTACGAGGAATACGTTCTCGAAGCTCTGGGTGTTGTTGTCGGAGCATGGCTCTGAGAGCCACTCCTGGAACAGGGTTGAGAAAGAGTTGCGATAGATGACTTTGCCCGAGCGATGGTCTCTTACCGTGATTTGACCATTGCCTTCTACCGGGAGTTCGCTCAGTCTTTGCTTCTTGCCATACCATCTCGGCTCTGCGTTGAGCTCATCCACGGCTATCATCTGCTTGTCTTTGTTGCCAGCGAATGTGTAGTCGATTCTCAGTGTCTGGTCCTTGAAATAGTCGTCGAAATTTTGGGCAGTTATCTTTCCGGGCATCATCATGATGGCGAGGGCTGCCAGCGATATCATTTTCTTGTTCATTCTTTTTGTCTTACTTTTTGAACGTTTATATTTCTTATTCTTGGTGATTATCTGATTCTCATTCTTGGTGATTATCTGATTCTCAATTTGTCTCCCACCTTGATTTGGTAGTCTGCATCAAGTTTGTTCATCTTGTACAGGTGCTTCAGTCGGATGCCGTATTTTTGCGCAATGGTGTACATGCTCTCCCCAGCTTGCACGATGTGTGGGTGCTTCTTGTATTGCTTAGGGGCCTTCTTGCGTTTTTTCTTCAGGTAGATGATGTCTCCCTTGTGCAAGGTGGTATGCTTGTCGCATTCGTTGTATCTGGCCAGTTTGCGCCAGCTTATTTCCACTTCCTTTCCTATTCCCCTGAAGGTGTCTCCCTCGCGAGCTACCAAGTAGTAGTTGTCGTTGAATTTATGGATAGGGTGCAGGAGCCCCAGGGCGTTCACAGGCTGGTCGTTGCCACTGTGCTCTGCCATGAAGCGATCGTAGCGCTTGGCCTTGTCGTAATCGAACAGCTTGTAAAGCTCGATGAGCTGAATCAGCTTGTTGGCGTATTGGGGATTGGTGGCGTAGCCGCATTGCTTCAGCCCTCTTGCCCAGCTCTTGTAGTCGCGCTGGTTCAGTTCGAAGAGGCGGGCATAGCGTGGTTGCTTGGCCAGGAATTTGCTGTGGTCCTCATAGCTCTCCCTGGCATCCTGATATACTCGGAAGCATTCGCCTCGTGCGTCATCGTCATGATACTGCGTGGGTCCCGTCCAGTTGTGGCATTTGATGCCGAAGTGGTTGTTGCCTTGGGTTACCAGCACGCTTTTGCCAGCGGCACTCTCAAAGAGTCCCTGCGCCAGGGTGATGCTGGCGGGGATGTGGTAACGAAGCATCTGCTCGATGGCTAGATCCTTGTATTGATTGATGTATGTCTGATAGGTCATGTTCCATTTCATTTGTGCCTGGATGTGGCCGCAAAAGAGCAGGGACAAGCCTATTATATATGTTTTTATCTTATTCATAGTGCAAAAATAATAAAAAAAACGGATAAGCTACATTTTATTTAAGTATTTTCACTATCTTTGCACTTAAAATTAAGAAATATGAAAAGTAAACGTGTAAAAGTAGTGATTGCGTTAGGCTCTAATGTCCAACAGCAGTACCATATAGATTTGGCCAAGATTTGTTTGGAGGCAACCTTTGATGATATGACTTTTAGCAAGTCTATCTGGACAAATCCCATCGGATTGTCTTCCGACAAGTTTCTCAATGTCTTGGGGGTTGGCTATACCAACGTCAACCAAGAGCGTACCGTGCAGGCTCTCAAGAACATCGAGCGCAAGTGTGGTCGAAAGGTGGCTGCAAGCAGAAAAGGGGTCATTGCGATAGACGTCGATTTGATGCTTTTCGATACAGAGCGCTTTCATGAGCAGGATTGGAATAGGGGCTACATGAAGCGCCTGCTCTCGCAAATGGGAATTTCCTCCAAGAATGAGGCTGATGCATAAAAAAATCCAAATCCAGGGCATAACTGAGTTATAGCTCTGGATTTGGATTTTCTTTTGTCAGTTGGAGTTCCACCACCTTGCCTGTGGCAAGTGACTTTTGTACGTTGATGAGACGCTGGTTGCTGCTTCCTCGGAAGAAGAGGTCTTCGTCTCGGAGTTCCTTGACGAAAGGACCATCTACAAGCACGTCTATGAGTTTCAACAGTTCCAGCTGCTTGGGGTTCTTCAGGAGATTCTCGTATTTGTAACCCGTGAAGCACCAGATGTCTTTGTCGCTTTGCTCCCTGATGGCACGTGCCAGTTCGGCGAATCCTTCGGCCTGGAACATAGGGTCTCCACCGGAAAAGGTGACATTGGCGAATGGGTCGTCCATGATTTCCTTCATGATGTCCTCGGTAGAGGTCATTGTTCCGTGCTTGATGTCCCACGACTGCGGATTGTGGCATTCGGGACAATGATTGGGGCACCCGGCACAATAGATAGAGGTCCGGAATCCCGGACCATCTACCATTGTATCGTGTACTATACTTAAAACACTAATCATTTCCCCTCATTTTATTTGTTATGTGGAGTGTCGATGTGGGTAACACGGTCGTGGAGCTCGGCAAGCTTGCCGCTGTTCCAACGGTCGGTGGTGCCTACCAAATAACCAGTGATGCGCTGCAACTTGTCGATGTGGTGGCTGCCGCACTTAGGACAAACCTCCAGGTGGGCATCAGCATTCTCGTAGCCGCAGTCGAGACAGCGGTTGCGGTTGTGGTTCACGGAACCATAGCCCATGTTGTATTTGTCCATCATATCCACCACGCTGGCGATGACTGCTGGGTTGTGGGTGGCGTCGCCGTCTATCTCCACATAGAAGATGTGACCTCCGCGGGTCAGGTCGTGGTAAGGAGCCTCGATCTTAGCCTTCTGCAGGGCGGTGCATTTGTAGTAAACTGGCACGTGGTTGCTGTTGGTATAGTAATCACGGTCGGTTACGCCAGGAATCACGCCAAACTGCTTGCGGTCTTTCTTCGTGAACTTTCCGCTCAGTCCTTCGGCTGGTGTGGCGAGGATAGAGTAGTTGTGGTGATACTGCTCGCTGAACTCGTTGGCTCTGTCGCGCATATAGGTGATGATCTTCAAGCCCAGCTCCTGTGCTTCCTCGCTTTCGCCATGGTGCTTGCCGATGAGCGCCTTCAAGCATTCTGCGAGTCCGATGAATCCGATGCCCAGTGTGCCGTGGTTGATTACGCTCTCGATGGTCTCCTCTGGCTTGAGGTTCTCTGCGCCTACCCAGAGATATTTCATCAGCAGTGGGAACTGCTTCGCCATGGCTGTCTTCTGGAACTGGAAGCGCTCGTCTAGCTGCTTGGCTGTGATGTCGAGGATGTTGTCCAGCTTGGCAAAGAACATATCGATGCGCTGCTTCTTGTTCTCGATGCCCATGCACTCGATGGCGAGCTTGACGATGTTGATGGTGGTGAAGCTCAGGTTGCCACGTGCGATGCTGGTCTTCTCGCCCCAGCGGTCCTCGAACACACGTGTGCGGCATCCCATGGTGGCAATCTCCCACTTGTATCGCTCTGGGTCGTCGGCACGCCATTTCTCGTTCTGGTTGAATGTGGCGTCGAGGTTGAGGAAGTTAGGGAAGAATCTGCGTGCGGTCACCTTGCAAGCCAACTGGTAGAGGTCGTAGTTGCGATCCTCTGGCAGATAGTTCACGCCACGTTTCTTCTTCCAAATCTGGATAGGGAAGATGGCTGTCTCGCCATTGCCCACGCCCTGGTATGTGCTGAGCAGAATCTCACGCATGATGCAGCGGCCTTCGGCACTGGTGTCGGTACCATAGTTGATGGATGAGAATACCACCTGGTTACCGCCACGAGAGTGGATGGTGTTCATGTTGTGGATGAAGGCCTCCATGGCTTGGTGCACTCGGTTCACGGTCTTGTTGATGGCGTGCTGCTCCAAGCGAGCCTTGCCCTCAAGCCCGTCGAGGTCTTTCTCCAGATAGTCGTCGATGGCGATGTCGTAGAGGTCGCTCAGGTCTTCGCCTGTCAGTTTCTCCAGGTTCTTCACCTCTTCCTGGTAAGACATGCGCACGTAAGGAGCCAGATAGAAGTCGAAGGCTGGGATGGCCTGACCTCCGTGCATCTCGTTTTGGCAAGTCTCCAGAGAGATGCAGGCCAGTACGGCTGCGGTCTCGATGCGCTTGGCTGGGCGGCTAGAGCCATGGCCTGCCGTGAAGCCATGCTTCAGGATGATGTCTAGAGGGTGCTGAACACAAGTCAAACTCTTGGTAGGATAGTAATCCTTGTCGTGGATGTGGATGTAGTTGTGCATCACAGCATCACGAACGTCTTCTGAGAGGAGGTAGTCGTCAACGAAAGGCTTGGTGGTCTCCGAAGCGAACTTCATCATCATGCCTGCTGGTGTGTCGGCGTTCATGTTGGCGTTTTCACGAGTGATGTCGTTGTTCTTGGCGTTGACGATGCTCATGAATACGTCGCGTGTCTTTGCCTTTCGGGCAATGTTACGCTGGTTGCGGTAGGCGATGTACTTCTGGGCCACATCCTTGCGCGCGCTCTTCATGAGCTCCATCTCGATGGCGTCCTGGATGGCTTCTACGCTCATCTGGCTCTTGCCACGATATGCGATGTGGTCGGTGATTTGCTCTATCAGCGAAGAGTCCTCACCCTTATCAGTGTGCAACATGGCTTTGCGGATTGCAGCCATAATCTTTTGCTCGTTGAAGCCAACGATGCGTCCGTCGCGTTTTACTACAGTTTGAATCATTTCTTGTGTTACTTTTATGATTAATGTTTAATGTGCTTGGTATTAAGTCCTTATGTGTTGAAGGGGCTTAAAATACTGTCTTATCGACATTGCAAAGGTAAGGAAATAAATTGAAAGTGGAATGTTTTGGACAACTTTTCTTGCGTTAAAAAATATTAAGTCGCTGATAATTAGGCATTTAAAAAATCGTTTTGGAAAACTTGCGGTATCCGCTGCTTTCCAAAACGATTAATTGCTTCTGTTTCAATATGTTGCAGGAATGTGTCGGCTGTGTCGCTGTATTCTGTGCATTTGTGTGCGTGAGCCCTCGTCTCCTTTTCCTAGCCAGGATGGGGGCTTGTGGAGTGCCCTATGATACCTTTACCTGGCTTTTGTAGTCGAGGGCGGCGCCGATGGCGGTGCAGAACTCCGAGTACTTTGGTATGTGGAAACGCACGCCGTAGAGCTTCTCCATGGCAGGATACACTTCCCGGCATTGCGGCATCAGGGTGAGGTTTCCGATGAGCACGAAGTCCTTGATGCCCGATTCCAGGGATGAGAGGATGGTGGCGGAGCCGATGCACTGCAATACCATCCAGATGAGTCCCTTGGCGATGTCTTCTCTAGAGGCGTTGGCCTTGGCGTTGCTGAAGAGCGAAGCCACGGCGTTCATCGGCAAGCCTGGCAGAGGCTTGGCGCTGATGTCGCCTATCAGCAGGTTGATTTTCGACACGTCGCCTTCTTTTGCGAGGTTCACTATCTGCTTGATGTCGTCGGTCTTGAGCATGATGCGGCTGAGTCCAGCCAGTGTGCCACCGCCGATGCCGATGCCGCCGATGTGCTTGATGCCGTTCTCGTCGCATTTCACGAGCGAGGTTCCTGTGCCCATGCTCACCACGATCATCCTATCCAACTTGCTCTCGTAGCGGGCACCCAGTCCGTCGGCCACGAATTCCTGGCTCTTGGAGGTGGGCAAGCCATAGATAGGCTCGTCGATGTAGGCGGAGCCCACACCGGTCAGCATCACTTGCTCTACTTCGTTGAGACTGATTTTATTGTCGTGGAGGTATTTCCCGAAAGCACCATAAAGAGAGGTGATGGGGTCGGTGGCCTTGATGCGGATGGGGCTGATAACCACGCCGTTTTCATCAATTCCCACTATCTTGGTGGTGGAAATGCCTACGTCTATTCCTATTACTATCTTTTTCATGGGTGCAAAGTTACGCTAAAAAGAAGACACTGCAAAATAAAATCGCGTTTATTTTGCAGTGCCGATGATTAATACTTCTTAAAATGATGCTTCTGCGTCTTAGGGATGATATTCCAATATCTTGGAAATCCCTCCCTTACATCACTCCTAGGCGGCAGAAGGTGATGAGCACGGCATAGCCGATGACCATGCTCAGGATACCCACGGTGAGACCCGCCTTCACCATGTCGGTCTGCTGGATGAGACCGGTGGAGTAGGCGATGGCGTTAGGAGGGGTGGAGATAGGGAGCGACATGGCGCAAGAGGCAGCCACGGCTACACCTATCAAGATGGTCTCCGTGCCTCCGATTTCGGCGAGCTTGTCGCCCATGCCCGAACATACCACGGTGAGGATAGGGATGAGCAGGGCGGCGGTGGCGGTGTTGGAGATGAAGTTACTCAGGATGAAGCAAACCAAGCCGGAGACAACCATGATGACGAGTGGGTCGAACTCGGAGAATGGGATGCTGTTCACGGCGTTTTCTGCCAGCCCCGTTCCGTTCATCGCCAAACCGAGGGCAAAACCTCCAGCCACCATCCAGATTACCGCCCAGTCGATGTCCTTCAGGTCGTTGGCGGTGATGACGCCAGTGAAGGCAAACACGGCTATCGGAAGCATGGCCACGGTGTTGGCGTTGATTCCCAATTGCTTTCCGAATACCCATAGGATGATGGTCAGGAAGAAGGTGGCGCCTACCACGGCGGTGCGCCAGTTGTGGTTGGTGCTGCCTTCTATCTTTAGTTCGATGGTCTTCTGAGAGAATGGGAACATCTTGCGGATGATAAACCAGGCGCAAATGAGCATGATGAGCACCATAGGCCCCATGATGACCATCCAGTCGCCGAACCCGATGCCCAGGTTCAGTCCCGCTGGGTCGTTCAGCACTTTGTAGGCGAATGCGTTAGGAGGTGTGCCTATCGGGGTTCCCATACCGCCCAGGTTGGCACCGATAGGTATGGCCATGGTCAGTGCGATTCTTCCCTTTCCGTTTGCGGGAAGCGACTTGAACACTGGCGTCAGGAAGGTGAGCATCATGGCGGCGGTGGCGGTGTTGGAGATGAACATGGAGAAAATGCCTGTGATGAGCATAAAGCCTAGGAGCACAAATTCCGATCGTTTGCCGAACGGTGCCATCAGGGTCTTTGCCATCATCACGTCGAGTCCGCTCTTGGTTGCCGCAATGGCGAGGACGAAACCTCCCAGGAAGAGGATGATGGTCGGGTCGGCAAAGCAGGCCATCACACCCTGGTAGTCCAAGAGTTTTCCGTATTCTCCCTCGGAGCCTTGCATCACGGCGAAGGCGGAGTCGGAGACAAAGAACAGCAACACGAAGATGATTACCACAGAGGTGGCCCATGCCGGGATGGCTTCGGTGAGCCATAGCATCACTGCCATCACGAAAATGGCGATTACGCGTTGTTGTACCACGGTTAACCCGTCTATGCCAAAGCTGTCGATGGGCAAGTTCCAAACTAGGATGGTGACCAGGGCGGTGATGACAAACATCAGCGCTTTCTTGCGATTGAAGTCGCCGGTCAATACTTTCTTTACAGTTTCTTGCATTTTCTCTATGTTTTTATGGTTCTACTTTTTTGTCTAGGTCGAAGCACTAGTTTTAGAATCTGGTGTTCCGATGCTGCAAAAATACACAATATTTTTGGATTAGCAACAAAATATCGAAAAAAACAATAGTAAAATGCACTTTTTTTGAAAATAAATAGAAAAAAGTGGCTCAGTTTCCAAACTTTTTCTTATTTTTGCATCGAAATGGCGATAGCGGTTATCGCCTAAACCGAATTTAAAATTTATTATCATGAGTCAGTCAGTATTATTTTGCATCATTGTTTTGGTGATTGTTTTTACAATCATTGTTTCTTCTTACTTCCATAAGCGTCATCATGAGTTCAATATGGAAGACATCGAGAAGGCTGTGCGTGGCGCATATCCCAAAGGGGTGTGCTCGATTTCCAAGGAGGAGTTGGTGAAGTCTATCAAAAAGCACTTCCATTGTTCAGCCAAGGATGCGCATTATATTATAGGTGTAGCTCGGCGCAAAAAACTGGTCGATATAGCGGCTGGCTATGTTACCTTGCTTTAGAAGTCAACGTGATTCACTACGTGATTTTGGGAACTACACTACGTGATTTTGGAAACTACAGAAGCAAAGTGTTCCACGGGCTGAAACGAAAAGTTTCATTGCCAGAAACGAAATGTTTCTTGGGCAGAAACAAAAAGTTCCACGGTTTAAAGCGCTTGGAACAGACGCGTGGCACAATTTGGCTTCACGTTTGGCACGATTTGGCTTCACGCTTGACACGATTTGGCTTCACATTTGATACATTTTGCATCTGCGTCTGATAAAAAAACAGAATACATTAGAAATAATTTAAATATAATGTACGCACGTATGCGTATATGCGTACGCGCATGCTAGCGCATACGTATGTATATAATAAGGTGAATCGTAAAATCTTCGTTATTCAAGTGTTTATATCTGTTAAAAGTAGAAGAAAAACGAAACTTTTCTTCCGAAATATTTGGCAGTTTCGGAAAATCGTTGTACTTTTGCACTCGCTTTTGAGAAATACGGTTTCTCTAAGCGACAAAAGAAAGAGTTCTTTGAAAGATTTTACATAAACAGACAAGTAGTACAAGAAGCGGTTTTGATTACACCTTATTATATATAGGGGTCTGAAAAACTGGGTAAAAGAAACGAACCGTCAAGAAATTGACAAGTCAGGTTTACTAAGCTT
>ERZ808242.1390-NODE-1390-length-13608-cov-4.442116_pt1 | contig 13608 bp, 13 predicted proteins | sample MGYA00521244_ERZ808242 | MGnify/ENA primary metagenome ERZ808242 (study PRJEB31516, sample SAMN03275573) | gut metagenome | biome: mammalia-associated habitat; material: feces | host: Papio cynocephalus | place: Kenya | collected 2012-07-27 ... | reverse complement strand
ACTGCCGTCCGATATATTCCTTTGCATTTTTGTCCGCTTCCTCAGAGATTCGTGTAGAATCCGTACGCAGATATGTGATCAGACCGATGGAACCCATACCCTTGATCTCCACACCTTCATACAACTGCTGTGCAATACGCATCGTCTTGTTCGTCGCGAAATTGAGTTTCTTTCCTGCCTCCTGCTGCAATGTACTCGTCGTAAATGGAAGCGGCTGTTTCTTCGTTTTCTCGCTTACTTTTATATCTGAAACTGTTAATGGTTTTCCATCGATTTCTTTCTTGATCTGATCTAATTCTGCCTTCGTCACTTTATCTTTTGCATAATGAAAGCACACTGGTTTTAACGCAGGATTTGCAGATAAATACGCATCCATACTCCAATATTCTTCTGGAATAAATGCGTTGATCTCATCTTCACGATCACAAATCAGTTTCAAAGCAGCTGACTGCACACGTCCGGCACTTAATCCTCTTTTTATCTTCTCCCACAAAAGTGGGCTGATGGAATATCCGACCAGACGATCAAGAACTCGTCTTGCCTGCTGTGCATTGACGAGATCCATATCGATTTCCCGTGCATTTTTAATAGAAGCTTTCACCGCATTTTTTGTAATCTCATTAAACGTGATTCGTTTATAATTTTTCCCTTCCAGCTTCAACGCTGCAATCAGATGATACGAAATTGCTTCTCCCTCACGGTCGGGGTCCGTTGCGAGATATATTTTATCGGCTTTCTTCACTGCCTTGCGCAGTTGTGCCAGAAGTTCACCTTTTCCCCGGATTGTGATGTAATGTGGCTCATAATCATGTTCAATATCAATTCCCATCTGGCTTTTTGGCATATCCCGCACATGACCATTTGACGCGATAACATCATAGGATGCGCCCAGGAATTTTTTAATTGTCTTTGCCTTTGCCGGTGACTCGACAATTACCAGATTTTTTGCCATTTCCCATTCCTCCAATACTTTTCTTGCATTTAAAACAAGCAAACTATACACTATTTTCGGTGGAGGTGCAAGGTAAATTTCTTTTCTATCCCATTTTTTGTCCCATTTTTACCACACTTCTTCTATCCACTTTATGCATTCCTGTCCCATGATTACACACTCTCTGGCACATTCTTCCGGGAATTCTTTCTTCTTGACTGCTCTATCTTGCCACAGGATTTTCACAGTTTCCAGTATTGAGGGATTTTCAGATAATTCAAATATCCCCCCAATCATTCCTTACATATTTGTCTACCATTGGGGATTTTTATACATATTTCAAAATTTTCCCCATCATTTTCTGCACTTTCTTCTATTTCGTTGGGTGATTTTTTCTTATTTTCAATTTTCACCCAATTCCTTGTTTTATCTCTACTTGTTATTGGGGAATTTTTGATGATTTCCAATATTCTAATCAATATTGCCACAGCAAAAAATCATATTTCTACAATATAAAAGTAGGAAGTCTCGCTATAAGACCGCCTGCCTGTTGATTATTCTTATATAATTTTCTATATCTCGTCAGTACGACAAATTAGAATTAGTCAAGCTGTTTCCACAAGTTTATCTTAGTTCTTTATTTCACATAATCTTCGATTGCCTGAATCGCTTCTTCTATACCATTTTCCTGCCTTATCTGCACAGAAAGCTCTTTTGCCCGGTTTTCGTACTTTCCACTGACAAGATCATTTAAAGCATACTTTATCTGCTCTTTTGTACAAAGTTTTTTTCTTATATACAATGGCTCTGGTCCTATTCCCAGTTCATGTACTGTTCTGCCATAATACCACTGATCCAATGCCAGTGGGATGATCAACGTCGGACAGCCCGCCCATATTCCAATACCATTTGTTGTGCAGCCACCATGATGAACAACCGCTTTCACACGTGGGAATATGTAACTGTACGGAATTTTTCCTACAAAATGTAACTTTTCTGTATTCTGCGGTGCTGATATCTGAAATGCCTGTACTACTGCTTTGATCCCAGTCTCTTTCAATGCCTCAACCACCCGAATCTGCAGTTCTGCCAATTCCTTTGACTCAGCTTTACCGAATGCAATAAATATTGGTTTCTCTCCCTCTGTCAGAAAGCGCTCCAACTCTGGATCAAATCTATATCCTGCTGCATCCTCCTCCGGGTGATACCAGTATCCCGTAACATGAATATGTTCTTCCCATTTCGGGTCCTTCGGCATAAGTATTGGGCTTACCGGATAAAAAGTAAGTACTTTCCTGCCATTTTGCTCTGTATAATGTTCAAAGCTTTTCACTTTGGGAATTCCATTTTTCTTTCTCCATTTTCCCATAAGAAGATTTGACAACATTGGCATTCCACCAGTGATAGCGTCATAGCTCTTACCCACTGCCGGAGTATTGTGCTCCACTGAGTATAACGAATACAAATTCGTTCTATCATATGGGCTATAGAAATAACGGATACACGGAATTCCTAATTTGTCAGCAGCATCTCTCACAAATCCTGAACATGTACCGTACATACACACATCTGATCCTTCCAGTGCCTGCAATGTCTGTTCCATAAACAAAGGATTTTCCCTCTTCAGCTTCATCAATCCAATCATAAAATCCATACTGTTTTTATAATCGGTCACCAGATATTTCATGACATGTCCCGCATCCCCGTCTAAATGAAAATATGTTACATTCTTTTTTTCTATTAATGGGCGAAATTCTTCCTGTGCAAGTATCCGAAATTCATGACCTTTTTGTACCATTTCAGAACCCAATTCAACTAACGGATTCACGTCACCTCTTGTTCCAACTGCAACTGCTGTAATTTTCATAAGTCAACCTCCTTAGGCATTATGCAATATAATCTCCGTGGTTAGTTTTGGCTAACTTGTATTATACTCATTTTCCTAAATTTGTAAAGAAAATGTAATTCATTTTTATTGTACGATCAATCCAGATTTCCACTCCTTATTATGGTTTCCCAACAGTACCAACAGCCTCCCATGTTCCATCCTCTGTTCTTTCTATTAAAATTACAAACCAATCTCTCCCCTTGCTTTCAGTATCATCATCATTTTTTATCACATTAACACATGTCACATAAATCTTCCCTTTCTCCATTCCGCAATAAGCAAAATATCTTGTAACATTACATGTATAAATATTCTCTCCCAATGGTCTGAATCTAGCGTATGGTGTACCGCTCTCCACAGTTACTTCCCCTTCTGCAACCTTTTTCGCCATTTTCATAACTCCATTCGTTGCAATCAAAACATATATATAGTATATAAAGATTATGATAAGAACAAAAATAATTATCTTTTTACCTCTTCTTTTATTCAAAACAATCATCTCCTTCATAAGCTAACGCATACTATCTCATAATTTATCTTATAATATCATAAAACCTCTGCAACACGATTGCCAACTCTTCCGGAGCTTCTATATTTGCTTCATGACCTGTTTTCATAAGTTCATGGAAGTAAGAATTGTTCAAATAATGGCAAAGTTCTTTTGAAGTTTTTTTGTTTGCTTTGTCCTTCTCTCCACAAACAATCAATACGGGACAAGACACCTTATGCAGTGAATCACTGAAATCTAATTCAGCCATCGTACCGCATAGGCTGATAACATCTGCTTTTTTGAAGCCCATTTTATTGAATGCCGAATTCGGCATAAGGTGAAACAACATATTCTGAACTTTCAATAATTTTTTTGGCATTTTATATTGTGCTGCAATTAATACGAGTGCCTTTACTTTATCTGGATGGTCTATCGCATAATTAAGTGCCAAAACAGCTCCCAGAGAAAGCCCACATAAAACAATTCCATCGTTCTCCTTGTCACATTCTGATGAAAATGCTGAATATAATTCGCTATATGTAGCAGATTTCCCTTCTAACATCTCTGATAAACTCAAACTGACACTGCTTTCCGGTACTTTCGTTTCTTTTATTACTCTATTCCAACTGTCTGGTTTTTGTCCTAGTCCATGTAAATATAAATACTTCATATATAATCACTCCTTCAAACTGGAATCTATTAAGACATTGATTATCTTATCCACGTATATAAAAATCATTAAAGTGAATTATTATACACTTCTTCAAAAATGTCATTATATAAAAATATATTTTCTGGATATCCAATAAATTGATAAAAGAATGATTCTGGGAAAAAATCTTGTGTATTAAGTATATTTCCAAACTTTCCTTCCATTCCTTCTTCCGCTAACATTTCTTTAATGATTTTTATAGTATCTGAGTAAATATGTGTTAACCGTAACTTTCCAACGCACCTTTCTAATTGAAATTCAATTATTCTCGGCTTTCCTTTACTATTTGTATCATGCATCCACTTATTAAAACTTTTTGATTCAGCCATTAATTCATGTATGGCATTTGTCGCAACTACTCCACACCATGCGTCACTTAATGTCTTATATTGTCTACTTTTATGTTGAGCCTCAACAATATACGTAAACAATCTTGTCATTAAAATCAAATTTCTATGTGCATTTACTGGAATAAATGTTCCTAAAACTGAAATAGCTCCATTACGAATAAACATATCTGCTATGTTAACAGCCCCCATTCCTCTTGGACTAGAATGACACGCACTTAATATCACTATTGGAGGTACCATAATATCCTCAGAAGCCATCCAGAATTCTTCACCAACCATTATTCCAGCCATATTTTGTTTGATATTATAATATCCATGAGCTGAAATATATAATATATCTGCGTCCTGATTATTCTTAATAAATTCAAGTATACTTTCAACACTATAAGTTTGTTGATAAGTAACTGAGAAACCTTCATACTTTTTTTCCATGTCAATCAATGTACTACGCACCAAATCACTCATTAGATATACATATTTATTTTCATCATTATTGATAATGCATTCCGCTATAGCAACTTTACATTTTTTCCCTAAATAAACTTGGTTTTTTTTAAGCAATTCCAATTGCAATTGTCTAGTTAATGGGGTCAACGGTCTATAAGAAATACTGTTATAACATTGCAATGGAACTTCATCATTTTCTAAAATTGCTAATCCTATTGGGAAATCAGAAAATATAGTAATATCTTTTGCTCTTTTTAGCACTTCTATTTGAAAACTATTAAAACAATTACCAAGTAGTTTTCCTAAATCGCTAAATGTCTTCCAAATATATTTATTATTTGTTCCATTCTTACATCTTTGTTCAAGTTCTCCATATTTTTTATACAGTTCTTCTTTTGCGCATGGTAATTCCATTAAAATTCCGCCACGTGCAATTGCTCTATGCACTCCCATTATCCTAATAGCTCGTTTTTCATTTTCAGATAATATACTAGCAGATAAGCCATACTTTTTTTGTAATTTAGGAATACCAGGGAAAGTTATCACAACACTAATATCAAATTTATACATTTGTTTAACAATCTCATCGTGATATACTTTATCAGCCTTATCAGCCCAACAAGTTATGCCCTTTTTTTTCATTAAAATCAGGGTGTTAAGGTGCGATATGTTTTTCCATTGTATGTCAATACACTTTTTCTCTATCTCACTACAATTGAATATCTCTAACAGTAAATCATTTGTTTCTCCAAATTGTCGGCTAATATAAAGAGCCGGTAATGCTTTTAGTTTTTCTCCTTCTAACCTAAAATGAATGTTAATATCCTTAACTGCCTCAAATTCATTTGTTCTTTTTGACAGCAAAATTTTTTCCCAATGCTTTTTAATCAATTCTTGGCTTAACTCATGAACATAGTATGTTCCTAGCAACGGGTTTCTTTTCTCACAATTGTTTTTTATATCTTTACTGCAATCCTCAGTTAAAATGAACATAGTGGGTGCAATATTATTCATCTTCTGATTAACAAGTACATAATCTGGAACAAGAACAATTTGATGCGGTGTATCATATGATGATGCCATAAATTCTTCATTTAAATCATATACATCAAATGCATTTCTAGGTAAATGCATTATATACTCTATTGCACCTAATGTTCCATTCAAATCATCATCTAACAGATGCATTGTCCCATTATTATTCTTTTTTGCCGATTCTAAATCATCAAACAAAACTATAGGTCCACTAAACCCTTTGTCATTACTTTTGAACACTATAAAATATGTAAAATAATATTGCAATTTTATCCACCTCATTTCTACATTACAAATATTACAAATTCTAAATTTATCTTTTAATTCTTATAATCTTTTTATTTTATCGTTTTCTTTTAATTGATGTAACCACCATATCTGGATACGCTCCCCCTAATATCCATTATCATTTTCTGTTTTCTTCTCTAATCCAATGTGTTTTTGTTTATACCCCATCCATTTTTCTCAGTATAAATCTTTTCTGCTGTGTCGCCACATCGCAGTAGCAAAAAAGTCCCCATACCATATCCGCATAGCTGTAATCACATAATCCTGTTTTGCAGCAATCACATACTTCCCATGCATGGAACACCATCCTTCTGCCAAATAACAGATATTTTTTCTTTTATATTTTCTAAACTGTATCGAACAATCATCAATATAAAAATAACAGATATCTCGGTATTAATATCTTTTATGATTCAATCTTCCAAACACATTATGAAAAATAATATCTTCTACCAATTCCAGATAACCAAAGATTTCCAGAATTGTCATAACCCAATATCATCTGATTTCCTGACATATCCCTAATAATACTATCAATAATTGAGCAGCACTTCCAAGCATTTTCTAAACATTTGGTTTCTCTGCTGCATGATTTACTTTCTTATGTGCAGGATAACGCATTTATTATGCCTGCGATCTTACTTCTCTATAATTAAGAATTATACCAATTTCATTTTGCGTTCTTATACGAAAGTAAAATATGGCTTGGCGCAAACAATATTGATGCGATAATCAACAAAATTGACCGGCTCATAATTCCACTAAACAAGAACAAAACTGAAGGAATAATAGACAGTGCCAGTGCTCTGAATATGCTGTTGTTCTTAAAACAAATTATCCATATTGTGCAATATAGGATCACCAATATTGTATCCACTATAAGGTATATGGCAAATGCTTCGCCAGACCACCATCCAAACCATGTTCCGGGAATATTAATTATCATAAAACCAAAGCATCCAAACCTTCCCATTTGTTCTATAACCTCAACAAACTTATTGCTCCATTTGTTTACAAATTCTTCCTTGTATCTAATTGCAAAAATAATATTGGGTATCATAATAACTGCAATCATTATCAGTCCGAATACATTTAACCATTTCATATATGTCTCCACAAATTCCGATTTATCAACATGTCACACCAATTACATCAAATATTGTTTTATGTAACAATCCAAAAAATTATTGTTTGTTCTTTATTCCATTTTGATCACTTGGTATTGATTTATTACGAATATACCACACTAAATCAGATATAGATTCGTGTAATTGGCAATACAGTTCCCTATACTCTTCCGAAAAAGATCTCTCAAGTTTCACCTTTTCTTCCATAATGTTCATTCCCTTGATATTTCCTTCCGGTGTCATTGCAGTATATATCTGCGCTAACGTCAACAACATATTCGAACACTTATTATCTACAGCATCCATCTCATTCCATACTTTTTCAAGTTTCCCTAACATTTCTTCACTATCAAAAATCGAATATGACAACATTTTGATGATATTGGAATAAGTCTGAATTTCATCAGCTATCCCTAACAAGTATCGTCTGATATTTCCATTTTCCTCATGAGAAATAGGTCTTGGAACAATTTCGTTAATAATCGTATTCAATACATTCGGATCGCACTTAGTAAGAAGAATGGCTGATTTTTCAGCAATTTGGTCTGCAACTTTTTCTTTTTGAGTAAAGCGCATACTATCTACATTGTTATTGTAAGACTGCTTCTGTGTATTTTTAGAAGCTTTATAACTGGTGATCATTGCAATTATTGACACCAATGCTGTTATAAGTGCAGGTAAAATATTTGTTATAATTTTTCCATAATTCACATGAACCTCCCCCTTTACATATTAAGATTTTCCTATTAAGGGAATTATTTAATAGTTAACATTACGTTCAGCACATGCACCTAATGTACATGATATATACACTCCAACATATATTTTCCCCGGATTGATTCTACTGTTGAGTAACCTCCTCCTGCCTCAATAATTTCAGAAATATCGTTTGGTTTTGCTGCATCATATAATTCTTTCCATTGATTATGCATTGATTAAATATTCTCCAAAATCATGATATCATCAGTCCAACAAGCTGAAAGTTATCCGTTAAGTTGGCTCCATTCTTCTCGTGTTATAGCATACGCGTATGAAATCTCATTCTTTGCATCAGGATATTCCTTTATCTTTTTCATTCCATTTGCAATCGCGGTAGAATATGATGCAACATTTGTATATTTCATATAGGAGTACAAACAATTATATTCCGTATTTTCAAATGCCCAGTCTCTAACCGCTCTTGCAGCTTCGCTCCCAAACCCTTTTCTCCAATATTTTTTATGAATGTGATATCCAATTTCAGGAAGCAATTCTCCATCAATACTTTGAATGGTCATCCCGCAATCACCAATAAATTTGCCGGTTTCCTTTAAGATTACTGCCCATATACCAAAGCCATCTTTTTGATAATTTTGAATATTCCATTCAATCCAACGCTTTGTCATCTCTTCGTCATAAGGTTTAGGGTAATACTGCATGGTCTCTGCATCGGACAGGATTTCAAACAGTACGTCAATATCTGCCAAAGTATATTCCCTTAATAGTAACCTCGCTGTTTCAAGTGCCATTATCATTCCTCCAAATTCCGATTTGTTAAACACACTGCATTTATTATACCTTATATCGGTAGCTTTGCATATCCATATCTTATGTCTTATTTTTGCGATACAAAAGAACTAAGTTATGAAAACGTGCGACACTGTCGCACGTTTTCCAAAATCTAGTCCCAAGCAGGGTGCTCGTTTCTTTTTTATTACAATCAAAACTATTAGAATCATTTTCTTGACAATATTACCATATCATAGTAATATTTTTATAAGAAATGGGTTTGTTACCGTACAATCTTACGATTCAAGCGGGGTGCTCGTTTCTTTTTTTATATTTACCAAATCATACAAATATAAATTACCATCTGATGCATGTCTAACCAGCATTTCTATACGAAAAATATTTATCCGTTCTATTTCCCCATTATCAAGATATATTGGCAGCGCAAATCGAGATGTAAAACGATACCACCCATATTTTGCATCCATCCCATGTTTATTTTTGAAATTTTCCTGCCAGCGCTTATTTTTTGCTATTTTTAATAGCATCGGTAATTCACTTGTAGAATTAGCTTTTGCTTTTGCATTTGCACCTTTAAGCCTTTTTGTATCCTCAGACCCCTTTAACTCATTTGGAAAATCTGACCCTATATATATTTTATCAGAAGTTTCAATCACTTCATAGCAACTTCCTACATATTCTTTTACATACTTCTCCACCTCATTCCAATTTATATTTCTTTTTCCTTTAAATCTAATATCCTTTATTAAAACAATAGGATTATTCTTTATATCATAAATTACTGTACATTTTTTCTTCACAAACTCCATATATAATACCCTCGCACCGGCTGCTTGATCACGTTTCGCCGCTCCAGCTCATACAACACACTGATTGTTGTCGATACACCAAGTCTTGCCTGTGCGATCACATCATCCACATGCACCGGATCTAAGCTTAGTAGGTCATATACGGTCTGTTCTTCGGTTGTCAGGTTATCCCGTGTTTCACTTTGTTTTTCAGCACTACCGGATATGGCACTTCCAGCCTCGTCCATATTCAGGCGTTCCTCTCCCCACAGATCAAGCAGGATATCCTTCGGTCTTGTCACACACATGGCACCCATCTGAATCAAATGGTTTGTGCCCTCACTGAATGCATCCAATACTCTGCCCGGCAGGGCATACACCTGTTTTCCCTGCTCTAATGCATGATCCGCCGTAATCAGCGAACCGCTTTTCTTCTTGGCACACGCCACTAAAACACCATCTGACAGTCCACTGATGATCCGATTCCGTAGCGGAAACTGAAACGCAAGCGGCGGTACATCCAGACAATATTCGGACAGAATCAATCCCCGCTCTTCAATCTGCGCAAATAATTCGATATTCTCTCGTGGATATGTGATATTGATGCCACAGCCAAGCACGGCAATCGTATAGCCGCCCGCCTCCAGACAGCCGCGATGTGCCTGTCCATCGATGCCTCTGGCAAGTCCGCTCACGATCTGGATTCCAGCCTTTGCAAGCTCCCTCGCAAAGATACATGTCGTTTCTTTGCAGTATGTATCTGCATTCCTCGCACCCACAATTGCAACTGATTGATTATAATAATTGATGCTCTCCCGGATTTTGCCACGCGCAAATAAAATCTCTGGTTTATCATAGATATTTGTAAGCTTCTCCGGATATAGCGCATGTCCCGGATATAAGATCCGGATATTTCGTTCCTTTAATCGTCCGTATAATTCATCCAGATAATTTGTGTTTTTGCGAAGCAAAAGCGTCTGATATTCTGCTGGTTCAAATTGCTTTGCCAGTTCCTTCTCAAGCTCCGGTACCGATTGCTCCATAGCCTGCTCTACCGTTCCATACCGTAGGATCAGATAATATTTTACTTTTGATGATATTTCATGATTTCCATATAGCCAAAGTCTTGCCATCTCACTTCTAGTTTCCATACAGAACCTCCTTTGTGAACACATCCTGATTGCGGTAAAATGCTGCCTCCTGCAAATGCGCATTTCCAATCTCTTCGCTGCCAGCCAGATCAGCGATTGTACGGGCAAGCTTTAATACCCGGTGAACACCCCGGACTGACAATTCCTGCTCTTCAAATAGTTGAAGCACCAACCGTTTTCCTTCCTCCGATAACGTAATATATTCCTCCAGATTCTTTCCATCAAGCTGTGAATTAAACAACAGTCCGGTTCCGGCAAACCGTTCCTTCTGCATCTGTCTCGCCTGTTCCACACGCGCCCGGATAGTCTTCGAAGATTCTGTTTTCTGCTTGGAAAAAAGTGCCTCCTGTTTTACCCCTTTCACTTCCATACGAATATCAATCCGGTCAAGCAATGGTCCACTCACCTTGCTTTGATAGCGACGGATCTGCTGTTCCGTACAACTACATTTCCGATAATCCGGGTAGTTTCCACACGGACATGGATTCATCGCCGCCACAAACATAAAATCCGCTGGGAATTCATACGATGCCTGTACTCTCGATATCCGGATCCTCCGGTCTTCTAATGGCTGTCGCAGCACTTCTAACACCGGCTTTGAAAACTCTGGAAGCTCATCTAAAAACAGCACGCCATAATGGGCAAAGCTCACCTCACCCGGCGTCGGAACTCTGCCGCCACCGATCAGTGCATATTCAGAGATTGTATGATGCGGTGCCCGGAACGGACGCCTGTGAATCAGTCCACCTTCTGGTGGAAGCATCCCTCCGACACTGTATATCTTTGTCACCTCCAGACTTTCTTCAAAACTCATCTGTGGCAGGATCGTCGGCAGCCGCTTCGCGAGCATGGATTTGCCCGCACCGGCTGCACCGGTTAACAACACATTATGAAACCCAGCCGCGGCAATCTCCATCCCCCGTTTGATGCTTTCCTGCCCAACCACATCTGCAAAATCAATATCATACATATATTTGGATGCCTCTCCAGCCGGTTGCGTGATATTCGTATGCTCAATTTCTTTTATTCCCTGAATATACTCCATGGTCTCCTGCAGACTCGAAACACCTACAACAGATATTCCCTGCACCAAAGAAGCTTCCTGTACATTCTCTTTTGGAACAATGCAGCTTGTCATGCCTTCTTCTCTGGCGCAGATGACCATAGGAAGGACACCCGGAATCGCTTTGACAGATCCATCCAGACTCAGTTCTCCCAATACCAATGTCTGATTCATCGGTAATTCTGCCGTAATACCGAGTGATAACAGCACTGCGGCTGCAATCGCCAAATCATATCCAGAACCATCTTTTCTCATATCTGCTGGGGATAAATTGATCGTGATGCGCTTCGGTGGCAAATGAAAGCCAGAATTTTTAAGCGCAGTCCGCACGCGTTCCGATGCCTCCCTCACAGACGACGACAGATATCCAACCATGGTAAATACTGGCAGACCATCATTCACATCTGCCTCCACATCAATCATTCGTCCGTCCACACCGTGAACCGCACAACTCTTTACTTTACTAAACATATATACTCCCTTCGTCTCCGAGGAAGCTGACCAGTTTTATAGTAAAAAAGAAAAGAACATCTGTCAACGAACAAAGTTTGAAACTTTTGTGAACGTGACAAATGTCCTTTTCTACGATTATACTAATATATATTATTTCTTTTTCTGTACGCTATATCCGAATTTACCGACATAATCGCCAAGCGTAAAATACTGTCCGTGGGAATATGCAATCAGATCTGTCTTGTTCAGATCGAACTTTCCAGTCTCGTCCATATATTTCTCATCCGCAAGTACGGCTGTTACCTCAGCTAAGAACATATCATGGGAGCCAAGCTCAATCACTTGTGTGACCTTACACTCGATATTGACCGGGCTTTCTTCAATGACTGGAACGGACACTGTCTGTGCCTTGCCCTTCGTCAGCTTCATTTCCACAAATTTATCTACATCTCTGCCCGATTTCACACCACAATAGTCCATCGCATAACACAAATCCTTCGTTACAAGGTTGATTACAAACTCTCCGTTTTTCGTGAGCAGTTCGTGCGAATATCTTGACTTTCGTACAGATATGGATACCATCGGCGGATCCGAATTGATCGTTCCTGTCCATGCAATCGTGATAATATCATCTACTCCATTTCCATCACCAGTTGTCACCATAACTGCCGGTACCGGATATAACATATTCCCCGGTTTCCAAACCTGTTTTGCCATTTTTCTGCCTCCTGTCCTGCTTATATCAATTTGATGATTTGATTTACAATCTCAACATTATTCCAGCAGACTTCGGATCTCCTGCATCTTGTAATCCATCGCTGTGATCGTATCTGCACATTTCTTCAATTCCTTTGCAATAATCTCTGGATGTTTCAGATTGTCCTTCTTATACTTGAGCTTATGATCGAGACTCGCCCAGAAATCCATCGCGATTGTCCTGAACTGCACTTCGACCTTCATATATTTTTTCTCATTTGATAAAAAGATCGGAATCTCTACGATCAGATGCAGACTGCGGTATCCATTCGGTTTTGGATTTCGTATGTAATCCTTGACACACACAACCCGGATATCATCCTGCTTTGTCAAAAGCTCTGATACCGTATAAATGTCTTCCGGGAATGAACAAATTACACGCACACCAGCGATATCCGTCAAGTTCTCCTCGATATTCTCAATCGAGATCTCAAGACCTTTTCGTTTCATCTTCTCCACGATGCTGAGCGGTTTTTTCAATCTGCACCGGATTGACTCAAACGGATTTCGGTTATACTGTGATGCAAACTCGGTATTTAACACCTTCAGTTTTGTCTCAATCTCCATCAGTGCACACTCATAATGCATCATCAACTCTATAAATGGCTGCATCGTCTGCA
>ERZ808242.1389-NODE-1389-length-13621-cov-8.507445_pt1 | contig 13621 bp, 9 predicted proteins | sample MGYA00521244_ERZ808242 | MGnify/ENA primary metagenome ERZ808242 (study PRJEB31516, sample SAMN03275573) | gut metagenome | biome: mammalia-associated habitat; material: feces | host: Papio cynocephalus | place: Kenya | collected 2012-07-27 ... | reverse complement strand
AATATAAATGTTTTGTTGTTTGTATAAACTAATTGTGAATAGCTACTTACTATATGAATAATACAGGTTACAGAAAGAAATTGTAGCAGGAGCTACTGGCAGAAATAGCACAAAAGCTTAATATATTAAGGAAAAGCGTCAATTTAATTTGCACGTATTGCATATTTTTGTATATTTGTAGCCCATTTTCATATACAAAAAGAGACATCAATATATTAATCAACAACATTTAAGGCTTATGAAGAAGAGTTTAATGTTTTTATTCGCCGTTCTACTCTCGCTGTTGCCACAGGCGATGAGTGCCGACACATGGTCGTTTGAGTGGAACACGTCGAAGAAAGACGGCGGACAGGGTTTCTATAATTTCGGAACCAGCCGGGTGGACAAGGATTTCTACAGTGCTGAACTGAACGGAGTGGCATGGAACATTTCGGCTGTAGGAACGAACACCTATGCCTACACCGCAAATTATGGACAGTATATCGGTTCTGCCAGCGAACCGCCGACGAGCGTCAGACTATGGACCGACGGCATCGTGGGCAAGATTTCTGCCGTACGCATTACTGCCCGTGTGCAGAAAGCCGACTATGCCGGCGACATCTCTGTTGACGTCAATGGCAAGAGCTACCTGTGTAATGGCGAGACAAAGGCGGCTCTCGGCAGCGACCTGACAGCATTTGACTTCTCCGTTTCGGCTGAGAATGCCGAGGAGGGAGAACTGGACATTCGCCTGAACCAAACGAGCGATGCCAAGGGACCGATGTATATAAAGAAGGTGGAGGTTGACTACGAGAAAGTGCAGTCTGCCGTGGCGGCACCCGTGTTCAGTCCTGTCGCCGGAACATACGACGAGCCGCAGACCGTGGAAATAAAGTCGGAGGGCGAAGGAGCAACAATTTTCTATACTACCGACGGCAGCAACCCGAAGATGGAAAACAGTACGCGACAGGCATACTCCTCACCGCTGAACATTGCAGAAACGACTACAGTAAAAGCCGTGGTATTGCAAGGCACGGAATACAGCGACGTGGTGGAAGCTAAATTCACGATACGCAAAGACCCGCAACTGAGTTTCTACAAACAGAACATCACGCTTGTTTCCGGTGAAGACGGATATGCCGACCTCATCAACCCGAACAAGCTCTCGCCAATAGTTTACAAGTCGTCGCAGTGGGATGTATGCTCGGTGGACGACAAGGGAATGCTTGCTTCGTCGTACGTGGAATATACACAGACTGTAATCATCACCGCCACATTTGCCGGCAACGATGAATACAAGCCGGGCGAGGCAAAGATGTTTGTAACGGTGGAGGCAAAGCAGCCGCTCAAGACTCCTGTGGTGTCTCCTATGGGAGGCACGTTTGACAAGCCTCAACAGGTGTCGGTTACTACCGACGACAAGGATGCCGTAACAATATGGTACTCTACCGAAGCTAAGGATGAGGACGAGTTCAAGGATGACTACACCAAGAGTACGGTAGTGGAAGGCAAGTCGGCGTCGTTCACGATAGACAAGAGCTGCACTCTGTATGTTATGACGCGCGGATACAACCAAAACAGCGAGGTTGTAAAGGCGGACTTCGTAATCAACGAACCGCTGAAGGCGGACTTCACCACCGACAGGGCGGTAAAGGCATACTACGACCAGGAGTTTGACTCTGCCGAGGGTATGGCGGACTGGACTGCCGGAAAGGGCTGGACGCTGGCTGACAGAAACTTCGGTTCTATAAAGAAAGACGACGTATCGTCGGTTGCCATCAGCTATGACGCCGAGGACAGTGGCAGCTCGCAGCTTACAAGTCCTGCGCTCAACATCGAGGACGGCAGCAAGGTGGAGTTTTACGCATACTTCCAGGCTCCATACCTGATATACGGAAAATGGACATTCAACGTTATCGATACGGAGACCCAGGAGAGCAAGACATTGCTCAACGCCTTCAACTGGGCGCAAGACAATGCCTACACGGGACCTAACTGGAACAAGTTCTCGTTCGACCTGGCGGAATATGCCGGCAAGAAGGTGAAGTTTGAATTCGACTATCCGTTTGGCGGCGAGAATCTCGCCATCGACGGCTTCCGTCTCATAAAGGATGATGCGGCAGCAGCTGAGGAGATTCATATCTTTGAGGGCGAAAGCATAGAATTCAGAAGCACGGCGAAGGGTCAGCCGGAGACGCTGGAATGGGCGTTCCCGGGAGCCGAAACGGAAACGTCTACAGAGACGAATCCTGTTGTGAAATACAACAAGGCTGGAACATACAGCGTTTCACTTACCGTAAGGCGCGGCGAAGAAAGCGACAAGATGGAGCGCAATAACTTCGTTGTGGTGGCGCAGAAAGCACCTACTGCCCTGATTGGTCTGCCGGAGGAGGGATACGAAAGTCCGTGGGTGGGCGTCTTCGTGCCTACCGACGTGCCAGTAACTTTCCGCGACCTCTCTACCGGAAATCCTACGGAATGGAAATGGGTATTCCAGTTTGCCGACAAGGAGACGAGCACGGAGCAGAACCCTACCGTTACTTTCGTGAAAAAGGGTACGGTAAGCGTGGGACTTACTGCCAAGAACGCTGCCGGACAGAGCAACGACATCTTGCAGTATGCCATTCAGGCTGGCGGAGCACAGTATGTATGGAACATCAACAGCGAGGAGAACAAGAGTCTGGAGAAAATCTCTCTCGGATATTTCGGAAGCTATGCCGGCAGCAACTGGCTCGGCATCGACAAGTTTGCAGAGAAATACAAGGCTCCTCTTGCCGACGCAACGATAGAAAAGGCTACTGTCTACTTTGCTTCGGTAACGGCAAACGACAAGGATTATCCAATAAACCTGACGGTGAATGCCGTGGCTGAAAACGGAGAACCGGGCGAGGTTCTCGCATCGGCAAGCGTGAAGGCAGCCGACTTGCAGTATAGCGAGACCGACTATCTGCCAACTACCTTCGTCTTCGACAAGGCAGTGAAGCTGAAGGCAGGCGAGGAGTTCTTCGTTGTTGTGGGGCCGTTCCCAAACACTTCGCTCGATGTGTCGCCATATACGAGCGACGACATCTCAATATTCTGTCTGCGCCGTGGCGTAGGAAACAAGAACACAGCATGGCAGTATCTGGAGGATCAGGACCAGAACGGCAACGGCCTCGGCACTTTCAAGTGGCTCGCCCAAACCGACGACCCTACTTCTATCGCCATTGCGCCATGCATAGAATATGCCGACAAGACTGACGGCATTGAGAATGTTGACACCAGCAAGGCGACCGGTCTGAAGATTGTCAGCGCATATACTCTGAGCGGACAGGCTGTCGACAACCCGCGCCGCGGCGAAATGTATATCGTGAAATTCAGCGACGGCTCTTGCCGCAAGATTGTATGGAATAAATAATTTTCAGAAGAATAATTCATAAAATCCTTCACCGCATGCGTAAGGCTTTGGCTACACGACATTTGCGGTGAAGGATTTTTTTACGAGCTTGGAATTGCAATTCTTATCTTTGCAATTCTTGTATTGCGCTCAATTTGCACTATCTCTAAATAAGATAGGCGGCATCTCGGCAATAAAAACAAGCAAGCTTTTTTTGCGTTGTCTTTGATTTACACTACCTTTGCACTATCTTTACATAAATATATTTTAAAAGGAATGGAAAAGAAATCACCGTCGCTGAGCAGCAGCCAGTATGCTGTTCCGTTTGTACTCATCACCTCACTCTTCTTCATGTGGGGATTCGCAAGGGCTATACTCGATGTGCTCAACAAACACTTCCAGACTGAACTGAATATTTCTATCACACAGTCGGCTCTTATTCAGGTTACTACCTATATTGGATATTTCATCATGGCGATTCCTGCCGGACTGTTTATCAACCGCATGGGATACCGACGCGGTGTGGTTTGCGGACTCTGCTTGTTCGGCATCGGAGCTCTCGCCTTTATCCCCTGTGCGGCGGCCGGCACTTTCTACGCCTATCTGCTGGCGCTGTTTATCATTGGCTGCGGACTGGTTTTCCTCGAGACTTCGGCTAACCCTTACGTAACGGAACTCGGACCGAAGGAGACGGCAACGGCACGACTGAACTTCTCACAGTCGTTTAATGGCGTGGGCTCTATGTTTGCCACTCTCGTAGTGGGAAGTTTTCTGCTGCAGGACGACAGCGACGGGACGAGCGGCAACGCCGTGGTGCCGTATGCCATAATGGGTGCCGTGGTACTGATTATTGCCGTGGTCTTCTCGCGCATAAAACTGCCGGAGATAAAGCATGCCGACGACGCTGCGGCACAAGAGGGAGGCGACAATCTGAGGCGGCTGTTTACAAACAGGCATTTCCTGTTCGGACTGACGGCGCTGCTGGCTTACGAAGTGGCTGAAATTTCCATCAACTCCTATTTCATCAACTACATCACGGGCGAGGGATGGATGAAATCGGCTACGGCATCTACGATTCTTACCATCGGGCTCGGCATCTTCATGCTTTCACGCTTTGTGGGGTCTGCCGTGATGAGCAATATGGCGGCAGAGAAATATCTGCTTGTATGTGCAGTAGGCACGGTGGCGTCGATAGCTACGATTCTTGCCGGACTGGGGCAAACGGTTTCCATAGCTGCCCTCCTGTGCAACTATTTCTTCGAGGCGATAATGTTCCCTACTATCTTCGCCCTAACGCTGCGCAACCTTGGAGCACTGACAAAGAGCGGTTCGTCGATTCTCATGATGACTCCCGTGGGCGGCTGCGCCTTTCTCGTCATGGGATTCATTGCCGACGGCACCGACAACTTCACCCTACCCTTCCTCATTCCGCTCGCCGGATTCTTAGTGGTGCTTGCCTTTGCATGGCGACAGGCAAGGCTAAGAAGGGAGTAATGTTATACCCCTCGGGGAGGGAAACAGTCAGACGCAGGTGTTGTAACTACCGTTGAAAACACTTTCAACGGTAGTTAAAAACACTTTCAACGGTAGTTAAAAACACTTTTAACGGTAGTTGAAACACCTGCGAAGCTATCATTCTCTCCCTACAGAAGGCTGTAACGTAACCGTTGGAACGGGGGAAAAGCACTGTGGTTCAAATAAAATGCAACACTCTGCATTGCGTTGTTAAACATTCTCACAACACTATTATTTTGTTAATTATAAGTAACAAAACCACTTAATCCGAGGTTTTTGTTACTTATACGAAACAAATTATATATTTTTGCAGAAAGTTTTACTCGTATGAAACAGAAAGTGTTAAAAAGATTAAGATATTCTATAATCTTTTGGGAAGGACTGAAATTATTCTTTATTCTTCCACTTGCAATGATTTCCAAAAACTTTTTCGACAAATGTTGGGACAAATATTATGTAAGACCATTGCCGAGGAATGTCTTCTGCCTCTGTGTGCAGTGGCTGCTGCATAACGGCAACAGACTGGGGATTAGCTATGAGGATATTAACGTAAAGATATTCTGCATTATCTGGCCCGTTATCACTGTCGTTTCTATCATTGTAAATATAGTTCTGCTTATAGTTATCTTCTGTTCATAAAAGAAATAAAAAATGAATTATAAAATTTTATTTATACTGGTATTCGTGGTCTGCATGGCGGGGAGGACATATTCACAAAATGTTTTCTCCATCGACTATATGATAAAGGTAAAGGAACTGATTGACGAGGACCGCAACGACGAGGCTCTGTCGATGCTCGACAAAATGGAAAAACAGGGCATCGACACAGCCCATGACTCCATAAGGGTGTTGTTCTATGAGGACAAGGGCGTCATCTTATTCTATGATGATAAATACAACGACTGTATCCCTTATTTCCAAAAAGCCATATCTCTATACGAGAAACTGAACATGAAGGCACAGAATTATCTTGATGACTTCATGGCTATAGGGTATTCCTATGGCATGATGAAGGACTACGACAATGCCGAGAGGTATTACCGGAAGGCTCTGCTGAAAAGCACGACAGCTGAATGCAAAAAAGATTTCCAACCGAGTGTCTACAAAAAATTAGGCGATTTGTATATGCTGAAAGGCGATTCCGCTCTGGCGGAGGAATGTTATACCATGGTGGCTGACGGCGACAAGGCTACTGTTAAAGACAACGAATTCATCAGTATGAACTACATCAACTGGGAAGTGGCTTGCTGGGACAAAATCAACAAACTGGTAGACGAAAAGAAATATGAAGATGCCGTAAAGGAATATGCTGCTTTCTGCGACGAACTGAAAAAGAAGAAGGGGGTTACGTATGAATCATATCTGGTGGCTGTAAACTGTAGGGCTATGCTGCTGAGCAGATATCTGCACAGAACCGACGAGGCTTTACCTCTATATAAAGAGCTGACAGAGATTGCCGACAAGCTGCCGAGTGGCAATGAAACAATTTGTAATGCATTCTGCAACCTGGTGTTGTGTTATTCAAAAACTAACAGACAGAATGAATTGAAGGAGGCTATACGCGACGGACTGGAATATCTGAAGAAAGCGAATATCGAAAACTTTCCGCCATTTATAATTTATCGTATGGCGGGGAATGGCTTCTACTGGCAACAGGATTATTCAAACGCTATAAAATACTACGAAAAGTATATCGGCATGTCAAAAGACAAGCATGAAGGCGGTACGAACTTTGAGGAGATTGCCAATATGCTGAGCGTTTCATATATATTTTCCGGCATGCCGGAAAAGGCAAAGGCAGTGCTTCTGGATGTACTGAAAGGTAGTGAAAGGAAACTGAAAAAAGAAAGTCCGCAGACATTGGCTACCATATACCACAACTTGGGACGCGCTTACATGCTTGAAAACGACAAGGCGGATGCCCTGAAGTTCCTGAACAGAAGCAGTGATTTACAGAAGCAGCTTTATGGAAAAACAGGGGAACGCACTTTGCAATATATCAACGAATGTAAGTAGAAATGAAAAAGCTTTTAATCATACTACTAACCATCTGCCACATTGTGGCATACGCACAGACCAGCTCCGACTACCAGACCCGGGAAAAGGAAGGTATGCTCTCGTTTGAGGAATGTATGGCGGCTCCGTTCGAAAACTACGACAGAGTGATGCCGTCGCTATTGCACTTAGAGAAGCTGTATTCTGAATCTGGAAATTACAATGCCTACATATACAACAAAATCATTTCGCAAATATCTTATTACTATATATGTAATGGCAACCTGGTTTCGGCAAGACAGATATTAGACGAAGCCGAAAATACATTCGGCAAATTTGAGCATGAACCTAACAACAAATACACAAGAGACCTACTGATTCGCAGAGGACAATTGGAAGTTCTGCTGAAAAATTACTCTGATGCCGTGGAATATCTGAGCGCAGCAAATAAATATTTTGAGGTGGCAAACATATTCGATGAGTCTTACATGGTGATGCTGATGAATATGGCTATTGCCTGTCAAGGGGACGGCGATTTGGCTTTGGCAAAAATTTATATAGACGAATCGAGGGAACAGTTTGAAAAGCAGACCGGCATGAGTATCTTTGATATTAAAGACGAAAGGATGTTTATCTTTCTTGCCAACTATGGATATATATACTATACTATTGGCAAAGACGAGGTGGCGGAGAAATGTTTCCTTGATGTTATAAACAACAGCAAGGACACGCCCCTCTCCCACCCAGCTTATACTCTCGCCTCGAATAATCTGGCAAATTTATATATTAGGCAGGATAAATGGACTGAGGCTGCAAGACTGCTTGAAAAGTTGAAAAATGCAAACAATGAATTCAACTACACGTTTGCTCAAAACTTATGTTTATGCTACTTGTATCTGCATGAATATGCAAAGTTGGAAGTAGTACAGAAAGACATGAACCTGTATTCGCTCGGCAATATCGAGAGTCTCTTCTCGGGAATGACACAGACGGAAACGGAAAACTATTGGTCGGTTATATCTACAGAACGGATATTGATTAACAATCTTATCGCATACTATACACATTCCGACAATGCCCTATGCACAGCATACGACAATGCCATTTTATGCAAAAGCTTTCTTATCAATTCGTCGAGGATTATTGACAAGGTCGTGGGAAAGTCGGGCAACAGTGACCTTGTCGACATGTACAACCGCAACAAACTGCTTAGGGAGCAGCTTGCATACAAGTCTAAGGGCATATCGCACGACTCCATTGGAAGGGAAATAATTGAGACGGAACGATATGTCTTGGCAAATATAGGGAATTTGGGGGAGAGGATTGAAAGAGAAACGCCATCATGGCAGCAAGTAAGGGATGCTCTTGGTGGTGATGAGGTTGCCATTGAATATTGTTATGCTCCGACGATGGACAAATATCCTGGTGTAAAGGCAAACTATGGTGCTCTTATCCTGAGAAAAAATTTCCAACACCCCATATTGGTTGTGCTAACAACGACGGATTCTGTAGAAAATATTATTGACCGCGACAATCCCGACGCAATGTTTGTGAACGATGTTTACGCTAAGGAGAATTCGAAGAAGTTATACGATATGCTGTGGAAGAAAATCACGCCATACATGAAAGGGATAAAAACCGTTTATTACTCCCCCACCGGAATGCTCTCGAATATCAACATCGGTGCGTTGCAGTCTGACGACAACAAATTTCTTAACGAATTGTATTCTATGAGATGCGTTTCGTCTACCGGAAATATCGCAAAGGTGAAAAGCTCGACAGACCGTTTCCGTTCTGCCGCCCTCTATGGAGATATCGCATACAGCGAACTGCCGGAAGAGATGGCTGGTGCAAGCAAAAATTACAATATGTTCTCCGGTTCCGACATCAGTTCGGGACTCGCCATGAGATCGGAAAACGAAAGGGGCAGATGGGGCGACATCCCTTCTACGAAGAATGAAATAGACAGCATCGCAAGTATCTTGGAGAAAAACGGAACAAAAGTGAAGCGTATGGAAGGCAAGGCGGCAAATGAGGAGTCGGTGAAGATGCTTAGCGGCAATGCTCCCGACATTCTGCATTTTGCCACTCACGGTTTTCTGATTGACAACGAGGAGCGTGCCCGCGGCAACAAGTTCTTTGAATCTACTGTAGGTTACTCCCCGAAAGAGGCTTACATGATGTGGGCGGGTCTGATTCTCGCCGGAGGAAACAACGCATGGCTGGGCAACTTCAATCTGAAAGACGTGGAAGACGGAATACTGACCGCCGACGAGATATCAAGAATGAATCTCGAAAACGCCAAAATGGTGGTACTTTCGGCCTGTGAAACGGGAAGGGGAAGGATTGACCCCGTGGATGGAGTGTACGGGCTCCAGCGTGCCTTCAAGATAGCGGGAGCCGGAACGGTGGTGATGTCGCTATGGAAGGTTCAGGACAGTGCTACTTCACTTCTCATGACAAAATTCTATACTTATCTTGCTGGCGGCACGGAACGTCATCAGGCTCTATGGCAGGCTATGATGGATGTAAGGAAGATATACCGCGACCCGTATTACTGGGCTGGGTTCGTGATGCTGGATTGACTTTCACCGAAAACATTGTTAACCATTGGAGGGCTGGAAGCATAAAGAGTATAAAAGAATTAAATATTGAATGAATATAAATATCTGTGTTTATGGCAAGAAAATTTAAAAACATACTGAGTCTCGACTCTAAGGAAGCCATGGACTTCTTTCTTAAATCTGAACAATACCAAGGTTTTGAGATGCCGGAATATTTCGTCTTCGACAACCTGCTGAATAAAGTGAGAGACGTCATTGCCGACACTCCCTACGAAGAGTGCTTGCAGAAGGGTGTCCAGCCGGAGAATTTACCGGATGTGAACATCGACATCTTGTTCAACAAAGACGGCAAGTATGCTGTACGTCCGCTTATGCTTGCCAATCCGATAATTTACTATTTCCTCGTTCGCGAGATATGCAATAAGGAGTCGTGGACTACAATAAAAGGACTTTTCGGGAAATTCAACGTTCCGCATATTACGGCGTGTGCACTCCCTGTTATACGAAACGACAAAGAGAAGTTTCATAACGCTACGGCGGTTCTCAACTGGTGGAACGCCTTAGAACAGAGGAGTATCGAACTGTCTCTCGAATACCGCTATATGTTCGTTACCGACATCACCAACTGTTATGGTTCTATTAATCCGCAAGCCTTCGACTGGGCTTTCTCGCTAAAAGAAACAAAGCTTGAACTGAAAGATGAAAGCCACATTGCCGGAAACATACAGAAATATCTTCGTGCTCTACAACAGGGACGCAATATCGGTATTCCACAGGGTAGTGCGATTTTCGACTTCATGAGCGAGATAATTCTCGGATATTCTGACTTGCTGCTACATGAGGCAATAGAGAAGAAAGAAATCAAAGCAAAATACGAGATTATCCGTTACCGCGACGATTACCGCATCTTCTGTGACGACAAGGATGCTCTGGAGAAGATTTCTTATGAGCTACAGCATGTGCTGGAAAAACTTAACTTCCGCATGAACAGCAAGAAAACTATGCTTAGCGAAAGTATCGTTACTGACTCTATTAAACCGGACAAGCTCGCATATATCTACAATACTCCAATCTTCAACAAGAAAGGCTGCGACTTTGAAAGTTTTGAAAAACACTTGCTCTATATCCTGATGTTCTCGCGCAAGTATCCTGACAGCGGATCTATCAAGACTATGCTCTCGGATTTAGACGAACGAATTAAGCATTGGATAGATGAACGAGAGAGGAAAAAGGATGACATGAAGAAACGGGAAGCTGTAGATCTCGGCTTGGACGACGGCAAAAAGAAAGAAGTCGATGCCCCTTCTGATTCCACGGCTGCCGACAAGAAGGACAAACAGACGGGAACGAATATCTTTGATTCTCTGAAAGTATATGGCGGGCATTATGACAGAAACTGGCTCCCGGGAGGCAACATCCGCGCCATGGCTGCTGTATGCACACAGATTGCACTCGAAAATGTGGGCTGCTGCCATTATGCCCTGCTTGTGCTCAGCCGTATGGTGAACTTCATGACAAACGAGGAAGAGAAATGGGATATCATCGACAAGGTTTACAAGAAACTATGCGATTTGCCTAACTCCGACTACAACCAGCTATGGCTTCAGAATATCACCTACCAGAAGAACAAGAAAGAGGGTAAGTCGCCATACAAGCTACGTCTCTGCAAAATCGTTGCCGGCAACAAGGATGTTGAATTGTGGAATAACAAGTGGGTTAAGTCTGAAATTCTTTCCGCCATCCCTATAAACGATATCGTTGACGCAGAAATACTGAAGAAGGTAACACCGGTGATAACGTTTAGGGAGATGAGAAGGTATAATGAAATTTGATGAAATGGTATGAAGAATGAACATGGAAACAATTTTCGACAGAATTAAAGCCACCATATACGGACAGGCTATCGGCGACGCTCTCGGACTTGGCACTGAGGGCATGACCGACGAGGATATGGCGTGGAAATACCCTAACGGCATTACTCATTACAGCGATATCTATCAGGATCACCACCGGAGGAGATGGAAAATCGGCGACTGGACGGATGATACGGACATGATGCTGTGTATCGGAAATGCCGTGGTTGAGGATAAAGGGGTGAACTTTACCAGTATCGCACAGAAATTCAAAGAATGGCAGATGGGCACTCCAATGGGTATCGGAAGAACTACATACAAGGTGCTTAGCTTTGGCGATTATGTGGAGAAACCTTTTGAGGCTTCAAAGATTATCTGGGAGTCGAGCCATCGGGAGGGGGCTGCCAACGGCGGACTGATGAGGACTTCTGTTGTGGGGACTTTCCCTAAGGCTGTGGAGGAATGTGCTGCAAACATCTGCCGATTGACTCATTACGACCCTCGTTGCGTAGGCTCCTGCGTCATTGTTTCTCTACTTATCCACAGTTTGATTTACAAGGGCTTCGGTTTGTCGTATCAAGAGATTGCAAATATCGCAGCGAGATACGACGAGCGCATCGAAGAGTATATACACCTGGCTTTCTCATCGGTGGATATAGAAGACCTCGATTTGCAGGAAGAGGGTGCCGTGGGCTACACATTGAAATGCCTCTCTGCCGCTCTATGGGCATACTGGCATGCAAAGTCGTTTGAGGAAGGATTGCTCACGGTAGTAAGGGCTGGAGGCGATGCCGACACGAATGCTGCCGTGGCATGTGCCGTTCTTGGGGCAAAATATGGTTATGGAGTTATACCGGAGGAGTATAAGGAGGGACTGATATACAGAGACCAGCTGGATTATGTAGTATACGGAATGAAATGTATTGTGGAAAGCGCATACGGGAAATAGCTCTAAAAGAGAATCCTTCACCGCAAAATATTGATATATAACATATTGCACAACGGGTGAAGGATTTTTCAAATTTCATTGTTCCTTTGTAATTGCATATATTGGAGCTTCCTGGCAACTTAAAAGAATTAGACAATGCTTATGACGTACAAAAAAAAGGCGGCAACTCTGCTACGTGTTGCCGCCAAAGCACCTTAATTAAAGTGTGTACTTCCAGCTTTTTACTTGCTCATGTTTGCTTTCAGTTCGTCTTTACGAGCCTGAAGCACCTGAAGTTCATGAGCCTTTGCCTCGATAACCTTGTCGATGCCCTTCAGTTCGATAAACTCACGGAAATGGTCTACCTCCTTAAATGGAACACCGCTGTTGAGAACGTCAATCAAATCATTCACCAACTTTCTGTCATCTTCAGTCAAATCTTCAACCTTTGCCTTTAGTTCACTCAATTTAATCATGACTAATGCCCTTTCTATTGATTTTAATTAGGTCCTTTCCATCCACCAAGCCGTGTGGCGCTTGCCCACTGTCGCCATAGATGGACTTTTTGCTTAATGCTCTGCAAAAATATTAAAACATTGTGACTTTATACAAATAGACATTAATGTTTTTTGTTATAAAAACCAAACAAATCCTAATTGTAAATCCTTAAATTACAGCATTGTACGATATTTATTTATCACACGGTAAGTTATTCATTTTTATGATAACCAACGCTTCGCTGTACCATCATTTATACAGCATCACAATGCTTCCTGCCGTTATGAGCAAAGCCCCGGTTATTACTTTTTCATTTATTGGCTCTTTAAGGAAAAGGAAAGAAAGACAAATGGTAAATACCACACTCAGTTTGTCGACTGGAGCCACGCGTGCCACATCTCCAAGCTGTAGAGCCTTGAAATAGAAGAGCCATGACAGACCAGTAGCCGTTCCAGAAAGAATCAGAAACAGCCATGTATGACTCGAAATACACTTTATCTCGCTTGTGTGGTTGCCGGCAATAACTATACCCCATGTTATGAAGAGAATAAAGGTTGTACGGATAGCCGTGGCAAGATCAGAATTGATGTCTTTAACTCCTATCTTGGCAAATATGGCCGTCAAAGCAGCAAAGAAGGCAGAAAGTAATGCATAATATTTCCACATAAAACTTGATTTTCTAAAGATAACGCAAAGAGATAACATGATATTGTATGAGAATAGAAGAAAAAAGAAGAATTATCTTCATTAAGTTTATCTCCCCCAAAAACTTTATAAATCACCAGTGCTATGCGTGTTTATATATCTAAACCTTTCAAAAGTAGTTATAGACATATAATTACGAAAAAAGGTACACTGCTAATAACAAATTGCAATGTACCTTTTATTTGTTGGAACTAATTCTTATAAATTA
>ERZ808242.1388-NODE-1388-length-13623-cov-4.040168_pt1 | contig 13623 bp, 8 predicted proteins | sample MGYA00521244_ERZ808242 | MGnify/ENA primary metagenome ERZ808242 (study PRJEB31516, sample SAMN03275573) | gut metagenome | biome: mammalia-associated habitat; material: feces | host: Papio cynocephalus | place: Kenya | collected 2012-07-27 ... | reverse complement strand
TAGAATCCGGCAAGGCGACCCCCGCTTTCAGCGGCACTCCCACCCGTGAGGGCTATCAATTCACCGGCTGGTCTCCCGCAGTTGCCGACACTGTGACCGAAAATGTTACCTACGTTGCACAGTGGCAGGAATATAAGAAGCCGAGTTTCTCCGGCATTAAATTCAAGTTTTTGTATGTGGATCCCACCTTGGAAAACGGCTATCAAGCGGTGGAGCTTACTGAAGATGCCCAGATAGAGTCCGGGTCTATCTGGGAGAGAGGCATTCAGATGGATGCCAACGGAAACCGCATGTTTGACTGTGTGTGTTCGCAGTGCGCAGTCGATGCCACCTGCACAATCCACAAGATGAAAGCGGTTGATATTCGTCTTGCGGCACAGCGTGCGCAAAATAACTACCATGCTTTGCGGTCGGGATACGGTTATGTCGGTTGGACAATGAATGCCGGCAGTAATCCGACGATTACAGCATTCAGCAGCAGTTCAGCGGAAGCTGACAGCACCGAGGTTACTCCGAATGAAACCGTCATTTACCTTGTTGCGAAGCCTGTCTACACCGTCACCTACACCGACGGCGTGGACGGCGTGGAGATTTTCAAGGATCAGACCTATACCGTAGAATCCGGCAAGGCGACCCCCGCTTTCAGCGGCACTCCCACCCGTGAGGGCTACAAGTTCACCGGCTGGAGCCCCGCAGTCACCGATACCGTGACCGGTGACGCGACTTACACCGCCAAGTGGAAGCCTGCAGAGACGCCCCCTGATACCTCTTACGAGAATCTCAATCTGGCCTGCTTGGTAACGGTGAGCTGCAAGACCGCCCCCGAGCAGCATGGATCCGCGATTTCGAGGTTACTGGAGGATTCCTACACGGTCACCACGCCTGTACTGAAAGACGGCGTCTGGACCTGCACCCTCACCGTCAAGGCGGGGAAGTACGTCGATGCTTTCAGCAAATTGTATGGCAAGCATACCCTTGATGACGCTGCGTCCAAAGGCATCACGCTGATCTGGAAGGATCGTCAGTACTGGTGGGCGGCGACCGATGAGGAAAAATCCGTCGTCTTCAATGTCAGGTGCGAGCTTTACACCGTCACCTACACCGACGGCGTGAGCGGCAAGGAAGTCTTCAATGACGTGGTCTATGAAGATCTCGCCTACGGCGTCAAGACCCCCGACTTCGGCACGAAGAATCCCACCCGCAAGGGCTACACCTTCGCCGGCTGGACGCCCAAGGTCGCCGACACCGTGACCAAGGACGTGACCTACACCGCCACCTGGAAGTCCAACTCCGGCAAGGACAACGTTCCCAAGACCGGCGACGGCGAGCTCGTCATGATCCTGGGCAGCGTGCTGCTGTTCTCCTTCTGCGGCGCGGCCGCCGTCTGCGTCTGCGGCCGGAAGAGAAGACAGGGCTGAGAAAATACCGTAAACTGTTGAACGAGGGCGGTGACGGGGCTTCCGTCGCCGCCCTTTTCCCGGAGATGCTCCCCGGAGCATCCCGTATTGAGAGGAAAAAAGCATGGCAAGCAAGCAAGGAAAGTACCAGACCCCCCGCCGCTCCGCCCCGCCCCGCCGCGGCGGACAGGGCAGAAGCAAGCGGCCGAGTCCCCTGTTCATCATCCTCGCGGCGGTGTTCTGCGTTGCGCTGGTGGCGGTGGCCGCCGTCCTGATCCACATGGGCAAGGCACGCAGCGATTTCCGCAAGCTCTCCGAAATGGTGGAGGAAAACGCCACGGCCACCCAGACCGCGCCGACGGAAACCCAGCCCACCGAGCCGGCGGCGGAAACCACCGCCCCCACGGAGCCGGAGCCCACGGAGCCGGTGATGCTGGCGAAATACGCCCCCCTGTATGAGCAGAACCACGACCTGTTCGGCTGGCTGCGCATCGACGGCACCGCCATCGACTACCCGGTGATGTACACCCCCACCGACCCGGAGAAATATCTCCACACGAATTTCGATCTGGAGTACAGCTACGGCGGCATTCCCTTTATCGACGCAAACTGCTCGCCGGACAGCGACAACCTGCTGATCTACGGCCACAATATGCTCGACGGCAGCATGTTCCGCTCCCTGCCCAAGTACGAAAGCAAATCCTACTGGCAGGCGCACCCCACCATCCACTTCGACACCCTCTACGAAGAGGGCGAGTACGAGGTGCTGGCGGCCTTCTACGACCGGGTCTATTACACCTATGAGGACTGCTTCAAGTTCTATCAGTTCATCGACGCGGCGGACGCGGCGGATTTTGACGACGCCGTCGCCAATTTCCGGGAAAAAGCCCTCTACGACACCGGCGTAACGGCGAGTTACGGCGACAAGCTCATCACCCTGGTGACCTGCGCCTACCATGTGGAAGACGGCCGGTTCGTGGTCGTCGCCCGGAAAAAATAGCCCCAAAAGGCCGTCTCCCGGAGACGGCCTTGTCTTTTTGCACAATATTGCGGATTCGACGGTTTCTCCCATTGACATTTTGCGTGATATTGGGTATAATTCAGTCAGAAAGGTAACCATCGTGTTACCGTGCAGGCAGTCTGTACCGTTGGCACGGACTGACCAATGAAAGGAGAGCATTTCAAGATGAAAAACCATGGTTTGCGCAGAGTTTTCAGCCTGCTTCTGGCACTGTTCATGGTCTTCACCCTTCTGCCCACGGCTGCGTTCGCAGAAGACACTACGGAGCCGAAGCCTGTAGTGGTAGAGGAAGGCCAGCAGGAACCGAAGCAGGAAGAAGTCAAGCAGCCCGAGGGCGAAACGCCCGAGGAGCCGAAGGACGAGGTCAAGCAGCCTGAAGGTGAAGCGCCTGCCAAGGTCGAGACTCCGGCCGACGGAAATACGCCCGCGCCCTCTACCGATTCCGGCGACGGGAATACGCCCACCGCCACTACAGGGTTGTCGAAAGCCCCCATAGTCACCTACGCGAAAAAAACTATTCCCATCACGGTTAAGGTACAAGACAGTGCGGGTAATGAATACACAGTTGGTTCTGCCGAAGCCAGGCAGAATGACATTGGCATGTACAGCTACACTATTCCTGACCTCAGCAGATTTGTGTCCTATAATACGTTCAACTCCGTTTCCAAGGTTAAAGGAGATTGGTATCTTGGTACTGAATGGGTTCCCTTTAAAGTCGGCGAAAAGGTCAGATGGTATAGCTGGGAGGATGACGGCTACATCACCTACTACGTAGATCGGTACACCCCCGCAGACGATACCAGCGACAGCCATTGGCTTCGGAACTTCAAGCTGACATATGACGGCGGTGAAGATGCCGCCAACGTCCCCGAAGCGCAGACCTACCGGACAAACAAGTCCAGCGAGACGACGCACACCTTTACGATTTCGAGCACTGCTCCCACCCGCGAGGGCTACATCTTCAAAGGTTGGAGTGAAACGGCGGGTGGCAGCGTGGTTTATCAGCTGGGCGACAACATCGATGTGACCGGAAGCACCACCCTGTACGCCGTGTGGGAAAAAGCAACTCCCCCCACGCCCGACAAGCCCCACACGCCCACCGGCGGGGATTTGGGCGACCTTGGCAACACATTCGTGGTGGTCAAATGCATCAGCAATGATGCTCATGCGGAAAGTATGTGCGTTGCGATTCCCAATTCGTGTTCTTTCACGGAACCCGAACTCATCGCGGGCAAATACACCAGCACCGTCACCGTCACGGCAGAACCGTATGTAAATGCATACAGTCAAACCAACGGGGCACATACCCTTGACGACGAACCCACCAAGAGCATTGCTCTGACATGGGACAGCGAAGGTAAAGTGTGGACAGTAGCAGAAGGCGCTATCCCTATTGCTTTCAAAGTTAAGTGCAAGACCGAGATCGTTCCGCCCGCAAAGCCCGAGTATAGTGAGCTTCTCCTGCTCGACACTCTTGCCGGGGTGACGTGTGATGACAGAGAAAAAGTCACGACCAAGCCGTACCACAAGTCGCTTGGTTATCGGTTAAACAAGGATTCTTACACGCTGGGACAGGTTACACTTGGCGACGACGATGTCTACACCTGCGATCTGACCATCTACGCCGAGCAGTTTGTCGAGAAGTACAGCGAAACCTATGGAAACCATCGACTGGCTGATAATGAAAAAGCTAGCAAAACGCTGACGCTTTCCTGGAGCAAAGAAACCAAGAAGTGGAGTGTTGAAACGATTCGCAATGATGGCTGGTACTATGCGCTGTTCCATGTCACCTGCCAAGAGGCGCCTCAGCCGCAGTACATTAAGGTAAAGGTTCACACCCAGAGTGGGGAGAAGGTCTACGACGGTACTCCCCTGACCAAGCCCGAGCTGGTGGACGACGGCATCGACGCGACGCTCGTTTACAGCAACGGTACCGAGAAAGCGCTGAATGTCGCGCTGGGCGGTGATAAGGACAGCATCTACTATGCCGACCTCTACCTCGGAGACGATGATGCAGCCAAGGCCGATCAGGATTCTTACGCGATCCTGATGCTGACCGTAACCGGCTCACAGACGGGGGTTGGCGAGAGCAAAAACACCTATCAAGTGTCCGAGCACTCTCAGCTCAATGTTGGCAATAAGCTCACCGGTCTGACCGTGGGTGACAATACGGTATACGTCCGGTATGACGATTCCGCACTTGGTACGCTCAAGGTGACAGACGCACAGACCTACACCGTCACCTACACCGACGGCATGGGTGGGATGTGGTTTACAAACGAAGTCCATAGCGGTCTGAAAACTGGCGACCCGACACCCAAGTACAATAATGGTGTTAATCCTATCCGCGAAGGCTACGACTTCAAGGGCTGGCTTCCCGAAGTTGCGGAAAACGTGACTGAGAACGCTAAATACGAAGCCCAGTGGGAATCCAAGAGCGAGATGCTGATCAAGGAGCTGCTGGGTAAGATAAAGGTCGAATGCGTCAGCGACAGCAGCCACACAGCTAAGGAATACGATACATCAGTGGGCGGATTCTCCGCTATTACCCTGGAGAAGGAAAAAGGCAAGTTCACCAGTACCATTAGCGTTGACGCAAAGCGGTATGTGGAACGGTATAACGACGATACCGGGAAGACGCATCAGCTCGTAGCCGGAACGGCGGAAACACAGACCATCGTGGTGGAGTTTGACAGCAGCTATGACGTAAAAACCGCAAAAGTGACGAGCGGCACGCTCCCCGTCGTTTTCAAGGTCAAGTGCAAGGACGAGGTCGTTCCTCCCACGGAGCCCACCCTTGACGAGCTTCGCAATCTTCTGGGGCAGGTGACCGTTGACTGCACCAATGCCAACGCTAACCACCCTGATAAGGAGTATGACCTGATAAAAGGCTCTTACACTGCTACTGGGGACGAGCATAGCGGCGCATATATCTGCGCAATTGGTGTTATAGCCGACAAATATGTTGAGGCATACAACAAAGATTATCCCGGGCATAAGCTGGCTGGCAGCACGAATTTCGACAAGGTCAAAATGGTATATCTGACGCGAGTAGAGACAGGTACCGGCTATGAATGGAAGCTCAGCCACACGCCTTCTGAACCTGAAGCGCTCATTTTTAAAGTCGTGTGCGAGGACGTCCCCGCCGAAACGTTCACCGTCACCTATACCGACGGCGTGAAGAACAAGGTGATCTTCAAGGATGACGTCCACGAGAATCTGGCCTATGGCACTGCCACGCCCAAGTTCACCGGCGGCACTCCCAAGCGCACCGGCTACACCTTCACCGGCTGGAAGCCCAAGGTTGCGGATACGGTGACGGGCAATGTCACCTACGTAGCCCAGTGGAAGTCCAACTCCGGCAAGGACAACGTTCCCAAGACCGGCGACGGCGAGATCGTCATGACCTTAAGCAGCGTGCTGCTGCTCTCCTTCTGCGGCGCGGCGGCTGTCTGCGTCTTCGACCGGAAGAGAAAGCATTTCTAAATAATCAAGGGAGGCGACGGAAACCCGTCGCCTCCCATTTTTTGCGCCCATACCGCGGCCGTCCCCCACTCCGGCATTGACTTTTTCTGCGGGATGCACTATATTGTATGGGTGATAAAACGAAGAAAAGGTGATAACGATGTACATGGACGACTACAGGCGCTGGCTGGGCGCCGATCTGGAGGATCCCGCCCTCACCGACGAGCTGAAGAAAATCGAAGGGCAGGAGGGTGAGATCAAGGAGCGCTTCGCCGTGGCGCTGAAATTCGGCACCGCCGGTCTGCGGGGCATTCTGGGCGCGGGCAGCAACCGGATGAACATTTACGTCGTCCGGCAGGCCACCCAGGGGCTGGCAAACTGGGTCAAAACCCAGGGCGGCAGCCAGCTGGTCGCCATTTCCTACGACAGCCGCATCAATTCCGACGTGTTCGCCAGAAACGCCGCCTGCGTCCTGGCCGCGAACGGCATTCATGTGCGGATCTACGACGCGCTGATGCCCGTCCCCGCCCTGTCCTTTGCCACCCGGTACTACAAGGCCAACGCCGGCATCATGATCACCGCCTCCCACAATCCCGCCAAGTACAACGGCTACAAGGCCTACGGCCCCGACGGCTGCCAGATGACGGACGCCGCCGCCGCCGTGGTGTACGGGGAGATTCAGAAAACCGACATTCTCACCGGCGCGAAGATGATGGCCTTTGAGGACGGAATCGCCCAGGGGCTCATCGAATACGTGGGCGACGACTGCAAGGAGGCGCTGTACGGCGCCATCGAGGCCTGCGCCGTCCGCCCCGGCATCTGCAAAACCGCCGGGCTGAAGCTGGTGTACTCCCCCCTGAACGGCTCCGGTCTGGTGCCGGTCACCCGGGTGCTTCACGACATCGGCATCGACGACATCACCATCGTCCCCGAACAGCAGTACCCCGACGGCAACTTCCCCACCTGCCCCTACCCCAACCCGGAGATTTTCGAGGCGCTGCGGCTGGGTCTGGAGCTGGCCGAGAAGACCGGCGCCGACCTGATGCTGGCCACCGACCCCGACGCCGACCGGGTAGGCATTGCCATCCGCTGCCCCGACGGCTCCTACGAGCTGGTCTCCGGCAACGAGGTGGGCGTGCTGCTGCTGGACTACATCTGCCGGGGCCGCATGGAAAAAGGCACCATGCCCAAGCGTCCCGTGGCGGTAAAGTCACTGGTGTCCACCCCCCTGGCGGACGTCGTGGCCGCGGACTACGGCGTGGAAATGCGCAGCGTGCTCACTGGCTTCAAATGGATCGGCGACCAGATCGCCAAGCTGGAGGCCGCCGGTGAGGTGGATCGCTTCATTCTGGGCTTTGAGGAATCCTACGGCTATCTTGCAGGCTCCTACGTCCGGGACAAGGACGCCATCATCGGCTCCATGCTGATCTGCGAAATGGCGGCCTACTACCGCTCCATCGGCTCGTCCATCAAGGCGCGGCTGGAGGCCATTTACGCCAAGTACGGCCGGTATCTGAACAAGGTGAACTCCTTCGAGTTCCCCGGCCTGTCCGGCATGGACAAGATGGCTAAAATCATGGCCTCCCTGCGGGAGAAGCCCCCGGTGGAGATCGGCGGCTACAAGGTGACCAAAATCACCGACTACCAGGACACCGCCCAGACCGGTCTGCCCGCCGCCAACGTGCTGGCGTACCGTCTGGAAGGCGGCGCGGCGGTCATCGTCCGTCCCTCCGGCACCGAGCCGAAGATCAAGACCTACTTCACCACCCTGGGCAAAACGCTTGCGGAGGCCGAAGCCCAGGAAAAGGTTCTCGCCGACGCTCTGAAGCCCATTTTTGCGTAATCTGGTTTAAAAAAGGCAAGCCGTTTTTCGGCTTGCCTTTTTTCGTATCATTCGATTGTCCGGATCCAGCCCTTGGGCGCTTCCAGACGACCCATCTGGATGCCGGTGAGGGTGTCGTAGAGCTTCCGGATGGTGGGTCCCATGCCGACATAGTGGATCTCCTTGCCGTGATCCACGATGGTTCCCACGGGGGAGATGACCGCCGCCGTGCCGCACAGGCCGCACTCGGCAAATTCGCCGATCTCCGCCAGCGCCACGGGGCGTTCCTCCACCTCCATGCCGAGGTAGTCCTTCGCCACCTGCAAAAGACTGCGCCGGGTGACGGAGGGGAGAATGGTATCGGACTTGGGGGTGACCAGCTTGCCGTCCTTGGTGACGAAGATCAGGTTGGCGCCGCCGGTCTCCTCGACATAGGTGCGGGTAGCGGAATCCACGTAGACGTTCTCGTCGTAGCCCTTCTCGTGGGCGTCCACGATGTTGTAAAGGCTCATGGCGTAGTTCAAGCCCGCCTTGACGTCGCCGGTGCCCTTGGGTGCCGCCCGGTCAAGATCGGAGATGCGTAGCTTCAGGGGCTTGACGCCGCCCTTGAAATAGGGGCCGACGGGGGTGACGAACACCCGGAACTGATACTCCGTCGCGGGCTTGACGCCGATGACGGCGTCGCTGCCGAACATGAACGGACGGACGTACAGCGTCGCGCCGGAGCCGTAGGGCGGCACCCACTGGGAGTTGGCGCGGACGGTCTCCACCACGGCCTGGACGAACCGCTCCTCGGGGAACACGGGCATTTTCAGGCGGCGGCAGGAGCTTGCCATCCGCTGGGCGTTCAGGTCGGGGCGGAAGCAGACGATATGACCGTCCTCGGTGGTATAGGCCTTCAAGCCCTCAAAGCAGGTCTGGGCGTATTGCAGAACGCAGGCGCACTCGCTTATGGTAATGGTAGCCTGATCGGTCAGGCAGCCGTCGTCCCACTGGCCGTTCCGGAAATTGGAGACGTAGCGCATGTCGGTCTGGACGTAGCCAAATCCCAGATTGCTCCAGTCAATATCTTTTCTTTCCATTGAAAAACACCTCTCTGAAATTCTTATTTTTCCTATTCTAGCACCACAGGCGACTCAGGTCAAGAGTCTGAAGCGGAAAAAAGTACTTCTCATGGAGACATTTGTCTTTTTCATAGAAACGCACAAAAACCTCCCTTCCCCTCCCCCTATTTCCTGCAAAAAACTCCAAAATGGGCTTGTATTCAATCAGGTAAAGTGGTAAAGTATAGGAAAGCACCCCAGAAGAAAGGACTCCGTGTTATGGATATCATTCGGCATCCCGGTGAAGATCTGTTTTTCGAGGCCATTCTGTCCCTGCGGACGGTGGCGGACTGCCGCCTGTTTTTTGAGGACGTGGCCACCATCAAGGAATTGCAGGCCATGTCCCAGCGGTTCCGGGTCGCCTGCCTGCTGGACGGCGGCGAAAACTATATTGAAGTCTCGGAATCCACCGGCGCCAGCTCGGCCACCATCAGCCGGGTCAACCGGTGTCTTCTGTACGGCGGCGGCTACCGGACGGCGCTGGACAGGCTCAAGGAAGCGGGAACGCTGCCGGAGGGCGAAGAAAAATGAAACGGGGCGCGATTCCCAAAAGCCCCGCCGCCGTCCTGCGCCGGAACGGGCTGGACGTCCCCTTCTTCTTAAGACGCAATGCAGAATGCCAAGGCAATGGCATTCTGCATTTTTTATCCCTTATATCTCGGCTCGCAGGTCAGGTTGACGCCCAGACGCTTGAAGGTCTTTTCGTCCACCGGGGACAAGATCACCGAGGAATGCACCTCACAGCCCCGGAGCTTGTCCAGCTGCTCCATGGCCAGCTCCGCCATGGGGTTGGTGGCGGCGCAGATGGACAGGGCGATGAGCGTCTCGTCGGTGTGCAGACGTGGGTTGCGGTTGCCTAGATGGTCAACCTTCAGGTGCTGGATGGGGTCGAGCACCACCGGGGAGATCAGGTGCAGGCTGTCCCGCATACCCGCCAGAATTTTCAGCGCGTTCAGCAGCAGCGCCGAGGACGCGCCCAGAAGGTCGGAGGTCTTTCCGGTGACAACGGTGCCGTCGGGCAGCTCCATGGCGGCGGCGGGGGCGCCGGTCTGCTCCGCACGCCGCAGGGCGGGGGCGACCACCTTCCGCTCCGCCGGGGTCACGCCGGCCTTTTTCATCAGCAGCTCCAGCTTGCGCACCGTCTCGTCGCTGCCCTTGCCCTGCTTCTGCTCGCACATGGCCACGTAGTACCGGCGGATGATCTCCTGCCGGGAGGCAAACCGGACGGCTTCATCATCCACGATGCAGTTGCCCACCATATTCACGCCCATATCCGTGGGGGATTTGTAGGGGCAGTGCCCCAGAATTTTCTCAAAAATCGCCACCAGCACGGGGAACGCCTCCACGTCCCGGTTGTAGTTGACGGTGGTCACCCCGTAGGCTTCCAGATGGAAGGGGTCGATCATGTTCACGTCGTTCAGGTCCGCCGTGGCGGCCTCGTAGGCCAGGTTTACCGGGTGGTTCAGGGGCACATTCCAGATGGGAAAGGTCTCGAATTTGGCGTAGCCCGCCGTGTTGCCCCGGATATGCTCGTGATACAGCTGGCTCAGGCAGGTGGCCAGCTTGCCGCTGCCGGGGCCGGGGGCCGTGACCACCACCAGCGACCGGGTCGTCTCGATGTAATCGTTTTTCCCGAAGCCCTCGGGGCTGACGATGTAGCCGGTGTCGGAGGGGTAGCCCGGGATCTCGAAATGGTGATAGACCCGGACGCCCAGCCCCTCCAGGCGGGACTGGAACGCCCGCGCCAGCGCCTGCTCATGGAAGCGGGTCAGCACCACGCTGGAAACGTGCAGGCCGAAGCCCCGGAAAATGTCGATCAGGCGAATAACGTCCCGGTCGTAGGTGATGCCCAGGTCGCCGCGAACCTTGTTCTTCTCGATATCGTCGGCGTTGATGACGATCACCATCTCCACCTGATCCTTCAGCTGCAGCAGCATCCGCAGCTTGCTGTCCGGCCGGAAGCCGGGCAGAACCCGGGACGCGTGGTTGTCGTCGTAGAGCTTGCCGCCGAATTCCAGATACAGCTTGCCGCCGAACTGGGCAATGCGCTCCCGGATGTGGGCGGACTGCATTTGCAGGTACTTGTCGTTATCAAACGCCGCTTTTGTCATTTCCGTTGCCTCTTTTCCCAAAACTACCCATCATTTTACCTTATCCGGCGGGAAATAGCAAGCAGGAAATTCTCGACGAGGGCGCCCGTCCGGAAGCCGCCGGAGACAGTTGGAAACCCCCGCCCCGGAAAAAATCCGAGGCGGGGGATGGGGTTCAGCTCAGCAGATACGCCAGAGAAGCGCCGCCTGCGACATACGCCAGAACGACGATGGCAATTACGATCAGCTGCAGGATAAACTGGGCGATCGCCCAATTCTTCCGGGAGCGCTTCTCCGCGGAGCTGCTCACCGCCCAGACGATCAGGCAGATGAAGCCGACGACGGGAATTGCGGAGAGGATCAGGGTGCCGATCCAGGCGCCGACGGACATGTCCGTATCCTGCCGTGCGTAGGTGTTGCCGTTGTAGTTGTCCATGTTATATTCCTCCTGCTTTCCAAATTTAGGGGATATAATGATTATAACACATATCCGTGAAAAAGGGAATCCTTTTTTCGGCAAATTTTTCACCGCAAAAAATCCCGGCAGCCGAAGCTGCCGGGATTCTGTTGACTTACGGTGTTCGGGATTACCGGGCGCTGCGCTTCTTGTCGTAGAAGTACACACCGGCAATGGCGGCGCCGGAGACCAGCATGAAGATCACGGGAATCAGGATCATATCACCGGTCTTGGGGTTGGTGGTGTCAGCCTTCTCGCTGCTCTTGGCATTGGCGTTGGTGATCATCACGTTGATGTGAACCTCGCGGGTCTTGCGCATCTCGTTGGTGTCGGAAATGGTGTCATACTTCTTGGTGTCGTTGACAAAGTTGCCGACCCAGTTGCCCTCGGCCAGATACATGCCGTCATACTTGATGCCGTCGCTGGTCTTGGCAGTGTAGTAGTTCTTGACAACGGTCTTGACCTCGTCCAGAGTGACCTTGCCGTCCAGAGCGATGCCCTCGGTGATGTTGATGGTCTTGGCGGGATCGTCGATCTTGTTGTCCTTGAAGATGTGCAGGTAAACCTTGTAGGGGAACTTGTTGTTGGTGCCGTTGTTATTGTTGTTGTCGCTGCTGCCGCTCTTGGCCTTCAGGGTGACGGTCAGGGTGTCGCCGGCGTCGATGGTGGTAGCCAGGGTCAGGGTGCCGCTCTTGCCTTCGCTCTTAGCAGTGACGAAGTCGTAGGAATCCTTCCAGTCGCCCTTCCAGCGCTGAGTCAGGATGTCGCCGATCACGGAGTACTTGCCGTTCACAGGAGTGATCTCGAACTGCTTGGCAATGGCGTTGCCCTTGTCGTCAACAATCTTGACGGTGATGGGCTTGACAGTCTCTTCAGCCTTCTTGGTGGCGACATACAGCTTCAGGGAATAACCGTCGGTGATGCCGGCATACTTAATGGTGACGTCGGTGGCCTCGTTGTCGGAAGAACCGGTCCACTTGACGAACTCCTTGTCTTCCTTGACCAGGTTCAGCCCCAGTTCCTTGGTCAGCTTCACGCTGCCGTCAACAGGAACAGTGATCTCGCCGTCTCTTGCATAAGAACCGTCAACGTAGATCTTAACAGGAACCTTCGCGTCAACGCGGGTGTCCTCAACGATCTTCTTGACATACAGGTTAACGGAGTAGTCAGCGGGGATCTTCTCATAGGGGATGACCTGACCGTTGGCTTCGTTACCGGAAGCGCCGGTCCACTTGACGAACTCCTTGTCGGACTTGACCAGGGACTTTGCCAGCTCCTCGTCCAGAGTGATGCTCTTGCCGGACTCGACGGTGATGGTCTTATCGGTGGTAAGTACATCGTCAACGTACACATTCACTTTTACGGTCTTGGTGTCAACGGTCGCAGCGGCCGCCTGGAAAGGAACCGCGCAGACCAGCAGCATAGCCACCAATACGAGGCTAAGCAGCTTCTTCATTGTGTTTTTCATAGTTTCTAACCTCCTAGAAAATTGGTTGTTTTAGAAATGCTGCCGGCTCTGGAACCTTTGGTGTCGCCAATCGGGGAGGCTTTCCGCCGCTTCCGCACCCGGCATCTCTTTCATGTCTGCATGATATCACATCCGTTCCCGGATGTCAATAGGAAAATTACAAAATGTAACAGAAATCTTTACACTTTATAACATTCTTAAACATTTGCCTTTATCTTAAGAAATTCACTCCATATTTCACCATAAAATTCGTTTTTTACCGGCCGTGAAAAATGACATTTTCCAATTTAGATATCTTTTTTCTTTCAAAGGTTACAATTCCGTTGCATCCGCCCGCAGCAGCTTCCGCCGCCGGAGGGGGTGGAAAACCCCGGCGCCGTTATGGCGCCGGGGTTTCCGCGAAAGGGTTTGGAAAGAAGAGAGGTAGAAAAGAGGATCTACGGAGTGGAAAGGGAGCGGCTCACGGCTTCCGCAACCTTTCTGGTATTACCATACCCTTGGGTTTTGAACAGGCAATAACGGAAATGAAAATAAAAAACGACGAAATTGTGAACAGTTTTTCTTCATGTCGGAATATCTCCCTGTTTTTTGCGCCTATTCCTTCGGCAAAATGGGCGGCGCGGGAAATCCCGCGCCGCCCTCGGCCTATTCGTCATGCCCCGGGGAAGATCAGCGTTACCTTGAACAGGTCGCCGTCCACCAGCAGCTGTAACTGCCCCTTTTGCAGCTCCATCAGGGTCTTGGCAATGTTCAGCCCCAGGCCGCTGCCCTCGGTGTTCCGGGCGTCGTCGCCCCGAACA
>ERZ808242.1381-NODE-1381-length-13691-cov-3.174758_pt1 | contig 13691 bp, 8 predicted proteins | sample MGYA00521244_ERZ808242 | MGnify/ENA primary metagenome ERZ808242 (study PRJEB31516, sample SAMN03275573) | gut metagenome | biome: mammalia-associated habitat; material: feces | host: Papio cynocephalus | place: Kenya | collected 2012-07-27 ... | reverse complement strand
TTCCTCGGCGTTCACAAGATAGTCGGCCTCGATCAAAATCTGGTGGTCAAGCCCTTCAATTGGGCGCAGCGTGTGGTGGTGCGAGACGAGCCAGACGATGCGCTCCAGCTGTTCGCCGGTGACGTCGGTGCCTTCAAAAAATGCGTATGTGAGGGGAATGCCCTCCGTTTCCTGATACTTGCCGTTCGTATTGCCGTATTTTTCGCGGCACAAGGGACAGGCGATATCGTGGACGATGGCGGCCAGCTCCAGCGTGTGGAGCGTTTCGCTGTCCAGGCCTTCGCACGTGCCGATGATCTTCGCGTAGGCGTGGACCTTCAGAAAATGGTCGATGTCATGGAAATTTCCGCCCGATTCCAGAACGAGCTTTTTCAGTGCTTCCGCTGTGGTCATGATGCTGCCCCCTTTTATTCTGCGGTATCCAGAGCGTCCTCCGGCGGGATGAGGAACCAGTCGACATAGTCCGTCGGGTGGGCGATCGAGCCGCGCGTGGTATAGACGGCGAGGTTCTTAAAAAGCACCGGCGTAATGTAGCCGCGCTCACAAAGGCGCTTATACAGGTTATAGCTGTTGCCGTTGTTGGCCAGGGCCTGATTGCAGAGATTGAGCATGACGCTGTCGTCTAAGCCTCCGTAGCACATCGAGCCAGAAGGCGAGAAAAACGGCGTGAGATCAAAGTTGTTGGACATCCGGATCTCTCCGTAGTACAGGTCAAAATTGCCGCTTTGCAGCGCCTGCCGGTATTCACTCAGCTCCATCGTCTTGAGCGTCAGCTTAAAGCCGAGGGAGTTGAGCGTGTTGACGACCTGCGTCGCCGCCTCGACGCGCTGATAGCTCGATGAGCAGACGATCATCGTGCCCGCGACGCTCACGGCGTAGCCCAGAGACGGCACGTAAAGATCGAGCGTCCCGTCGTGGTCCATGTCGGAAACGGACGCGCTTTCGAGCTGCTGCTGGAAGTTCGTCAGACTGTAGCCATAGGTGTTGGCAAGCTTCCCATCGTAAAACGGCGCGTTGGGACTGGCCGGGAGAACGGCCGCGGTGGCAAAGCCGCCCATAATATCCGTCGCGATCTGCTCGCGGTCGATGGCATAGGTGATGGCGCTGCGAAGACCGTAGTTGGAAAAGACGCGGCTTGTGATATTGTAGCCGATGTACTGCATGATCGGGCTCGACGCGTCCCAGAGCTCATAGTCGTTGTGGAAGCCCGCGAAGGCCGCGGAGTTGGGGTCGGTGAGGACCAGATTGACGTTTTCGTACTCAAAATTGTCGCGCACCTCGGCGGTCGATTCGACGGCTGTGAGTTTGATCTCGTCAAAGTCCACGATGGGCGCGGCCGTCTGCCACCAGGAGCTGTTCCGCACCAGACGCGATCCTTCTTCGTCCATGACATACGGCCCCGTGCCAAGCGGAAGCGCCTCGTCTTTGGAACCGTCCGGGATGACCGGAATGTCCAGCAGCAGCGGCAGACACTCGTAGGCCGTGTCGGTCGTGAGCGTGAGGGTATGATCGTCGGACGCTTCGATCGACGTCACATGGTGAAGCCGGGAACCGTAATAGACCGTACCGCGGGCGCTCGAAAGGGAATAGGCCGCGTCTTTTGCCGTGAGCGGCGCACCGTTGGAAAACGTGATATTCTCCCGCAGATGCACCGTTGTGGTAAGGCCGTCGCTTGAAACATCATAGCCGCTGGCCAGCACCGGCACGGCCGTGTACGACTCGCTTTTCACCACGAACAGCGGCTCGTAAAGAAACGAGATCAGGCAGCGGTTATTGAGGCTCTCGCAATTATACGGGTGTGCGCCGTAGCTTTTCTGATACGCAAGGCCAAAGGACGAGGCTTCGCTGAACACCTCCGTCACAACGGCGGTGGCCTCCGGCTGTGTGCTTTCTTCGGCGGAAGGATCCTGCTCGGCCTGCGCGTCTTCGGCGGTCTTGCCGGTAAATTTGCTGGTGAACCACGAAAAATCGAGTTTTCCGTTCGAGCAGCCCGAAAGCAGCGACACCATGAGCGCTGCGCACAGGAAAAGCGAAAGTCGTTTCTTCATTGCGCCGCCTCCCGAAGCTCGATAATTCCGGCCTGCGAGCCGCGATAGCCCTTTGTCACGCGGTGCGACCAGTATTTTTGGGGCAGGCACATCGTGCAGTCCGCGCTCACGTCGATCTTCGTCACGCCCATGCGCGTCAGCCAGAGCTTGTTGAGCCCCTTGTTGTCGACAAAGTATTTTTCGCCGCGCTTTTCGATGTAATCGGCAGCCTCCGGGCCGAAGGCGGCAAGCATCGCGTCGGGAACGTCCCGGTCCGTTTCAAAGCAGCACTGCGAGATGCTCGGCCCGATGGCCGCGCCGATATCGCTCGGGTTCGAGCCGAATTCCCGCGCCATTTTCTCCACCGCCTTGCACACGATGCCGTTTGCCGTGCCGCGCCAGCCCGCATGAACGGCGGCGACTACATTTTTGACAGGGTCAAACAGCAAAACCGGCGTGCAGTCGGCGGCAAAGCACACCAGAGCCACCCCCGGCTCGTCGGTGATGAGTCCGTCGCAGACTTCCGGCTGGTTCCGGAACAGCCCCTTGCCGCAGTCTTCTTTTCCGACGCGAAGGATGGTGTCCGTGTGCTCCTGCCAGGTGTGCACGACGTCTTCCGGCCGAAAACCGACGGCCGCACCCAGAATTTTGTAGTTTTCAAGCACGTTTTCCATGCTGTCGCCGCGGCTCGTGCCGAGGTTGAGCGTCTCAAACTGCCCCGTGCTCACGCCGCCGAAGCGTGTGGTAAAGCAGTGGACGGAGCCCTCCAGCGCGTCCGCGGTCAGATATTCCAGCGTTTCTTTTCTGATCGTATGAATCATAAGCATCCTCAATCGTGCAAAGGGCGGCGGGAAAAGACCTCCGCCCAATGCGTGGGTTTATGACTGCTTTCCCTGTTCGGCGGCTAAGTCCTTGTCGCGGCAGCATTTTTTATACTTCTTGCCGCTGCCGCAGGGGCAGGGGTCGTTCGGGCCGACCTTGATCTTTTTGACCACAGGCTGGCGCTTGACGGTCTTGTCTCCGCCGCCGCCTTCGCCGGTGATCTTGGCGACGCGTTCGCGCTTGACCTCTTCGTTCGTTTTCAGGCGGACGAGGAACACGCGGCGCACGATCTCTTCCTTGATCGCGTTCGTCATGGCCTCGAACATATCAAAGCCTTCGCGCTTATACTCGATGACGGGGTCGGTCTGCGCGTAGGCCCGCAGGCGGATGCCCTGCCGCAGATCGTCCATGGCGTCGATGTGGTCCATCCAGTACTCGTCGACCACGCGCAGCGTCATCACGCGCTCAAGCTCACGCATGACGGCAGAGCCGTACTGCTCTTCCTTTTTGGCGTAGGTCTTGTGCATCATGGAAAGAATGCGCTCGAGCATCTGCTCTGCGGTCATGGAAGAAAGCTCTTCGTCCGTCGCGATCCACGCGCCCTTTGGGAAGCAAATGTTTTCAAAGTGGCTCATGAGCTCAAAGAACTCTTGCCGCGAAGCCAGATGCGGCTGGCCCTTAAAAGCGTTCGTGACGTAGCTTTCGGCGTAGTAGTGCATCATGGACGCGATGCTCTTCTGAAGATCTTCGCCATCTAACACCTGCCGGCGCTGCTCGTAGATGATCTTGCGCTGCGTGTTCATCACGTCGTCGTACTCGAGAACGCTCTTACGCGCCTGATAGTTCCGGCTTTCGACGGTCTTCTGCGCGTTTTCAATTGCGCCGGAGAGGATCTTCGCGTCGATGGGGGTATCCTCGTCAATGCCGAGCGTTTCCATCATGCGCATGACGCGCTCGGAGCCAAACAGGCGCATGACATCGTCCTGAAGCGACAGATAGAACTGCGTCTCGCCGGGGTCTCCCTGACGGCCGGAACGGCCGCGCAGCTGGTTGTCGATACGCCGCGACTCGTGCCGCTCGGTGCCGATGATGAAAAGGCCGCCGGCTTTGCGCACGAGCTCGGCCTGCTTGTCGACCTCGACCTTGTATTTCGCGTAGGCTTCGTTGTAAGCGGCCCTTGCGGCGAGAATTTCGGGATCCTGCGTCTCGGCAAAGGAATTGGACTCGGCGATGAGCTCGTCGGAAAGTCCCTGCTTTTTAAGGTCGCTCTTCGCCATAAACTCCGCGTTGCCGCCGAGCATGATATCCGTGCCGCGGCCTGCCATGTTGGTTGCGATCGTGACGGCGCCCAGATGGCCCGCCTGCGCGACGATCTCGGCCTCTTTTTCGTGGTGCTTGGCGTTGAGCACGTTGTGCGGGATCCCTTCGCGCTTGAGCATCTGCGACAGAAGCTCGGACTTTTCAATGGAGATCGTGCCCACCAGCACCGGCTGGCCCTTGGCGTGGCACTGCTTGATCTTTGCGATGACGGCGCGGAACTTCCCGGCTTCCGTCTTATAGACGATATCCGGATCGTCGATGCGGATGACCGGCTTATTGGTCGGAATTTCCACAACGTCGAGGTTGTAAATGCCGGCAAATTCCTCTTCCTCCGTGAGCGCCGTGCCGGTCATACCGGAGAGCTTTCCATAAAGGCGGAAGAAATTCTGGAACGTGATGGTAGCCAGCGTCTTATTTTCGCTTGCGACCGAAACGCCTTCTTTGGCCTCGATCGCCTGATGAAGACCCTCGTTATAACGTCTTCCGTACATCAGCCGGCCGGTAAACTCGTCGACGATGATGACCTGGCCGTCTTTGACGACGTAGTCAATGTCCTTTTTCATGAGGCCCCGGGCCTTCATCGCCTGATTGATGTGGTGAGACAGCGTGGCGTTCTCGGCGTCGGCAAGGTTCTCGACCCCGAAGAATTCCTCGGCCTTTTTGATGCCCTGCTGGGTAAGAGACACCGTGCGGTCTTTTTCGTCGACGATGTAGTCGCAGTCGTACTGGTCCTGAAGCTCCTTATCATCCGTCGTGGAGAAGACCTGCTTTTTAAGCCTTGCGACAAAATAGTCCGCCATCTCATAGAGCTTGGACGATTCTTCGCCCTTGCCGGAGATGATGAGCGGGGTTCTGGCCTCGTCGATCAAAATGGAGTCGACCTCGTCGACGATGGCAAACGCGTGTCCGCGCTGGACCATTTCTTCTTTGTAGATGGCCATATTGTCGCGGAGGTAATCAAAGCCCAGCTCGTTGTTGGTGCCGTAGGTGATATCGGCGGCGTAGGCGGCCTTCCGCTCGGCGCTCGTCAGATCGTGGACAATGAGGCCGACGGTGAGACCTAAAAAGCGGTAGACCTTGCCCATCCACTCCGAGTCGCGCTTGGCAAGGTAATCGTTCACGGTGACGATGTGCACGCCGTCTCCTGTGAGCGCGTTTAAGTACGCCGGTAAGATCGCGACGAGCGTTTTTCCCTCGCCGGTCTTCATTTCGGCGATCCTGCCCTGATGCAGCACGATACCGCCCACGACCTGCACGCGGTACGGCCGCATTCCGAGCACCCGGCTGGCCGCCTCGCGGATGGTCGCGAACGCCTCCGGAAGCAGATCGTCGAGCGTCTCGCCCTTAGAAAGCCTTTCCTTGAACGCCGGCGTTTTTGCCTTGAGCTCGTCGTCAGATAAGGCCTTGTAGGGCTCTTCGAGCGCCATGACCTTGTCGACCAGCGGGGCAAGCTTTTTGACCTCGCGCTCCGAGCGCGTTCCGAACATTTTTGTAAACAGTCCCATATATCTCTGCCTTCCTGCGCTTTTTGCGGCGCGAAGTAATTTGCTGAAATTGCAAAGGTCATTATAGCATAGTCAAAAGCGTAAAAAAAGAAGATTTTGTGAATTTCCGTGCATTGATTTAGAAAGCGGATGCTGGTAGAATAGGGCGCAGAACGATAAGGCAATATAAATGGATGAAGTGGGGAATTATTATGGCAATTCGTTTGGCGGCGCTGGACGTCGACGGTACGCTCCTTGCGCCGGACAATTCCATTACGCCCGCGACCCGGCAGGCCATCCGCGAGGCCGTCGATGCGGGCATCGAGATCGTGCTGAGCACAGGCAGGTCTTTTGTCGAGGTGCAGGATATTTTACGAAGCCTGCCCGAGGTGCGCTACATCAGCTGCGGCACGGGCTCGTATGTGCTCGACGTGTGGAAAATGGAAGAGCTCTACACGTGCAGTATGCCAGAAGAGCTCGGAAAAGCGGCCTACCGCGCCGCTGCAAAGGCGGACTGCATGGTGCACCTTTACACAGGACTTTGCGTCCGGCACTCGCGCTGGTGCGCGGAGCACCTGACAGATTACATGGAAGAAAAAATGCGGCCTTTGATGGAAAAAACGCACATTGTGGTCGACGATCTGGACGCGTATGTAGAACAGATGCACTGCCCGGTCTTCAAGCTCTACATCACCTTCCCGAACCGGAAGGAATATGACATCGCCTACGCGGGCGTAAAAGATCTTCCTGTTTTCCTGACCGACGGCGGCTGGGCGGTCGACCTCGAGGTCATGAGCCGCGACACCGACAAGGGCGTGGCGCTCAAGGCCTTGGCAGAAAGGCTGCATATTCCGCGCGAACAGGTCCTGGCGATGGGAGACAGCGGCAACGACTGCGCGATGATCCGGTATGCCGGCATCGGCGCGGCAATGGGAAACGCGGGCGAACAGGCGAAAAAGATCGCCGATGTCATCGCGCCCAGCAACCGCGAAGACGGCGTTGCGTGGATGCTTCGCCGCGCGGCGAGAGGGGAGATCTGAAGATGGGCGTAGAACAGCTGACACTCCAAATGGCGCTGATCGTGGCCGTGGGCGTGTTTCTCGCGTCGTTTACGGACGCCATCGCGGGAGGCGGCGGCATCATTTCCGTGCCGACGTATCTGCTTGCGGGTCTTCCCGCCCACTACGCGCTGGGCACGAACAAATTATCCGCAGGGCTCGGAACGATCGCGTCCACAGCCCGGTTCATCAAAAACGGCTTTGTCGACTGGAAGCTCGCCGCGCCGTCCATCGTGCTGGCGCTCGTGGGCTCGCATTTCGGCACGAAGCTCCAGCTCATGATCGAGGAAAAGTATCTTCAATATCTGCTTTTGATCGTCCTTCCGGTCGTAGCGTTCGTCGTTCTCAGGCAGCGGCAGCTTCCGGAGGAAAAGGGCGAGATCGAGCCGAAAAAGCAGATGGCGATCGTCTGCGCGGCCAGCCTCGTCGTGGGCGCTTACGACGGCTTTTATGGCCCGGGCACGGGGACGTTTCTGATCCTCATCTTCTGCAATTTTGCGAAAATGGACGTGCGCACGGCAGGCGGCAACGTGAAGCTTGTGAATCTCGCGTCCAACATCGGCTCTCTCGCGACCAGCCTCATGAGCGGCAAGGTCTTCATCGCCCTCGGCCTCATCGGCACGGTGACGAGCGTTCTGGGCCACTACATCGGCTCCGGCCTTGCCATCAAAAACGGCTCGAAGATCGTCAAGCCCACGGTCGTGATCGTTCTGATCCTTCTTGCCATCAAGGTCCTTCACGGCCTCATTACCGGTTAAATCTGCAAACACAAAGGAGACGCATTTTATGAAAAAGACCATCGGCATTCTTGGCGGCATGGGCCCGCTGGCGACGGCGGATCTGTTCCGCAAGATCACGCTTCTGACCAAAGCAGGCTGTGACAATGACCACATCCGCGTCTACATCGACTCCAATCCGCAGATCCCCGACCGCACGGCGGCGATCCTCTCCGGCGGAAAAGATCCGCTGCCGGAAATGCGCTCGGCGCTGCACTCCTTAGAGCTCTGTGGGGCAGACTGCGTCATCATGCCCTGCAACACTGCACACTATTTCCTGCCGCAGCTGCAAGCGCAGACGAAGCTTCCGTTTTTGAGTATGCTCGAGGCGACGGCAAAGGCCTGCACTGCCTTTTACCCCGGCAAGACCGCGGCGGTGCTGGCCACGAAGGGTACGCTTGCGACCGGACTTTACAACAAGGCGCTCGAAAAAGAAAACGTTTCTTACATCATCCCCGACGACGCGGAAAAAGACACCCTCATGCACCTCATTTACGACGTTGTGAAGGCTTCAAAGCCGCTCGCACCCGAAGAGGACACGTGGAAAAACCTTCTGGACGGCCTGCGCAAAAAGGGCGCGGACTACTTTATCCTCGGCTGCACCGAGCTTCCGATCGTGGCCGACACCCTCCCCGAAGAAGGCCCCTTCATCGACCCCACGGCGGAGCTTGCGAAGGCGGCCATCCGGTTTTGCGGGTTTGAGACGACTGTGGAATAATTGCAGAGGCATTTTGAAAACGCCGGGCGCTTTTTGTGCGTTTGCAGGAATTCCTGCGTCATATAAGGTGTCGAATGTGGAATGGTTACAAAATCGGAACAAATCAGACTGTGGATTTTGTCAAAATCACAACGAAAACTTTGGAGAAGTTCACGAATTTTTAACACGATGCAGAAAATCCTTTACACCGCTTAACGCAAATGGTACAATCAGGATGCGGGAGGATGTGAAAGCTTCCGCAAATACGTTCTCAAGGAGAAAAAGAGGTTATGAAAGAAAAGAAGAAATTAAGTCTTGCCGGGTGGATCTTCATCGGCATGCTCGCGGGTATCGCGGCCGGTCTGATCTTCACCTTCGCGGGTCTGGCGGACTTCACCACCGAGTGGATCAAGCCCATCGGCACGATCTACGTAAACCTGCTGAAGTTCCTGGTCGTTCCTGTCGTTCTGCTCTCCATCGCCGACGGCGTTATCTCGCTGCACGACCTGAAGAGAGTCGGCTCTGTGGGCCTGAAGACCTTCGTCTACTATATGTGCACCACGGCCATCGCCGTCGTCATCGGCCTTGTGCTTGTGAACCTGTTCAAGGGTATGTTCACGCCGCTGCCCTCTGCGGAGCTGGGCGAGCTCGTGTATGAAGCGAAGGAAGCACCTTCCGTCATGCAGGTCATCGTCAATATCTTCCCCGATAACTTCTTCAAGCCCATGGTCAATGCCGATATGCTTCCTGTTATCGTGATTGCCATCTTCCTTGGCGCTGGCGTTCTGTCTGCCGGCGAAAAGGGCCAGAAGGTCGGCGAACTGATCAACTGCTGCTTCGAAGTCATCATGAAGATCATGATGATGATCATCAAGTTCACCCCCATCGGCGTGTTCTGCCTGATGACCAACGTCGTCGCCGTCAACGGCCCGCAGATCATCGGCAAGCTCGCGCTCGTCATCGGCGTGGCCTACCTCGCCTACATTATCCACGTTGTCGTCGTTTACGGCCTGTCCGTCAAGTTCCTGGCCAAGATGAGCCCCATCAAGTTCTTCAAGGGCATTGCGCCGGCCATGATCACGGCGTTCACCACCACGTCCTCGGCTGCAACGCTCCCGGTCAACATCGAATGCTGCAACGACCTCGGTGCAGAGCCGGAGATCAGCTCCTTCGTCCTGCCCCTTGGCTCGACCATCAACATGGACGGCACGGCCATCTATCAGGCGGTCTGCGCAGTCTTTATCGCCTGCTGCTACGGCGTGAACCTCACGCTCGGCGATATGGCCATGATCGTTCTGTCGGCGACGCTGGCCTCCATCGGCACGGCTGGTGTTTCCGGCGCAGGCATGATCATGCTGGCGATGGTCCTGACGCAGGTCGGTCTGCCGGTCGAAGGCATCGCGATCATCGCGGGTGTCGACAAGCTGTTCGACATGGGCCGTACCACCCTCAACATCACCGGCGACGCAACCTGCGCGCTGTTCATCTCCCGCCTCGAGCGCGAGAAGAAGGCCAAGGCCGTCAAGTAAACCGTACCCCCAAATGCCCGCCGGTTTCCGGCGGGCATTTTTTGCGGCGCAGGAAGCAAAGCAGACAATTTCTCTGCTTGCTTTTTGGCCGAAAACTGGTATACTGTACAATAGAATGCGGGGTATGGCCGCAAAGAGAACGACACAAAGAAAGGGTTCAGAATAACATGAGCACTGCATATAAGAATCTCACGACGCAGGAATTAAAACAGGAGCTCGAGCGCGCGCAGGCTGCCTTTGAGGCGCTCAAGGCGCAGGACCTCAAGCTCAATATGGCCAGAGGCAAGCCCGGCAAGGAGCAGCTCGACCTCGTGTCGGATCTGCTGACCATTCTTCATAGCCCCGAGCAGTGTATGTGCGACGGCATGGACGCGCGCAACTACGGCGAGCTCTCCGGTCTTCCGTCTGCCAAGCGCCTGTTTGCCGATATCCTCGGCTGCAAGCCGGAAGAGTGCTTCATCGGCGGCAGCGCGTCGCTGACACTTATGTATGACGCCGTCTCCAAGGCCTATACGCATGGGATGCTCCACTCGGATGCGCCGTGGTGCAGGCTCGACAGCGTCAAGTGGCTCTGCCCCGCGCCCGGCTACGACCGGCACTTCAAGATCACACAGTCGTTCGGCTTCGAGATGATCACCGTCCCCATGACCCCCATGGGCCCGGATATGGATATGGTCGAAGCGCTCGTCAAAGACCCGGCGGTCAAGGGTATGTGGTGCGTGCCGAAGTACTCGAACCCCGACGGCATCGTCTATTCCGACGAGACCGTGCGCCGCATCGCAAACATGAAGCCCGCGGCGAAGGACTTCATGCTCATGTGGGACAACGCCTACTGCGTGCACGAATTTGACGGCGATTTCGTTCCGTTTGCAGACATTCTTACGCTCTGCCGCGAGGCGGGCAATGCCGACATGGTCTTCGAGTTCGCCTCGACCTCCAAGATCACCTTCCCCGGCGCGGGCGTTTCCGTCATGGCCTGCTCGGAGGCGAACCAGGCGTATATGCAGAAGCTGATGGGCATCCAGATGATCTCGTATGACAAGGTCAACCAGCTGCGCCATGTGCTGTACCTCAAGGACAAGGAAACGACGCTGGCCCTCATGAAAAAGCACGCGCAGATCCTGGGCCCGAAATTCCGGTGTGTCCTCGAAACGCTGGATAAGCAGATCGCGCCGCTCGAGATCGCGACCTGGCAGCGGCCCAAGGGCGGCTACTTCGTCTCTGTGAACACAGAGCCCGGCCTTGCAAAAAGAACGCTGACGCTTTGCAAGGAAGCGGGCGTCGTGATGACCGGCGCGGGCGCAACGTTCCCCTACGGCGTCGACCCGCAGGACTCCAACATCCGCATCGCCCCCAGCCTTCCGCCCGTCCATGAGCTCGAGAAGGCGATGGAGGTCTTCTGCACGAGCCTGAAGATCGCGGCGCTGGAAAAGCTGCTTGCATAATTCCCGCGAAACGTTTACAATTAAACCAAGGCGTCCGAGGCCCACGACGGCTTCGGACGCTTTTTCACTGAATTTCCACGTCTCCAAAACGGGAGGTATTTTTATGAAACAGCTCTGTATCGGCGTGATGGCGCACGTCGACGCGGGAAAAACGACGCTGCTCGAGGCGATGCTCTATGAAGGCGGCGCAACGAGGCGGCTCGGCCGCGTCGATCACGCAGACGCCTTTCTGGACACCGACGAGCAGGAACGCGCCCGCGGCATTACGATCTTTTCCAAGCTCGCCGAGCTCTCGCTTGCCGAAGCGCAGATCACGTTCCTCGACACGCCGGGCCATGTGGACTTTTCGTCGGAGATGGAGCGGACGCTGCAAGTCCTTGACTACGCGCTTCTGGTCATCAGCGGCACCGACGGCGTGCAGAGCCACACGAGAACGCTCTGGAGCCTGCTGCGAAGGTACCAGATCCCGGCGTTTCTGTTTGTCAACAAAACAGATCTTCCCGGCTTTGATCGCGAACGCGTGCTTTCCCAGCTGAAAACGGAGCTTTCCGAGAACTGCGCGGATTTTACGCAGGACGAAGCGGCGCTTCACGAAGAGCTCTCGCTTACAGACGAAGCGCTCATGGAGCAGGTGCTTGAGCGCGGGAGCTTAACAGACGCGCAGATCGCCTCGCTCATCGCCAAACGGCGCGTGTTTCCGGTCTATTTTGGCGCGGCCTTGCAGGTAGAGGGCGTCTCGGCGCTTCTTTCCGGCTTGCAGCGGTTCACGCTGGAGCCGAGCTATCCGCCGGAATTTTCCGCGCAGGTCTACAAGATCGCACGCGGAGAAAAAGACGAGCGGCTGACGTTCCTCAAGGTCATGGGCGGCGAGCTTACCGTCAAGCAGACGATCACGGGCGCTGACTGGGAGGAAAAGGCCGACCAGCTGCGGCTGTACTCCGGACGGAAATTTACGCTGGTGCAGCGTGTGCAGGCAGGCAAAATCTGTGCCGTGACAGGCCTCAGCCAAACGCAGGCGGGCGAGCATCTGGGCGCGGGAAAGGGCGCGTCGGCTCCGATTCTGGAGCCGGTCCTCGAATACCGGATGCAGGTCGATACCGACGATGTGCAGGGCGCATATTTGAAGCTGCAAAGGCTCGAGGAAGAAGACCCGCAGCTGCACCTCGTCTGGGACCACGCGCTGCGCGAAATTCGGGTGCAGCTCATGGGGCCGGTGCAGATGGAAATTCTGCAAACGCTGATCAAAAACCGCTTCGGCTACAGCGTCAGCTTTGATGAGGGAAACATCGTCTACAAAGAGACGATCGCCGAGCCCATCGAGGGCGTGGGGCACTATGAGCCCCTGCGGCACTATGCCGAGGTGCACCTGCTCTTAGAGCCCGGCGAGCCCGGAAGCGGCCTTGTGTTTGACACGATGTGCAGCGAGGATATTTTGGCGCGGAACTGGCAGCGGCTCATTTTCACACACTTGCAGGAGACCGTGCAGCCCGGCGTTCTGACCGGAAGCCCGGTGACCGATCTTCGCATCACGATCGTCTCGGGAAAAGCGCACCTCAAGCACACCGAGGGCGGCGATTTCCGGCAGGCGACCTACCGCGCGGTGCGGCAGGGACTCAGAAAAGCGAGATCGGTCCTGTTAGAGCCGTGGTACAGCTTCCGGCTGGAGCTTCCAAGCAATCTGGCTGGCCGCGCGATGACGGATCTCGAGCGGATGCACGCGGAAATACGCCCGCCGGAAATTTCCGATGGCCGGACGGTCTTGTCGGGCAGCGCCCCGGTGCGCCTTCTGCGCGGATACACGGCGGAGGTGAGCGCCTACACGAAGGGGCAGGGGAGAATTTCGTATCTTCCGGGCGGCTACCGGCCGTGTTTTGATCAGGACGAGATCGTCCGGAGCATCGGCTATGATCCCGAGCGGGATCTTCTTCACCCGACAGGCTCGGTCTTCTGCGCCCACGGCGCGGGCTTCGAGGTCAAATGGGACGAGGTCGACCGGATGGCGCATCTGCCGCTGCTGTCCTTGCAGCCGAAGCAGGAGCCGGAAACGCCAAAGCGCATCGTGCGTTCCGTCGCGCCCGGCGGGGCCCCGGAGCTGGAAAAAGAGCTGCTGGCCATCTTCGAGCGCACCTATGGGCAGATCAAGCGCCGGGACGTGCTTCCCATGCTGGCGCTTCGTTCGCAGGACAAGCGGGAGCTTCTTCGGCAGATGGAGCCCGCAGAGGAATTTGTCCTTGTCGACGGATACAACATCATTTTCGCGTGGGACGAGCTCAAGGAGATCGGCCGGGACAGCCTCGACGCGGCGCGGCACGTGCTGATGAACCTTCTTTGCAACTATCAGGGCTACCGCGGCTGCAACCTGATCCTGGTCTTCGATGCGTATAAAGTCCCGCAGAATCTCGGAACGGTCGAAAAATACCACAATATTTATATTGTGTACACGCAGGAGGCCGAGACCGCCGACGCTTATATCGAGCGCGTCACGTACGAGCTGCGCGGCCGGAAAAAGGTGCGCGTGGCGACGTCCGACAAT
>ERZ808242.1380-NODE-1380-length-13726-cov-4.185429_pt1 | contig 13726 bp, 11 predicted proteins | sample MGYA00521244_ERZ808242 | MGnify/ENA primary metagenome ERZ808242 (study PRJEB31516, sample SAMN03275573) | gut metagenome | biome: mammalia-associated habitat; material: feces | host: Papio cynocephalus | place: Kenya | collected 2012-07-27 ... | reverse complement strand
AAACGCCGCAACACAACCTGATTTATAGTTTGTCTACAGTCTGAAAAGACTGCCGAAATTTTTAACGGCAGTCCTTTTTTAGCCTCCCTTGCCCTAAAGGGAGGCTGTTTTAACCTTTAACTAAAAATAAGTTCAATAAATCGGAAATTTACGGCAAAGCTCGCTTACCTCTTCCGATATTCTTGCCTTTGAGCCCTCATGATCAAAAACAGTATCGGCAATCCAATTTGCAATAATATCCATTTGCTCCTCTTTAAAGCCTCTGGTGGTAACGGCAGGAGTTCCAATCCTTAATCCGCTCGTTACAAAGGGACTTAAGGTTTCATTAGGAATTGTATTCTTATTCGCGGTTATATGTACCTCGTCAAGATAAGCTTCAAGCTCTTTTCCTGTAATTCCTGTTTTTGAAAGATCCAAAAGCATAAGGTGGTTATCTGTACCGTTTGATACAATTCTTATGCCGCGGTTTTTAAGCCCGTCGCAAAGTCTTGCGGCGTTTTTGACTATCTGCTTCTGATATTCTTTGAATTCATCGGTCATTGCCTCGCCTAAGGCTACCGCCTTAGCGGCGATAATGTGCATAAGCGGACCGCCCTGAGTTCCCGGGAACACCGCCTTATCAATTGCCTTAGCAAGCTCCTCTTTGCATAAAATCATTCCTCCGCGCGGACCTCTTAAGGTTTTATGGGTAGTAGTTGTTACAACATCCGCATAAGGCACGGGAGAGGGATGAACGCCTGCCGCTACAAGACCTGCTATATGAGCCATATCGACCATTAAATAAGCGCCTACTCTGTCGGCGATTTCTCTTATTCTTTTAAAGTCGATTATTCTTGAATATGCGCTCGCGCCCGCAATAATAAGCTTAGGCTTGCATTCAAGAGCGATTTCTTCCATTTTATCATAGTCGATAGTTTCGGTTACGGGATCTACGCCGTATGGCACAACATTAAAATATTTTCCCGAAATATTAACAGGTGAGCCGTGAGAAAGATGTCCGCCCTGAGATAGATTCATTCCCATAACGGTATCCCCCGGATTTAAAAGTGCAAAGAAAACCGCAAGGTTTGCGTTTGCTCCGCAGTGGGGCTGAACATTTGCATGCTCCGCACCGAAAAGCTTTTTAGCTCTTTCTCTTGCGATATCCTCGACAATATCGACATACTGACAGCCGCCGTAATACCTCTTTGCGGGATATCCCTCGGCGTATTTATTTGTAAGAATTCCGCCTGCCGCAAGAAGCACCGCTTTAGATACGATATTCTCCGAAGCTATAAGCTCGATATTTCCGCGCTGGCGGTTAAGCTCCTTTTCACAAGCCGACGCTACCTCGCTGTCAAAAGAAGAAAGCTCTTCAAAAAAATTCATTCTTTTACCTACTTTCTTAATTTCAGAATTATTTTAATTATAATAACATATATTTATTTTGTTTGTCAATGAAATTTAAAACACAATTTGTCCGCGTATCAAATACACTTTTTAAGTGATATTTCAATTTTTGTTAATTATTTTAATTCAAAGCCCTTAAACAATTAAAAAAATAAGTTTTTAAATCTTTAAAGCAAAAAAAGTGTAGCATTTTAATGGCATTTGTGATAGAATATCTTCATATTTAAAAAACGGAGGGATTTTTCTAATGAAAAAAATCGTAGCAATGCTGCTTTGCCTCGCAATGGCTCTTACCTGTCTTGCAGGCTGCGGCACAAAAAGTTCAAGCGGCAAGCTCACAGCTTATGTAATTGCTGAAAAAGGCGATACATATTCCTTAGGACTTGCTAACAACTTCAAAACTGCTTTTGAAGAACTCGGCGGAAAGGTTGTTATGGAAACCTTCCCCACCAACACAACAAACTTCTCTGACTATTTACAGAAGGCACTCGACAACAATGCGGATGTTATTTTCGCTCCTAACTCAACAACCGTTGCCGCAAACCTTCTTAAGAATGCAGACGACCTCGGTGTTGAATGCCCGATTCTCGCAGGAGACACTTGGGAATCCTCGGTTATCTTAGACGCTATAAAGGGAACCGACCTTGAGGTTTACTGCTCAACCTTCTTCGACGAAAACGATTCGTCTTCCACCGCTGCTTCCGATTTTGTAAAGGGGTTTAAAAAATGGCTCAATGACAATAAGGATTATTATGAAATGAACGGCGGAAACGATATAGTTGCCGCTGTATCCGCTCTCGGATTTGACGCTTATAACGTTGCTCTTGCTGCACTCCGTGCGGCTGCCGAGGAAAAAGGCGCCGACCTTACATCTGTCGATGTTGCAAAGGCTTTATGGACCCTTACTTATGAAAACGGCGTAGCAGGCAAAATTCAGTTTGATAAAAACGGCGACGCTATAAAAGACAGCGCTTATATCAAAAAAGCAGGCGACGGCAAGTTTGAATTCAAGAAGCTTCAGACTGTTAAGAACGACGCTGTTCAGGCTACCGCTTTTGACTACGGCGACGCTCAGGGAATCAAGCTTGACACCGCTAACAAGAAGATAGTTGTCGGCGTTTATGAGCCTACTTCTGGCGCTAATGCCGCAGGCGGAAAGCAGGAGGTTATCGGAATTCAGTATGCTAACTCTCTTGACAACACCGTTGAAATTGCAGGTGAAAAGTACACCGTAGAGCTTTATGTAAGCGATAACGGCTCTTTGGAAGAAAACGCTGTTACAGCCGCTTCTAACATTGTAAGCAAGAAGGCTCTTATTTCTCTCGGTTCTTACGGCTCGGGCGTTTCCATTGCCGCTGCCAAGACCTTTGAAGCAGCCTGCATGCCCGCAATCGGAATTTCCTGCACAAACGCTTCTGTTACAGAAGGAAACAACTATTATTTCCGTACTTGCTTCCTCGATCCCTTCCAGGGCTCTGTAATGGCTAAATTTGCTTGGGATTTAGTAAAATAATTAAAATTTAATTTTTATAGTACGGTAGGAATTACCTGCCGTACTTTTTGTATTGAAAGGTTTATTTATATGAATATTGTTCCTTACCTGATAAGAGGCCTTGCAACAGGCGGACAGTTTGCGCTTGTTGCCATAGGCTACACTATGGTTTACGGTATTCTGAAGCTCATTAACTTTGCACACGGCGATTTGTTCATGGTTTCCGGCATAATGCTTATTTATCTTGCGGCGGATTTCCCGACAATGCCTATATGGGTGTCGGTTGCGGTTATGATTATTCTTACCGTATTTATAGGCTTCTTAATTGAAAAATGCGCTTATTCTCCCCTGCGTCAGGCACCGAGAATGTCTGTAATGATTTCGGCAATAGGCGTTTCTTATCTTTTGCAGAATCTTGTCTGCTATATCACGGGCGGACTTTCAAAGCAGTTCCCCGATATTCCCGTTATCAGCGACAGCATTCGTCTTTTCGGTGTAAAAGACAAGCTTGCGGTATTTATTTCGCCTATTGTCGCTATAGTTCTTACCGTGCTTTTGGTGCTTGTTATAAATCACACAAAGTTCGGAATGTCCATGAGAGCGGTTTCTAAGGATTTTGAGACCTCTCAGCTTATGGGAATTAAAATCAACAATGTTATTTCGGTTACATTTGCTATAGGCGCTTTCCTTGCCGCAGTAGGCTCGGTTTTATACTTCGCAAAGAATACGGGTATTAACCACCTTGCAGGCTCAACCCCCGGAATCAAGGCATTTATAGCCGCGGTTGTCGGAGGAATAGGCTCAGTCCCCGGGGCTGTTGTCGGCGCGCTTTTAATAGGCGTTATTGAAAGCTTATCTAAGGCCTTCGGTCTTGCGGATTTCAGCGATGTAATCTCATTCGCTTTACTTATAATTATACTCGTTGTTAAGCCTACGGGCATATTCGGCGAAAAAACCACGGAGAAGGTGTAAGATATGAAAAAAGGTATTTTTAATAAAAGAACTCTTTGCAATCTTGCCTTCATCGCTTTATTGCTTATCGGTCTTGTTGTAATTCAGTTTACCGTTCCCGAAACCTCTATGTGGTTTTCGGTTTTAAGAAAGGTATGCACATTTTCGCTCGCCGCGGTTTCCATGAATTTGCTTAACGGATTTACAGGGCTTTTCTCCCTCGGTCAGGCAGGCTTCATGCTTCTCGGCGCTTATGCCTATGCGATTTTCACTATTCCCGTTTCTTCAAGAACCGCCGTTTTCAGAAATTACGGCGACAGCTTAATTCAATTTCAGCTTCCGCTCGTTGTCGGAATACTTATCGCAGGAATAGTTGCGGCGTTTTTCGCCTTTCTTGTAGGTCTTCCCGTTTTAAGGCTTAAAAGCGACTATCTTGCAATAGCTACCCTAGGATTTGCGGAAATCGTCCGCGGACTCGTTCAGCTTACGCAGTTCGGTCCTTTAACAAACGGACCCGACCCCATTAACTGCTTTACCGCTCCTAAGAACATTCTTGTTTATGTAGCGATAGCGGGAATATGTATTTTCATTATAATTCTTATGATAAATTCAACCTACGGCAGAGCCTTTAAGGCTATCCGTGACGACGAGGTTGCCGCAGAGGCAATGGGAATAAATCTTGCAAAGCACAAGCAGATTGCGTTTGTTACAAGCTCATTTTTCTGCGGAATAGCAGGTGCCATGCTTGCAATGTGCAACACGAGCGTTTCCTCCGTTTCGTTCACCTCAAGCATGACCTATCAGATACTTCTCGTTGTTGTTATCGGCGGAATAGGCTCGGTATCAGGTTCTGTAATCGCTGCGTTTATCTATTATGCAAGCAGCGAATGGTGGCTTAAATTCTTAGATGTCGAAACCTTTACAAAAGCAGGAACAAAAATTCCGCTTTTAGGACCGGGATTTCGAATGGTTGTATTCTCCGTTCTTATAATGATCGTTGTTCTTTTCTTCAGAAAAGGCATTATGGGCTCAAGAGAGATTTCTGTTTATGACGATTTGGTTAAATTCGGCAGATTTATTACCGGCAAAAGCCGAAAGCAAAAAGCAAAGGACGGTGAGAACTGATGGCAGAGCATGTTTTAAAGGTTGAAAATCTTACAATGCAGTTCGGCGGCGTTATAGCCGTAAACAATTTTTCAATGGAAGTAAACAAGGGCGAAACAGTTGCTCTTATCGGACCTAACGGAGCCGGAAAAACAACTGCCTTCAATGCTATCACCGGAATTTACGAGCCGACAAACGGCGCTATATATTTCAATGACGAATTGGTTATCGAAAATCATCCTCAGGGCAAAATGAAAAAGCTTTATGCGGGAGAAAATTTCGGAAAATACAAAAAGGTTATTTCAAAAACTCCCGATAAGCTTACAAAGCTCGGCATGGCGAGAACCTTTCAGAACATCCGTCTTTTCAAGTCAATGACCGTTTTTGAAAATGTTCTTACAGCAAAGCATTTAAGAAGAACATCAAATCTGTTCACCGCAACCTTTAAGCTCAATTACAAGGAAGAGGAAAAAATGCGGCAGGAAACCCTTGACCTTTTAGAGCTTGTCGACCTTTTGGATGTTAAGGACGAAATAGCCACATCTTTGCCCTACGGAAAGCAGAGAAAGCTTGAAATTGCCCGTGCACTTGCGACTGAACCGACGCTTTTACTCTTAGACGAGCCTGCCGCCGGAATGAATCCGCAGGAAACGGAAGAGCTTACGGAGTTTATCCATTTTATACGCTCAAAATTCGATTTGTCGATTTTGCTTATCGAGCATCACATGAATCTTGTAATGGATATTTCCGACAGAATTTATGTTATTGACTTCGGAAAAGAAATCGCCGAGGGCGTTCCCTCCGAAATTCAGTCAAATAAAAGCGTTATCGACGCATATCTGGGGGTTGCAGAAGATGAGTGAGAAAATTCTTGAAATAAAAGATTTAAGCGTCAATTTCGGCGGAATAAAGGCTGTAAACGATATTTCCTTTTATGTTGAAAAGGGTAAAATAATAACTCTTATCGGCGCTAACGGCGCAGGAAAATCAACAATTCTGCGTTCAATAGCAGGCACGGTCAAGCCGAAAAACGGAGAGATAATTTTTGAGAATGAAAACATCTTAGGTCTTTCACCCGATAAGATAGTTTCAAGAGGTGTAACCTTAGTACCCGAAGGCAGAAAGGTATTCCCTAACCTCACGGTTCTTGAAAACCTAAAGATAGGCGCTTATTTAAGAAAGGACAATCTTTCGGACGATATCGAATATATTTATTCTCTTTTCCCCCGTCTTAAAGAGCGGCACTGGCAGCTTGCAGGAACTCTTTCTGGCGGAGAACAGCAAATGCTCGCCGTCGGCAGAGCGCTTATGGCAAGACCAAAGCTTATCATGATGGATGAGCCTTCTTTAGGACTTGCTCCGTTGGTTGTTAAGGATATTTTCAATATTATCAAAACGATAAATGAAAGCGGAATAACGGTTCTTCTTATCGAACAGAACGCTAACATGGCTCTTAAAATCGGGGATTACGGCTTTGTAATCGAAACCGGAAACATCACACTTTCTGGAACGGGCGAAGAGCTTTTAAGCAACGAATCGGTTAAAGAGGCTTATCTCGGAAAAAGCAAATAAAAAAGGTTAACAACACTCCCGCCTTGATAAAGGCGGGAGTGTTGTTTTTAATTAAAAATCTTTTATCTTAAATAATTTCCGCATTCCTTTTCAAGCTCTTTCCAAACAGGATATTCGGCTTTATTTTTATCAAAAAACTCTTTTAAATCCCTATTGAGCGCGCTCATTTCCTCTGCCGCATTCATAGCGTGGTCGCAAAGACAGATTTTACCTAAAAATGTATAGCACATAAGCTTAAAAAACCTAAAACAGGTTTTGCGGTATTTTGCGCTTTCAAAATCCTTATCCTCAACAGGAAGTATTTCACGGCCTGCATTTTTTATTGCACGGTAGCCCTCGATATTAGCGTCTATAAGCTTATTTAAGTATGCGTTATCCGATTTAACTTTTTTTAAATTTCCGTCGGTTTTATAGCATGCAAAAACGGACGGGACTACGAACGCCGCATGGCACAAAAGGTAATCGCCCATATCAGGCTCATAACTGACCTTATATTTAGTTCCTTCAAATATTTTCCCTATAAGCTCTTTATTATCCGAAGCGCCCTTTATCTGCCCTATCGTTATCTTATGCAAATCCGCCGAAACCACAAGATTTTCTTCGCGATATCCCGCCGAGTTTGCAAAGGCAAACATCACATTTTTTTCTTTTAAATTTTCGGTTAGCTTATCCGCGCGGACATTATTGCCTACAAAAACGATATTTTTGCTATTATTGGCTTTTATAGCTTCGAGAACGGCATCAATCTGAGTATATCTTACACAAACAAAGATAACATCATATCCGTCGTCGGCTTCAAGCTTATTTATCACCGAAACTCGGCTTACGGAAATTCGGGAAGTAAGCTTATTTTTAATTCTAAGTCCGTCTTTCTTAATTTCCTCTGCCCGTTTTCCCCTCGCAAGCAAGGTTACATCACATTTTGCGTCAAATAAATTTTTCGCAAGGTTACAGCCGAGCACTCCTGCTCCGAATATCAAAATTCTCATAATCTTTTCATCCTTTGATATTTTATTAGATCGTCAGTTAGCTTAAACTAACTGACATATAGAAATTCTTTACTTAATATTTTAGCACAACATATTTTTATTTTCAACAGATATATTAAAAAGCTCTTCTCGGAAATTGCCGAAAAGAGCTTTTATTTTAAAAAATATTTTAATCGACATGGGTTTTTGTGCCGAAGAAGAACACGGCAACTGTCCCGGGACCGCAATGCGAGGCAATAATCGTTCCGATATCAAATATTTTGATTTTGCCCTTTAAATTCGGCATTGCTTTTTCAAGAGCGCTCGCGGTCATAAGCGCGTCTTCCATACAGTTTGACTGACCGATAAAGCATTTCCCGTCATAATCCTTGCCGTTATCAGCCTGCTCCAAAATCTCATTAACAGTAGCGTTAACAGCGTTTTTCTTGCCCCTTGCCTTATCATAAGCCACGATTTTGCCCTTAAGGTCAAGGTGCATTATGGGGCAAATTCCGAGTATCGAAGCGACTGTTGCGGCAGGTCCGGAAACTCTTCCGCTTCTTTTAAAGTATTTTATATCGGTTGAGAAAAACTGGTGGCAGACTCTTGTGCTGTTTTCTTCCGCAAATTTTGCTGTCTCTTCGATATCAGCGCCCTTGTCTCTGATATCTGCAGCCGAATCGACAAGAAGTCCGTATCCGCAACAGCTGCATAGAGAATCGACAATTATAAGCTTTCTGTCGGGATATTTTTCCTTAAGAGTTTCCGCCGCTTTTCTTGCGTTATTGACAGACGGCGTCATTCCGGAGCCGAAAGCAATATGCAAAACATCGCCCTTTGCAAGCAGACTGTCAAAATAATCAAGATAGGTATATTCGTTAATCTGAGAAGTGGTCGGAACCTTTCCCTCTTTTATGAACTCATAAAATTTTTCAAGCTCTTTTTTGTCTCTTCCCATATTGTCGACATATTCCGTTCCGTCTACCTGATAGGTATAAAACAGAACCGAAATATCTCTTCCGGTAACATAATCATAAGGCAAATCAACAGTTGATTCGCAGGATAAAATAAATTTTTCTGACATAACAATTCTCCGTTCCGCGTTATTATGACTTACTTAAAACTACGAAGCTATTATATTATAATTATAATTTTAAATCATCCTATTCTTATAAATAATAATTCTAAATATAAAAAAATCAGAATAGAATAAAAAACGGCAATTCTACCGTAAGTAGAATTGCCTTAAAATCAGCCTTCGTTTGGCGAAGATTTCTGAATATCGGTGATTTCTCCGTCCTTAAGCTCAAATACAATATCGCCGCTTTTATCGGTGCGGTAGATATCGGATTTATGAGTTGTCAGTCTTTCAAGAAGAAGCTTATGCGGATGGCCGTAAATATTATTCTCTCCGCAGGAGATAATCGCATAATCGGGAGAGGTTGCGAAAAGGAAATTTTCAGATGTGGAAGAGCCGCTGCCGTGATGACCGATTTTAAGAATATCACTGTTAAGGTCAATTCCGTCATTTTGCAGTCTTTCCTCAACAGAGGAGGAAGCGTCACCCGTGAAAAGAATTCTTTTGCCCTTGTTTTCCGCCATAATACAAAGCGACCTGTCATTTTCTTCGGACAAATCGGGATAATAGCCGATTATTGTCAAATTGAAATTGCCGACGCTGAAATTCATTCCCTTTCTTGCAACATAAACTTCGTTTTCCTCTGCAAGAACGGATTTCTTAAGCTCGGTAACATCCGAAATGTTTTCATCGGTCTTTGCCATATCGGGCATAATGAGATTTTTGATTTCGAACATTTCGGCTATTTCATTTGCTCCGCCGTAATGGTCGTCATGAAAATGAGTTATTATAAGTGCGTCTAACGTCTTAATTCCCTTTGACCGTAAGCTTTTACAAAGCTTGTGCGCGCTTTCGGGAGTTCCGGTATCAATCAGCGCGGTTCTTCCGCGGCTGTAAATTAAAGTACAGTCTCCCTGACCGACATCCGTAAAGCAAACGGTATCTTCCGCGTTTACAAGACTGCCTGTTGAAGAAGCGTCGGTATAATCCTTATAATTTCCCGAAAGCAGATACAAAAGAAATGCTGAAATAAGGGAAATACAAAGGATCGTGCCGAAAACCTTTGAAAGTGTTTTTATTCTATCGGATTTCATTCTTCACTCGCCGCTTCTCGCTCCATAAGCTGTTCCTTTGTTATAAGAACCTTTCTCGGCTTTGAGCCCTCGTACGGTCCTACAACGCCGCGCTCTTCCATTTCGTCAACTATTCTTGCGGCTCTTGCATAGCCGAGCTTTAATTTCCTCTGCAAAAGCGAGGTAGATGCCTGTCCGTTTTCAACAACAACTCTTATAGCGTCCTCAAGCATGGGATCGGAATCGGGTCCGTCCTCAGCAAGGCCTGTGCTTTTTTGCTTTTCAACAGCCGCCTGCCGCTCGATTTCAACCATAATATCGTCGCTGTAATCGGTTTTACCCTCTTTTTTAACAAAATCTACTACCTTTTCAACCTCGCTGTCGCTTACGAAACAGCCCTGAATTCTTTTAGGCTTTGATGAGCCTACGGGGCTGAACAGCATATCGCCGCGGCCGAGAAGCTTTTCGGCGCCTGCGGTATCAAGAATAGTTCGGCTGTCAATCTGAGAGGAAACGGCAAAAGCAATTCGTGTGGGAATATTAGCCTTGATAACACCCGTTACCACATCAACCGACGGTCTTTGTGTCGCTATAAGCAAGTGCATACCCGCGGCTCTCGCCTTTGCCGCAATTCGGTTTATAGAGTCCTCAACCTCATGAGGTGCAGTCATCATAAGGTCGGCAAGCTCGTCAATAATGATAACTATATGCGGCATTCTGCGAACCTCGGGCTCGTCAACCAAGGTATCGACTACCCTATTATAACCCTCAATATCGCGCACCGAACGGTCGGCGAACATCTGATATCTTTTTTCCATTTCGCTAACCGCCCAGCCTAATGCGCCTGCCGCCTTTCTCGGGTCGGTAACAACAGGCACAAGGAGGTGCGGAATTCCGTTATAAACGCCAAGCTCTACAACCTTAGGGTCAATCATAAGAAGCTTGACATCATCTGGCGAAGCCTTATAAAGAATACTCATTATAATTGAGTTAATGCAAACGGATTTACCCGAGCCTGTAGCGCCTGCGATAAGTCCGTGAGGCATTTTTGCGATATCCGCGACAACTATATTACCGCCGATATCTCTGCCCATAGCAACCGTAAGCTTGCTTTTAGAGGCTGTAAACGCTGTCGATTCAATAATTTCCCTGACTCCTACAACGGCACTTGTTTTATTCGGCACTTCAATTCCGACAGCCGCCTTATTCGGAATAGGCGCTTCAATTCTTACTCCTGCCGAGGCAAGATTAAGCGCAATATCGTCGGCAAGGTTTGTAATCTTGCTTATTTTAACGCCTGCGCAGGGCTGAAGCTCATATCTTGTAACCGTCGGTCCGCGGCTGATATCAACAACACGGGTCTCAACATTAAAGCTTTTAAGGGTTTCCACCAAATGCTTTGCAGTGGTTTCAAGCTCTGTGCTAAGGGCTTTTGCGCTTACCGAATTTGAAGCCTTTAAAAGCTCTGCGGGCGGAAATCTGTAGCTCCTTATCACATCATTATCTTCAATTTCATTTGAAACCTTTTCGGTTTCCGCCTGAAAATCGACTGTAATTTTTTCAGGCTTTGCGGTTTCTTCCTTTGCAGCGTCAAGCGCACCGTTTACATCGGTTGAGGAAACAACGGGCTTAACCTCGTTTATCTCATCAGCGCTGTTATCCGCACCGTCCTCGCCGTTATATGTATCTACAACCTTTTTCTGAATTTCGCTTAAAGTTTTTTTCCTGCCTGAGGTACGCTTTTCAGGAATATCGTCTACAGGAACATCTACATCGAAACCTTTTATTATGCGAATATTTCCTTTCTTTTCTTCTTCATCGTTCTGAGAAAATGTTTCCTTAGTCTGAGCCGAAACAGCCTTTATGGGTTTAGAAACTGTTTTAAAAAGCTTAAGAAGGGTAGTTCCCGTTATAACCATAACAAGGACAAAAATCAGAATTGAAAGAGTTATAATTGCTCCTGTTTTTCCGAAACCTGCGCTTAAAGGGTGAGAAACAAGCGAGCCTAAAACTCCGCCGCCCTTAACAGCCTCCTTTAAAACGCTTCCCGCGTTCCAAAGCTTATCCCAATGGGCGTTAAATGTAAGCCCGTCGGTATAATTCGCGATAGTATCAATAAGCGAGCCTATAAAAAGGACAAGAACGGAAATCTCCGAAATTCTCACCTTGACCGCAGTACTGTTTTTATTGCACGCCGCAAGAACGGAAATCACTCCCGTTATAACAGGCAGGACAAACGCCGTTATTCCGAAAAGGCTGAACATAATATTATGCATAGAGGTCCAGACATTTTCGCCCTTTATAAACACGACAAACATAAAAAACAGCGAAAAAGCAAACCCTATTATCGAATAGAGCTGTCTTTTGGCATTCGCTTTTGAACTTTTTCTTTTTTGTGCCATATATGTACTCCCCACGGTTTTCGGCCGCAAAAGCGGCCTTTATTATTTAAAGCTTTATTTTTTTCCTGTTTCACACATATCGTTTAGGCATTTTATAACATCTTTAAGCGTTCCGATAGAATCTATAAGCTTTTCTTCTACCGCCTGTCTGCCGTTTAAAACAGTTCCGACATCGGTTACAAGCTCGCCTGTATTCATCATAAGCTCGGTAAATCTTCTCTTTGTTATTCCGGAATGGGATGTTACAAACCCTGTTATTCTATCCTGCATTTTTGAAAAATGCTCCATCATCTGAGGCACGCCGATTACAAGTCCCGTCATTCTGACAGGGTGCAAAGTCATTGTAGCGGAAGGCGCTATAAAAGACCTCTTTGCAGACACCGCAAGCGGAATACCTATTGAATGTCCGCCGCCTAAAACAAAAGAAACAACAGGCTTTTTCATTCCCGCGATAAGCTCAGCAATTGCAAGACCTGCTTCAACATCGCCGCCGACTGTATTAAGAATAAGCAAAAGACCCTCTATTTCCTTACTTTCTTCCACTGCGATAAGCTGAGGAATAACATGTTCATATTTTGTCGTTTTGCTTTGCTCGGGCAAAACAGTATGACCCTCAATTTCTCCAATTATTGTAAGGCAGTGAATTCTGTGCCTTCCGTCAAACGCGGTTACGCTTCCCGTTTCCTTTATAACCTCAGCCTGCTTTTCGGCGTCAGCCAAAGCTGTTTCTTTTTTCTTGGTATTACTCATTACTATCCCTCCGCATTTATTATTTGAAGGAATTGAGTAACAATACATTTTAATTATACTATTTTCGGACAAATAATTCAAGTAATAAAAAAACCGTCTGAATAAATTCAGACGGTTTTGAAATTTTATAAAATCAATTGCAGATTGTAAGCTCTGTTTCTTTATCGAACAGGTGAATCTTAGCAGGCTCCATAGCGATTGTGATTGTATCGCCGGGCTTTGCTGTAGAGGTCGGAGAAACGCGTGCATTGATAGCGTTGTCCTCACTGTTCATATAAAGATAGGTTTCAGCACCCATAAGCTCGGTTACTTCAACATTTGCGGTAACCTTGCCGTCAGCATAGGTTTCAATAAGATCGGGCTCATCGTGAATATCCTCAGGTCTGATACCCATAATAACTTCCTTGCCTGCATAAGCGTCAAGGCAGTTATCCTTATTCTTAGAAGCCGGAAGCTTAATTCTGAATTTAACGCCGGCTTTGGTCTTTGTATCCTCAGAACCGTATTCAACGAAGAAATCGTCTCCGTCCTTAACGAGTACGGAATCAATAAAGTTCATCTGCGGAGAACCGATAAATCCGGCAACGAAAAGGTTGCAGGGATAGAGATAAAGGTTCTGCGGAGAATCAACCTGCTGAATTAAACCGCTCTTCATTACAACGATTCTTGTACCCATGGTCATAGCCTCGGTCTGATCGTGTGTAACATAAATAAATGTTGTACCTAAACGCTGATGAAGCTTTGAAATCTCAGTACGCATCTGAGCACGGAGCTTAGCATCAAGGTTAGAAAGCGGCTCATCAAGTAAGAATACCTTAGGCTCACGAACGATAGCACGGCCGAGAGCAACACGCTGACGCTGACCGCCGGAAAGAGCCTTCGGCTTACGGGAAAGATAATCGGTGATACCGAGAATTTCCGCGGCCGCCTTTACCTTCTGATCAATA
>ERZ808242.1379-NODE-1379-length-13727-cov-3.154769_pt1 | contig 13727 bp, 10 predicted proteins | sample MGYA00521244_ERZ808242 | MGnify/ENA primary metagenome ERZ808242 (study PRJEB31516, sample SAMN03275573) | gut metagenome | biome: mammalia-associated habitat; material: feces | host: Papio cynocephalus | place: Kenya | collected 2012-07-27 ... | reverse complement strand
CGCCGCATACGCGGTAGCTGTCTTCTGTTCCCTCGATCAGAAGCTCTGTCATCACGCCGCCTGTTGTACGCTTTACAGCCGTAAGTCCTGTTACCATCCCAAGCTTCTCCGGCTTTTCATCCACATAGCCATTTCCTTTTTTCCGCTGGATATTGCCCGGGCTCTTTTCATAACGCGCCTGCAGATTGGCAAGCAGAAGCTCTGTGTCCAAAACCGTTTCATACCGCCATCTGTAATACGTATCCTCTTGTTCAAAGCTGTCCGCATCTGCTGTTTTGATAAATGCCGCAAAGCTGTCTTCCTCTGCCAGCTTGCTGCCCTCTGCACTTTCCTGTGCGTCAGAATCGTGTGCATCCGGATTCTGCGTATCCGACAGCATCTGCCCCTTCGCGATCTTTCTTGCCCGCAGATAACCGCCTGTTGCTGCCATTTCATCCCCGTAGGTCAGATTCCATGCAGTCAGATCCGTTCCGTATCCACAGGACGTCGAATAAAAATATGCGGTAACAGGCTCTCCACCTGCAAGCAGCATCTGTCCTTTTGTCTGATAGACAGCCTCACTGGTCTCCGCTGCTTCCGGAATATTATTGTATACCTGAAAAGCCGCGCTGTCATCTACGTGCGCGCCATAATTTTGCAGCCCCGCATGCAGCATATGCATATAGGCATAGGTTCTGGCACAGACTGCCTGCGCCTTCAACGCCTCTGCCGGATAAGAAGCAGGAATTTCACTCGGTACCACAAACCGCAGATAGTCTTCCAGTGCCAGTTCATTGACGAGCAGAAAGCCTTCGTCCGTCTTTTCTATCTCAAAATTGCCCAGATAAACAGGCGTTTTTCCGTTTCGCAGGATCGAATCCACTGTTGTTTTGGCAGAAAGTGCCTGCGGTCTTGCATAGATCCTGTTTGCTGTTTCAAAAAGTGTACTGTCCGCCGCGATCTGAAGTGCTTCTCCCGGTTCTAAGGTCTGCACTTCTTTCAATTCTCCCGTACCATCCTCTGTCAGTATATCCATCCCTGTATCACAGCTGAGTGAAACTGTTTCATGAAGTGCTCCCGCAAAATCATCTGTTTTTAAGAGTACACGGATCTGTTCCATCTCCTCCTGTTTTACCAGAAGTGCTGCTACGATTGCTCCATCATCATTTAACACAAAATCCGAAAATGCATAACCGATCGTCAGATCCGAAATCTGACAGGCTGCGGGCGTTCCAAGCAGGCTGTAGCATTGCATATCCCCGGTCGTCTGTTTGACGCCCAGCTTCTCCAGTTCGATCGCATAAGTGCCATCCGCCTGTGTTTTTACACTGATCAGCTTATCATTCAGTTTCTGTTCATATACGGTAACATCGCTGACTGTTCCGTCTGTCAGCGTGACATCTGCGATCTGTCCGCTGCCTGACAGTGCATATCCGCCAAGCGGAACGCTCCTTGACGTCTCCCCCAAAAGCAGTGTCAGTGTTTCTCCGTCATTTTCCGTAATATAACATTTGGAAAGTTCTTCTATAACAGGTTTGGGCTCCTCCGGAACAGGCTGCGGCTCCGAGCCGCCTTTGTGCCTGATCACCGAGATGAGTACTACGATCAGAACGGCAAGACTGACCACCAAAAGCGTAAGCTGCCTTTTGGCATATGTATGTTTATTTGCATGCATGTTTCTATCCTCATTCGATTCTATGATCCAAAGCAAAGAAAACAGCCCCGAAGGACTGTTTTCTTTTGTCCCCAAAATGCTTTTCCTATATTTTGACTCCTAGCATATGGCTAGGTGGGTTACCGCAGCTAACACTTCTGCCGTCCTCTGACCCGTAGGTAAGGCGTGACATCCATGCAGCAATATAGGAGTCCCGTTTAAAGTAACTGTAGGTTCAAAATAATAGGAATTAGTAAGCACCTCAGGTTATGAATAGTATACTCAAATTAAAGTCGTTTTACAACTATTTTTTCGTTGGAATTTTCAAAAGCATACGGAATGCCTGTGTCAGGATCTTTTTATTTTCCTTTTCCTCTTTATTCAGGCGCTTCATGATCGTCAGGATCTCTTTCAGATTCAGGTCACTTAATGTCTTTGCTCCCGTTTCCGTCAGTACACAGAAAAACGTTTCCACAAATTCTTCTTTTTCCTCCGCATTCATCGACAGGATAAATTCACGCAGTGTGTGATCGACCTTATAAGCGGACGCGGAAATATCATCTACCTTCACAAAAGCATTTCTCTGCAGCTGCCAGGAAAACATATCATGCTGAAAAATACCAAGCTGAGTACTTGCTACCACCTCATAGTTTTCCTCATGCTCCAACAGCATACCGATCACGGATGACTGTGGAACGATCGTCTGGATCCGCTCGCCGATCTCTCCCTGACTCATCTGGTCAATGATATCTTTTGTAAAACCGGGACCATCAAAATTATGCACCTGCAGGATCCGCTTCTGGATCTCCGGGCTTGTAAAAGCCGCCGCATAAACCGCAACGTTACCGCCTTTTGAATGTCCGCCGAGCCGGAGTTTTCCACGTTTTTTCTTTGCGATCTTCTGCAGATACGCAAGTGCCTGCAGCTGGGAAGGAACCGGTGCTTTAAAGCTCATATTAAAATCTTCCTTCCAACCGACGATCGTATCATCGGTTCCGCGATATGCAATATAATAAGAGCCGTCTCCCAGATTGACCGTAATGGCAGAAAACTGTTTTTCTTCTTCTTCATCAATCTGATTTACATAATCCGATAAGATCATATCCCTGAAGCGGGGTGTTCTTGACAGCACGTCCAGGAGCTGGAATATACTGTCCGGTACGAGCCGTCCGGCCTTGATCTTTTCATCCGCATGCAGCCTGTTAAACTGCTCCCCGGCTTCCCGGATCGTTGCTTTCTCCTTTTTCAGATCAGTTTCGATCAGCTCAAAATCAATATAGGATACTGTACTTAAGATCAGGCTGTCCACCTCGTTAAATGGATCCTGCGTCAGATCGAGGTCCCCACGCCAGTCAATATAGTCAAATATATTTGCCATATGCTTCTTCCTTTCCTGTCATATAACGGAGACGAGATACGCACTGTGAATCCCGCACTGATTAGCAGCCGTTATAAAAAATCCGCAGCACACATATCGGCTATGTGGCTGCGGACTCTTTAAAACATGTTTTAAGTGTACGTTGTATACGCGGTACAAGGTTTCATCACGGTCAGTTTTTACGAAACTCCTTGGAATACATATTAACCAAGCTACCATAAGAACCCTTTACTTACACCAATGTTATCTGCATTATGGCAGACCATGTCGTAAAAGTCAAGCTTTTTTCGTAAGCAGCGCCACCCCCGAACTGGAACCGATCCTGTCGCATCCCGCATCCAGAAAAGCCTCAAAATCTTCTCTTGTGCTGACACCACCGGCCGCCTTGATCCGGACCGCTTCTCCGATATGCTCCCTGAACAGTTTGACATCACCAAGCGTTGCACCACCGGTTCCAAATCCTGTAGAAGTCTTAATATAGTCTGCTCCTGCATTGGTCACCGCATGACACATAGCTATTTTTTCTTCTTCCGTCAGATAACAGGTCTCTACGATCACCTTTAAGATCCTGTTGCCGCATTCGGCTTTCAGTGCTATGATCTCCTGTTCAACCTTATCATAATCACCATTCTTTACATCCGAGATATTGATGACCATATCAATTTCCTGTGCACCATCCTCGATCGCCTGTCTGGTCTCTGCCAGCTTTGCCGCCGTCACACTGTATCCCAATGGAAAGCCGACTACAGTGCAGATATTCAATTTGCTGCCATATTTATCGTGCACTCTTTTGACATAACACGGTGGGATACAGACTGATGCCGTTTTATAAGTCAATGCCTCGTCGCAGAGCTTATAAATATCATTCAGGGTTGCATATGGTTTCAGTTGTGTATGATCGATATGATTTAAAATTTCTTTTGTTTCCATTTGATAGCTTCCTTTCTGTGAATTGATTACAGTCTACCATAGTTTTCATGAATAATCATTGAAAAAATTGTGAATATTTTCTAAAAAGCATAGAAATTTCCGTCAATTCATGCAATAATAAGTTACAAATCTAATTTCAATAGGTTTATTCTATACTTCTTAACTTCCAATTAAGTATTGAATTATCTTAATACATTTTATCATGTACAGTTAAATGTTATAAAAAAGGAACAAGAAAGGCGGTATTCTATGGAACATAACGTATTTTCAGACATCACACCGGATATTGTCAGACTGGCTGATCTCAGCAGGCAGGCAGGAATCATCGAACAGGAACTGTTCACCAAATATGAAGTCAAACGCGGTCTGCGCGATTTAAACGGAAAAGGCGTTCTTGCAGGTCTGACTACCATTTCGGATGTACGTGCCAACAAGATCGTAAACGGAGAACAGATCCCTACACACGGTGAACTGTTTTACCGTGGTTATAATGTAAAGGATCTCGTGAAAGGGTTCACGGCAGACGGCCGTTTTGGATTTGAAGAAGTAGCTTATCTTCTTCTGTTTGACGCCCTTCCGGATGCGGAAGAACTTTCCAGATTCAAAGAGCTGCTTGGCTTTTACCGTTCTCTGCCAACCAGCTTTGTCCGTGATATCATTATGAAAGCACCGAGCCGTGATATGATGAATACGCTGGCACGAAGCGTTCTGACGCTCTATTCTTACGATGACAGAGCGGATGATACTTCCCTGGAAAATGTACTGCGCCAGAGCCTGCAGCTCATTTCCCTGTTTCCAATGCTTGCGATCTACGGCTATCAGGCATATGCACACTATCATGATGGCAAGAGCCTTTATATCCATCCGCCGATCGCAGAGCTTTCCACAGCGGAAAACATTCTGCATATTTTAAGGCCGGACAGCTCCTATACACCGCTGGAAGCAAAGATCCTGGATGTTGCACTTGTTCTGCATATGGAGCATGGCGGTGGTAACAACTCCACTTTTACCACACATGTTGTCACAAGTTCCCTGACTGATACGTATTCCGTTATCGCTGCTGCGATCGGTTCTTTAAAAGGTCCGAGACACGGTGGTGCCAATATCAAGGTTGTCCGTATGTTTGATGATATGATGCATGAAGTATCCGACTGGGAAAATGAGGATGAAGTCAAAGAATATCTGACGCGCCTGTTACATAAGGAGGCATTCGATCATGCAGGCCTGATCTATGGTCTTGGGCATGCGGTTTATTCCAAATCCGATCCAAGAGCCGTGATCTTCAAATCTTATGTAGAAAAGCTGTCCCAGGAAAAAGGACTGGAAAAGGAATTTGCACTCTACTCTCTCGTAGAACGTCTGGCACCTCAGGTTATCGAAGAAGAACGTCAGATGTACAAGGGTGTCAGCATCAACGTCGATTTCTATTCTGGCTTTGTTTATAAAATGCTTGGTCTTCCGGAGGAACTGTATACACCGATCTTTGCCATGGCAAGAATTGTCGGCTGGTCAGCACACCGTATGGAAGAGCTTGCCAACAACGGTAAGATCATCCGTCCGGCTTACAAACCGATCCACGATGATATGACTTATGTACCGCTTGCAGACAGACCGTAATATATAATAAAGACATGCTGAAATATCTGTCATAAACAGGAAAATAAAAAGTCTTCTTTGTGAATCCCAAATGCAAAGCATTTACGGAACAAAGAAGACTTTTTATTTTCATTTTTTATTATCTACATGCCAAGGAATTTCTTAACGACATCCTTCATCTCGTCCTTCTCACATACTGTCTTGTGGAGAACTTCTGCCGAACGGATCTCTTCGATCGCCTGTGGAATATCCACACCGGAAACCTTGCACAGCTCATCGATCAGTGCAAAATCGGAAAGCTTATCGTATTTGCTGTCGATCGCATCCATAACGGAACGTGCAAACTTGTATGGGCTTGCTGTGCTGGCAATGACAGTCACCTTATCATCCCCTGTCTCTTTTACATATTTATCATACGCTGCAGCTGCCACACCTGTATGGGTATCGATCACATAACCGCAATCCTCATATAAAGATCTGATCTTTGCGAAGCACTCTGCTTCCGTTGCATAGCCGCCCCTGAAATCTGCAAGTTTTTCTTTCATAGCTGCATCGATCTCATATTTTCCGGTCTTGGAAAGGCTTTCCATAAGCGCTGCATTCTTCTCTGCATCTTCTCCGGCGATCTTGTAGATCAGTCTTTCCAGATTAGATGAGATCAGAATATCCATAGATGGAGAACTTGTCAGGATGAACTCTCTGTTTCTGTCGTAGGTTCCTGTCTGGAAGAAATCAAATAAAACTTTATTATCATTGGAAGCACAGATCAGTTTATCGATCGGAACACCCATGTTCTTTGCATAGTATGCTGCCAGGATATTACCAAAATTACCTGTCGGTACCACGACATTGATCTTCTGTCCGTCTGTGAGTTTACCCTGTCCGTATAAGGTTGCATAAGCATATACATAATACACGATCTGTGGCACAAGACGTCCGATATTGATTGAGTTAGCAGATGAGAACTGATAACCCTTTGCATCCATTTCCTTTGCAAGCTCTGTATCACCGAACAGCTTCTTCACACCTGTCTGGGCATCATCAAAATTACCGTGGATACCAACAACATGTGTATTTTTGCCCTTCTGTGTAACCATCTGCTTTTCCTGTACAGGGCTGACACCGTTTTTCGGATAGAACACGATGATCTTTGTGCCTTCTACATCAGCAAATCCTGCAAGTGCAGCCTTTCCGGTATCACCACTTGTTGCCGTCAGGATAACGATCTCGTTCTTTACATGATTTTTCTTTGCACTGCATGTCATAAGATGTGGCAGGATCGACAACGCCATATCCTTAAATGCGATCGTTGCACCATGGAACAGTTCCAGATAATAAGCACCATCCGCATAAGCCAGCGGTGCAATGACATCCGTATCAAATTTCTTATCATATGCTTTATTGATACAGTCTTTCAGTTCTTCTTCCGTGAAGTCTGTCAGATACAGCTTCATCACTTCGTATGCAACTTCCTGATAGGTCATTTTGGACAGTTCTTTCATAGATACTTCCAGCGTGGGAATGTGATCCGGTACAAATAATCCTCCATCCTCTGCAAGTCCCTTCAGAATTGCGGAAGATGCTGTTACAGGTGTTGTATGACTTCTTGTGCTTTTGTATAATACTTCCATGCCTCTACCTCAATATCATAAGATTGAAAGTGTAAACCACTTTCTGCGCTATTATAGCATACTAATGAGGATACCGCAAGAACTGCACTTATTTATAAAATCTGTGTCCGCCATGTTCTGTCAGAAAGGTCAGTCTGTTTTCAAACCAGCCCAGTTTTTCCGGTGTTGTTTTTCCTGCCGCCACAAAATACAGTGCGCCGTTTGTTACATCTCCATCCTCCAGCGCTGCCAGCACAGCCTCTTTTGTCTGCCCGGAAATGCTGACGCTGTTATATCTGCCGTCTCCCACCGGGGAAAACTGATATTGTCCGCCGGATGACTGAAAGACAACACCGGCGATCGTATCCGGGAATTCAGGGCTGTTGACCCGGTTTAAAATAACCTCTGCCACCATCTGTTTTCCTGCTGCATCCTCACCGCCGGCTTCCGCCTGTACGATCCTGCACAGAATTTCATAGTCATCCGCACCAAGGAAAGCCTGTTCCTCTTTTTCCAATATATGCGGCTTCAGCTTCGGTACCTCTGAAGTGGATGTTACAATATTTTTCTCAATATGAAAAGCCTGTTCATAATTCTCTTCTGTCTGAAAGATACGATCAGATCTCAGTATCTGGCAGACCAGAAGCATAAGTCCGATCCCAAAGAGCAGCAAAAAAAGCACTCTGCTCTTTGTATATTTTTCATACATTTAAAATCTCCTCTCTTCCTGTCAACATTTTTGTAACAGTTGTCATGTTTTGTTCACATCTCATTCATTAGTCTATACAAGCTCTTCCGAAAATATTTCAAAAATTGTTTTTTTATCCGTTTTTTGCTATAGTTAACATATGAAAAAATTAGCCGGTGTTTATGAAACAACTAAAAAAGACGGAACTGTTTATTATCGCAGCTCCGTGACATACAAAGGACGTCATATCAGTCTCGGAAGCTTTGAAAATGCGCAGTCCGCCCATTCTGCCTATAAACAGGCTCTGTCTCTTTTAGAACCGGATTCAACGGTTCATATTGATACATTGGCACAATTTTATCTGCCCGGATCTCCGGCTTCTGAAAACAGGCAGAAAAATATCGCAAAAATCGACAGCCTGCCCTTTGAAAAAGCGGTTTGTCTGTTGAATTTCCGCGATAACCGGATTTATTTTTCTTCCCCTGTTTATTTAAAAAAGAACTTTTTTTATTATTACCTGACCCCGGAGACCACGCTCCTGTTTGATAAAGAAGATCTGTTCTTTTACAGCTCCCACCGGATCATGAAGCGTGGCGGGCATCTGTTTGTTGCTGAATACGGTATGCAGACCTCAGTCCTGTCACGCTATGGGATCCGCAGTTACGCTGTCAAAGACAGGGATTATCGTTTTTTAAACGGAAATGCAAATGATCTGCGTTACGCCAATATAGAGATCATCAATCCTTATTTTGGAGTGTTCCGGGCCGGAACACTCGGCAGCTACACCTATCAGGTAAAGATCCATATCAACGGAGATCTGCAGGCTGGTATATATAAAGACGAAAAAACAGCAGCCATTGCCTATAACAAAGCTGCTGATTTCTGCCGTCAATATGGAATTGTCAAAAACTTTCCTGTCAACTATATTGAAGGTCTGTCCGCAAGAGAATATGCCGATATCTACTCCGGCATCACGCTTCCTGCACGTTTTATGCAGTATCTTACTTCTGGGTATAATCCACAAAACTGATATCAAGTCTGGCATCTTTTACGATACCGTCTATTTTGGCATCGGAGTCATACTGCCACATCGTAAAGGTATACGGATAATCCGGTTTGTCCCCATCCTGTGACAGCCAGATATCATACTTTCCAAGCTGTGTCAGATCGATCTTACGGAGCAGCCAGTATTTGTTACCGTTTACAACCGGCATCAGACCTGCTTCCGCAATTTTGGCACAAAATGCATTGGTGATCGCCGTGATATCCGTCTTCTTTACATTGTCCACCCTGGATGTATCGTTTGTTACAGATCCAAGTCTGCATGCCACCGGATAATCGATCCCGATCATGGCAACATTATCGATCACCGTCTGCGCTTCCTGCTGTGCTTCTTCCACAGAGACCGCCTGTGATTCAAAATATACCCCCACATGCAGTCCCGCAGCTTTGGCATCTGCCATATAATCAAAACAGTTACTGTCCAGTGTTATATTTCCACTCTGATAACCGCGGTATCCGATCCTGACCATTACAAAGTCAACACCTGCATTTTTCAATGCAATAAAATCGATCATTCCTGCATTCTCATCTACATCCACACCCATAAAAGATGCTTTACTGCCGTTTGCATAATACTTCATAACAGGCTCTTCATATACGAAACCTGTATCCGCATAAGTATTTTTCGCCAGATAGGCATTGATCATGATCCACTGCTCTGTACCGTCCGGTCTGATCACCTTTGTTTTCGTTCCTCCCTGGGATAAATCTTCCTCTTTTTCTTTCTGTTCTTCTTCCTTTAACAGCTCCTGTGCGTTTTTCTCATACAAAGTGCTCTTATCCACCGTATCGGACGAAACAGGTGTATCCGACTTATACATATCCCAGAAATCAAGCTGATCGGAAGTCAGTGTGGACTCTCCCACTCCCAGTTCTTCCAGCAGCTGTTGATTTTTAGAAGCCGTATTACTTGTCAGTACATCATTTTGTGATACAGTAACCGCTGCCGGCGCTGTCTTCGGACGGTTTGCCAGAACAACCGCACAAACGATCACTGTCACCCCCAGAAGTGCCAGCACCGTGTATAAGATCGTTTTCCCGTGTTTATTTTCATATCCGTAATCTTCAAAATCATCTGTCAGTTTCATATTTTATCCTTCATCTGCATTTCCACAGTCAGTTATTCTTTATCCAGTCCAGTTTATCACACCACTCTCTATTATACAAAATAATTTTCTCATGCTATAATGTGGAAAATAATATTTTTATACCGTACACTGCAAAACACTTTACAGTTACAATAGAAAGGATTTCCCATGCACTGTTTATTTCGTAAAAAACATCCCCATTCCACTATCTTATTTCTTTTACTTCTTTTTCTGCTGCTCCTGTCAGGCTGTGGAAGACAGCAGGAATATACCCGGTCCGGCTTTTATTTTGATACGGTGATCAGCCTGTCCGTATATGACAAGGATGCTGACCATGCAAAAGAGGCTCTGGACGGTGCCTTGCAGCTTTGCGAAACCTATGATGATCTGCTGAACGAATCCAAAGAGGGCAGCGATATTTACCGGATCAACCATGCACAGGGTGACTATACGACTGTATCTTCCGAAACCGTTTCTCTGCTGTATACTGCGCTGCAGTACTGCGCGGTCACAGACGGACATCTGGATATCACGATCGCACCTGTGAAAGCCCTCTGGAGCTTTGACCCGGAGTCCGGGAATGCCTATGTGCCGGCTTCTTCCACGATCGAACAGGCGCTGACCCATGTAGACTATCATATGGTGGAAATAGACGGCAATAAAGTAAGACTCTCCGATCCTGACGCCGGGATCGACCTCGGTTTTATCGCAAAAGGCTATATTGCAGATCAGTTAAAGGCATACCTTTTGTCCCAGCATGTCGAAAGTGGCATTATCAATTTAGGCGGAAACGTTTTGACGATTGGTCAGAAACCTGACGGATCCGCTTTTACGGTTGGTATCCAGGAGCCCTTTGCAGAACAGGGAAAAAGCATCACGACCGTTTCTGCCGCCGACAACAAAAAGGATACCTTTGCCTCTGTTGTCACAACCGGTATTTATGAACGCTATTTTGAACTGAATGGTGAGATCTATCATCATATTCTGGACGCAAAAACAGGTTATCCTATACAGAATAACCTGTCAAGCGTCACGATATTAACGGATTCTTCCATGCAGGCGGATGCCCTGAGCACGACCTGCATGATCCTCGGCCTTGCTGATGCAAAAGATCTGATCTCCTCCTTAAACGGAGAAGCACAGGCAATCTTCATCACAAATGACGGAGAAATCATCGATACCAGAAACTAAGCCTCCAAAAATGCTTTGTAGCCGCATTTTGCTTCATAAAGATCTGCCTTGGAAGTTGCCTCATGCGGTGCATGCATATTCAGTACCGGAACCCCGCAGTCGATCACATTCATGCCATACAGAGACAAGATATAAGCGATCGTTCCGCCGCCGCCAAGATCTACCTTGCCAAGCTCTGCTGTCTGGAAAGTAACACCTGCATCGTCCATTATCTTCCGGATAAAGCCGAGATATTCCGCATTTGCGTCATTGGAACCTGATTTTCCTCTGGAACCGGTAAATTTATTAAATACCATGCCATGTCCCAGATAAGCCACATTCTTCTTATCAAAGCTTGCTGCATAGGTCGGATCAAATGCGGAGCTGACATCAGAGGAAAGCATTCTGGAATTTGCCAGACATCTTCGGAGCGTCAGATCCGTATAGCATCCGGTGAGTGCCAGAAGTTCTGCAACGGCATTTTCAAAAAATCTGGACTGCATGCCTGTTGCGCCGACACTTCCGATTTCTTCCTTATCCACTAAAATACAGCAGCCGGTACGTTTCGGATCCTCTACCTCAAGCATTGCCTCCAGAGAACTGAATGCACAGACTCTGTCGTCCTGTCCGTAGCCAAGCACCATGCTTCTGTCAAGTCCTGCTTCTCTCGCTTCTCCCGCCGGAACGATCTCAAGTTCTGCGGAAAGGAAATCCTTTTCTTCGATCCCATACTGTTCTTCCAGAAGTTTCAGTGTAAATGCCTGTACTTTTTCCTTTTTGCTGTCGTCTTTTTCATCCTGCAGCGGACGGTTTCCGATAATGATATCCAGTGCTTCTCCCTCAATCACCTTGGAAGCCTTCTTCTCCAGCTGATCAGCAGCCAGATGCACCAGCAGATCGGAAACGAAAAAGACCGGATCATCTTCTTTTTCACCGATATTGACGATCACCTTTTCGCCGTTTTTCCTGACCACGACACCATGTATGGCAAGCGGAATGGTCACCCACTGATATTTTTTGATACCACCGTAATAATGGGTATCCAGGAATGCAAAATCTCCATCCTCATATAACGGATTCTGTTTTACATCCAGTCTTGGGGAATCAATATGTGCCCCCAGGATGTTCATCCCGCTTTCCATCGGCTCACTGCCGACCTGGAACAAAATAACTGCCTTTTCCATATTGACCGCATAGACTTTATCACCCGGCTTACAGGTCCTGCCCTCTTTGATCAGCGCGGAAAGTTCTTTATATCCAGCTTTCTTTGCGCGTTCCACGATCTGGTTTACACATTCCCTCTCTGTTTTTCCGTGATTTAAAAATGCACGATATGCTTTGCTTAAAGCATCTACCTCTTCCAGTTGTGTATTCGTGTATTTTTCCCATGCATTTTCTGTTTTCATAATAACTCCTTTCTCCTGCCATCTGTCATTTCACTATCAGTATACCCAAATCTGAAATAACTTGCTGAGAAAATTTCCTATTACATTATTTTAATGTTTTACGATCGATTTCTTCGGACACTTCTCCATACAGATACCGCAGCCCTTACATTTGTCCTGATCGATCGTTGATAAAAAGCTATCGATCGTCACTGCTTCATTCGGACAGTTCTTCGCACATAATGTACAGCCGATACAGCCTACGCTGCAGCCCTTCATAACAACAGGACCTTTGTCTTTGGAATGACAGGCAACAACATATGTGGCATCATACGGGATCAGGTCGATCAGATGCTTCGGACAGGCAGCTACGCATTTGCCGCATGCCTTACATGCTTCTTTATCGACTACCGCAACACCGTTTACCACATGGATCGCATCAAACGGACATGCCTTAACACAGCTTCCATAGCCGAGGCAGCCATAGTTACAAGTCTTCGGGCCTCCGTTCGGTACAAAGGAAAGCATATTACAATCCTGTGCACCTGTGTATTCGTAATCTACCTTTGTCTTATCACAGTCACCCTGACAATGGACAAAAGCAACCATACGCTTGGATTCTCCGACTGAAACACCCATGATCTCACCGATCTTTTTACCGACCGGTTCACCGCCGACCGGACAGGCATTTACCGGGGCTTCTCCCTTTGCGATCGCAGCAGCCAGTCCGGAACAGCCCGGATAACCACAGCCACCGCAGTTATTCCCCGGAAGGGCAGCCAGTACCGCTTCTTCCCTTTCATCTACATCTACTTTAAATTTAATACCGGCAATACCAAGAAACAGGCCGATCAGAAGACCTACCACACCAATAATGCCGGTTGCGATCAAAATTCCTACAAAGCTCATAGAAAACACCTCCTATAATAAGCCTGAAAAACCGCAGAAGGCAATCGCCATAAGCCCTGCAGTGATCAGAACGATCGGCATTCCCTGAAACGGCTTCGGAATATCATTGTATTCCATTTTTTCACGAATACCTGCAAGTATCACAATGGAAATCGTAAAACCGGCCGCTGTTGCAAAACCGTTTACAACACTGGTAAGAATCGAATAAGATTTCTGCACATTGGTAAGTGCCACACCAAGTACTGCACAGTTTGTTGTGATCAGCGGCAGATATACAC
>ERZ808242.1378-NODE-1378-length-13732-cov-3.449879_pt1 | contig 13732 bp, 13 predicted proteins | sample MGYA00521244_ERZ808242 | MGnify/ENA primary metagenome ERZ808242 (study PRJEB31516, sample SAMN03275573) | gut metagenome | biome: mammalia-associated habitat; material: feces | host: Papio cynocephalus | place: Kenya | collected 2012-07-27 ... | reverse complement strand
GTGCAGAGGTTCGGTTCTTTCCTTTCCTCTGTGCCTACAGTATACCACATTTTGTACAATTTTTCAAGCCGTCAGCCGCGGTTTTTAGCAAATATTCTGTAAACAGTCTTTTACGAGAGTATGTCGACCAGTTCGCGCATGGAGATCTCGAAAAAGTGCGCCAGCGCCAGAAGGTTTCTCGTGCTGATATTCTCCTGCCGTCCGGCCAGAAACGCACGCAGCGTTCCCGCGTCGATGCCCGTCTGCCGCGCCAACTGCACCGCGCAGACGTGCCGCTCCTGCATGAGCCGCTGCAAGGCCGCTGCGTCAAAGCTTCTCGTCATCGTTCCGTTTTCTGAAGCAGCTGCTTCATGACGCCGTTGTAAATGGCCTCGGCCTGCTGTTCAAAGGCCCGCTGCAAGGCTCTGCCCTGCGTTTTTCCGGGCGCGGTCAGCTCCAGCTTCATGAGCGTGCCCTGATCGTCGTCGAGATACATCGTCACCGTGCAGCCGCCGTTTTCCTGCTCCGTGAGCTCGCTGTGGACAAATTCCCCCCGCCTGGTCTGGGCGTTGAATTTGTCGACCGCCGCCTGCGCCCGCTGCATGACAGGAAACGCGATGGAGTCCCGCGTCACTTCCTCCTGCTCGCGGCCCTTGGCCGTAATGACAAAGCTGTCATCTCCGACCTGCTCCAGATGTCCGCTTTCGACCATCTGCGGCACGGCGATGCTCACGTCAAAATAGCTCAGCCGATCGTCCTGATAGCACAGCTCGTAGATCTTCTGCAGCGTCAGCGGATACTTTGCCTTCGCCGCCACAAACAGGATCAAAACCTTCACATCCAGCATATCCCGGATGAATCCGCGTTCTTCCATTTCGTCACCTCTCTGGTAAGGATTACTAACGCCTCTATAGTATACCATAAAACCTGCTGAAATTACAAGGATTTTGGCGAACGCGCATTTTCTTTCCAACATTTACAGCTTGCCTTTTGCCACACGCTGGCGTAAAAAGAAAAGCAAGGAGGGAAACCCAATGAAAAGAAAAATCTTCACATTCACAGCAAGTCTGGCGCTTTCTGCCGCACTGATCATCTCCGCGCAGGCAGCAAACGCCCCATCGTACACGCAGCGTTCGCGCAGCGTCTGCCCGGAAACGAGTGTCTGTCAGCCGTGCCTGCCCGGCTGGTGCCGGAGCATCCCATGCGCCCCGAGCCAGCCGGACACGCCGGACATTCCCGATGCGCCGGATACGCCCGAAACGCCCGAAATGCCCGATACGCCAGAAACCCCGGACACACCCGAACCCCCGGACAGCGGCAGTACATCCTCTTACGCCCGGCAGGTGCTGGACCTTGTCAACCGCGAACGCGCACTCTACGGTCTGGACGCGCTGAGCTTAGACGACACGCTCAGCCGCTATGCCGCCGTCAAATCGCAGGATATGCACGATGCCGGCTACTTCAGCCACACCAGCCCCACCTACGGTTCGCCGTTCGACATGATGCGCTCCTTCGGCATCACATACAGCTACGCCGGAGAAAACATCGCCATGGGCTATGCAACCCCCGAGGCCGTCGTGACCGCATGGATGAACTCCGCCGGCCACCGCGCGAACATCCTGTCCTCCAACTTTACCCGCATGGGCATCGGCTATGTAGAAGACGGAAACTACTGGACCCAATGGTTCATCGGCTGATCTGACATACTATAATATAGGGAACCAATTGCCTTCCTCACCCTGCCGCACCACGGCGGGGTCTTTTTTTGTCTTGTTCTGCGGTTTCGTCGCAGGGAAAGCCATCTGCGCATATTCTATTGTAACAGCTTCGGGTGTGTTCTTCCAGCGGCCGATGTGGCAGAGGCCGGAAGCGCACGCCCCGGAAAGAAGGGATGCGTTTGATCCATACGATCGCCGTTCTCGGCGGCGACGCGCGGCAGCGGTATCTGGCCGGGCTCCTGCGCGAATCCGATTTCACCGTCCGGACCTTTGCCGTCCCCGGTCTTACAAACACCGCCCCATCCGTGCAGCAGGCCGTTCAGAACGCGGACGCCGTGTGCCTTCCGACGCCAGCCGTGCGCTCCGGCTCGATCACCGGCTTTGAGACCCTCACGCCCGCGCAGCTTTTAAGCTGTCTGGACGAAAGCACCGTCCTGTTTGGCGGCGGCCTCGGTGCGTTCAAGACGCTTCTGCAAAAGACAAACACGCCGCACTATGACTTCCTGCAAAGCACCACTCTCGCGCTCGAAAACGCCGCGCTCACCGCCGAAGGCGCGCTCTGCCTCGCCCTTCAGGCCATGCCGGAGGCGCTGCAAGACGCTTTTGTTTTAGTGACCGGCTTCGGCCGCATCGGAAAAAGCCTTGCCCGAAAGCTCCAACTGCTTGGCGCGAACGTCACCCTCACCACAAGACGCCCTGACCAGTTTTCCACCATCGAGCAGCTCTCCTGCACGCCCGACGAGACTGGCGTTTACCGCCAGCCCCTTTCCCAATACGCCTGCATTTTCAATACCGTCCCCGCGCCGGTTTTCTCCGCCGAACAGATCCGGTCGCTTTCCGGCGCCTGCGTCTACATAGAGCTCGCGTCCAGTCCCGGCGGCATCGCGCCCGACGCCAAAAAACCGGAGCTGTACATCCCCGCCCTCGGCCTTCCCGGAAAGACCGCGCCCAAGACTGCGGCGAAGCTTCTTTTCCGCGCCATGCTCGATTCCGACTTCTTTTCGTATCAGGAGGCTTTATGAAAACACCTGTCCTCGGCTTTGCCATGTGCGGCTCGTTCTGCACCTTTGCGCCCGTCTTGGAGGCTCTGGAAGAGCTCCATACCGTCTTCCCCGACATCATCCCGATCATGTCGGACGTAAGCTATGAAACCGACTCGCGCTTCGGCGAAGCGGCATCCTTCCGCAAGCGGTTGGAGGCCATCTGCGGCCGCGAAATTCTCCACACCATCCCCGCCGTCGAGCCCATCGGCCCAAAGGCGCTTCTCGACGCGCTCGTCATCGCGCCGTGCACCGGAAACACCATTGCCAAGCTTGCAAACGGCATCGCCGACACGCCGGTGACCCTGGCGGCCAAAGCGCACCTGCGAAACGAAGCGCCCATCATCCTCGCCGTCTCCACGAACGACGCGCTCGCCGGAAACGCCGCGAACATCGGAAAGCTTCTGGGCCGCAAGCACTACTACTTCGTCCCCTTCCGGCAGGATTCCCCGCAGAAAAAGCCCCGCTCGATGGTCGCGGATTTCACCAGGCTCACCGACACCGTTTGCCATGCCCTGCAATCGGAGCAGATCCAGCCAATTCTATTATAGATAGTATAGATAGAAAATGCCCACCGCAAGCATCCCTTGCAGTGGGCAAAATCGTTATTTCCGCATGAGGCCGACGCAGTCGTAATACGGCTTCGTCGCGATGAGCGCCTTATTTTCCAAAAACGGCGTGTGCATCAGCGTAATGACCGCATAGTCGCATTGCGCCATCGCCTGCTCTAACGTGTGGTTTTTGAAACCGGCAACATCGCCCTGGATAAACGGCTCGCAGGCGAGGACCTCATAGCCCTTATCCTTCAGGATATTTGCAAACAGCACCGACGGGCTCTCGCGCGTATCGTCAATGTTCGCCTTGAAGCTCATGCCGAGCACCGCGATCTTCGCGCCGGGCTTGACGTCTTTTCCGATACGCTCGGCGACCCACTCCGGCTTTCCGTCGTTGACCAATCGCGCCTCGTAGATGAGCGGCGTAATGTCCTCAAACTTTTCATGAATGAACCACGGATCGACCGCGATGCAGTGCCCGCCCACGCCGACGCCCGGGGTGTGCACGTTCACGCGCGGATGGCAGTTGGCAAGCTCGATCAGGTTAAAAACGTCAATGCCCAGCCGGTCGCAGACCTTGCTCAGCTCGTTGGCATACGCAATGTTGATGTCGCGGAACGTATTTTCCGTCAGCTTGCACATCTCCGCCGTTAAGTCATCCGTCAGCCGGATCGTGCCCTTCGTGACGACCTTTTCATAGATGGACTTCGCGTACTCCGCCGCCTCCGGCCGGTTCGAGCCGATGATCCGGTCATTTTCGCGCAGCTCGATGAGCATCCGTCCGGGGATGATGCGCTCGGGGCAGTGCGCGGTCATAAATTCGCTCTTGTCCATCCCGCTCGTTTCCGCCACGATCGACTCCACCAGCCGCGTCGAATACGGAGGCGAGGTAGACTCCAACACGCAAAGATCGCCCGGCTTTGCAACCGAACCGACCTCCCGCGCCGCAGACTCGACAAAGCGCATATCCGAAACGCGCTTGTGATCCTCGGTTTCCTTATACGGTGTCTGCACCGCGATGATGAAAACGTCGGCAGGCTCGGGCTTCGTCACAAAGTGCAGCCGTCCGGTCGCCATCGCCTGCGTCAACGCGTCCTGAAGGCCGGGCTCTACAATGTGGATCTTTCCGCCGTTCAGCTGGTCGACGACCGTCTGCTTCACGTCAAAGCCGCAGACCTCAAAGCCCGCCAGCGTAAAGGTAATGGCCGTCGGCAGGCCAATGTAGCCGCAGCCCATAATTTCAATTTTTTTCATTGGGAAGCTCCCTTTCTACTTGCATCGATCAGGGAGTATCATACCCCATTTTTCACACTTTTGCAAGTAATTCCTCAACTCTGTCGACTCTCTCCCACGGAAGGTCGAGCTCGGGCCGTCCGAAATGGCCGTAAGAGGCGGTCTGCTGATAGATGGGCCTGCGCAGATCGAGCGCTTTGATAATGGCCGCCGGACGAAGATCGAAGCAGCTGCGCACGATTTCACCCAGCCGCGCATCTGGGACCTTGCCTGTTCCAAAGCTGTCGACCAGTACGGAAACCGGCTGCGCCACGCCGATGGCATACGCCAGCTCCAGCTGGCACTTGTCGGCCAGTCCCGCCGCAACGAGGTTCTTCGCAATATACCGCGCCATGTAGGCAGCGCTCCTGTCGACCTTCGTTGGGTCTTTTCCGGAGAACGCGCCGCCGCCGTGGGACGCGTACCCGCCATAGGTGTCGACGATGATCTTGCGTCCGGTGAGCCCCGAGTCTCCCACCGGCCCGCCGATGACAAAGCGCCCCGTCGGGTTCACGAGGAACTTCGTGTCCGCGTCCAGAAGTCTGGACGGCAGATTGGGCCGAATGACCTCTTCGATGACCGCCTCGCGCAGATCGGATATTTTGATATCCGCAGAATGCTGCGTCGACACGACGACGGTGTCGATGCGCTCGACCTCGCCGCTTTCGCCATACTGCACCGAGACCTGGCTCTTTCCGTCCGGCCGCAGCCAGGGAAGCTTTCCGTCTTTTCTCGCCTTCGTGAGCGCCTTTGTCAGATTGTGCGCGTAGGAAATGGGGGCCGGCATCAGCTCCTTCGTTTCCCGGCACGCAAAGCCGAACATCATGCCCTGATCGCCCGCGCCGGTCTGGCTCTCATCGTCATACGACGCGTCGACGCCCATCGCGATATCCTCCGACTGCTTGTCGATGGCCGTGAGAACCGCGCAGCTCCGGCCGTCAAAGCCGTACTCGGCGTTATCATAGCCGATCTTCGTGAGCGTGTCTCTGGCAATGCCCGCGATGTCGACATAGCAATTCGTCGTAATTTCGCCCATCACCAGAACCATTCCCGTCGTCGCCGCGCACTCGCACGCCACACGCGCCATCGGGTCCTTTTCCAAAATCGCGTCGAGCACGCCGTCGGAGATCTGGTCGCAGATCTTGTCGGGATGGCCTTCCGTCACCGATTCGGATGTAAAAATTCGTTTGCTCATGGTTTTCTCCTTTCGCTGCGGGGAAATGAAAAATGCGCTCTGCATACCTTGCAAAGCGCACGAGATCCAATTTTCCCTCATCTTTCGATTGCTTCGCCGGATTTGGCACCTTGAATATCCAAAATAGATAAACAGGTTGCCGGACTTCATCGGGCCGTTCCCTCCGTCACTCTTGATAAGGCTATTTACTTGTCAGCACCTATTATATGGACTTTTCGAAAAAAGTCAACCGCAATTTGTCTGCGCCGCGCAGTTTTTGTCCATACTGAAAGTCAATACAAAATTCACACTTTGTCTGTAGACTTCTTTTCCCAGTTCGGGTAATATAAAGGATATAAAAACGCACTTCATGCAAAAGGCAGGTCGACATATGAAAGATCTTCGCAAAAACTTTGAACGCTTCTGTCTCAAAAACCGCGATCGCGGCATCCCGAACCTGATGCTCGTCATCGCCATCGGCAATATCATCGCCTATGCGCTCTCGGCCATCGACCCCAGTCAGGTCGTCTACCGCTTCCTCTGCTTCTCCCCAACGAAAATTCTGCAAGGGCAGGTCTGGCGGCTTTTCACCTACATCTTTACCTATCTTCTCGACGTCTCCGGCGTCTATCTGTTTTTGGCCGTCGTGAGCCTCTTCTGCTATTACCAGTTCGGCAAGATGCTGGAGAGCTACTGGGGCGTTCTGCGCTTCAACCTCTATTATCTCACGGGCGTTCTTCTGTGCGACATCGCGGGCCTTCTCCTCGGCTACAACGTCGACTCCGCTTCCCTGAACCTCAGCCTGTTTCTCGCCGTCGCGACGCTCGCGCCCGACACGCGCGTGCTTCTGATGATGTTCATCCCCATCAAGATGAAGTGGTTCGCCTGGGCCTATTTTGTCCTCACGGCGTTCTCGGTCTTCTCCATGCTTCGGGCGGGACTGCTGTCCTTTTACTGGCTGCTTCCCCTCGTGCCGCTTGCAAATTACTTCCTGTTCTTCGGCGCAGACATCCAGAACCTTTTCCCGGATTCCTGGCGCTATCGCCGCCCGAAAAAGCCGCATGGCTCCGGCCCCTATGCGCCAAATTCCCGCCCCAACGCCAACTGGGCAAGCTCCTACCAGTCCAAGACCGGTGAGCGCCCCTACCGCCACAAGTGCACCGTCTGCGGCCGCACCGACACCGATTACCCCAATCTCGAGTTCCGCTACTGCTCAAAGTGCAACGGCTACTACTGCTACTGCATGGACCATATCAATAACCACGTACACATCCAATAGACCGCACCCTGTAGGGGCGGACGACCCTGTCCGCCCGGCAAAAAGTGCCTGCAAAACGCGAAAAACTGCGGCGAATTCGTACTTCCCAAGGGCGGACAGAGTCGTCCGCCCCTACAGAGAATGCCGCATCTTTCGAATTGCTGTTTGACGCATGAACCGGACCCGCTGACACCAAGCAGGTCCGGTTTTCTATGCCTTTGCTTCTTTCTTCGCGCGTTTCCAGTTAAAAAACAGCATCGCCACGAACGGAATGCCGAGATAGCCGCAGATGGGATAAAACACGCCGATCAGCGTGCCGAAGCCGAACCGGCTGAACGCGAACGCCAGCGCGCACAACATAGCGTCCAAAAGCGCCTTCGCCGGCTCCACGGCAGCTTCGTCGATCTTCTCCAGCGCCTCAAGGCCCTTCTCCGCCTTTCCTGCGACTGCGCCCAGCGCCGCCGCCCATAAAATGCCGACCTCCCGCGTGCCCGGAATGCCGCAGGTGAACGCGTTTTTGTACATTCCGGAGTTTAGCGCGAGATGAATTTCCCGCACCGCGCCTCTCGTCCGCTCCCTGGCCGCCGCCACCGCCAGCGCGATCGCTCCCGGCTCCGTCACGCCCAAAGACGGCTTGCAGTCGTCCAGGATCCGCCTCGTCAGTACGTTCATGCCTTCGCGCTCCCCTTTCTCCGCAATTTTCAATTGAATATTGTATCAAAAAGCGCTCTCCCGCACAAGACCGGAAGCAGAAATTCGCCGCCCCGCCTAGCCCCCGCCTGCCTCGCATACATTTTCTCAAACTCCGCCGCGTCGTGTCAAAAAGCCGTTAAGAAAATCGCGCCAAAATTGACGCTGTCCGCGCAAAACTGCTATGATACGAAGAAAATCCATTTTCCGATGATCCAAGAGGCAAGCAGCGTATGAACGTAGATTTCACCCCGGAAATGAAGCGCAGCTATACCATTCTCGCGCCCGACATTTTCCCCACCCACATGGCGCTTTTGCAGGAGGTTTTTGCCCTGCACGGCTATAACGTCGAGGTTTTGCACGACGAAGGCCCGGACGTGATCGCCGCGGGACTGAAATACCTGCATAACGATATGTGCTACCCCGCGACGTGCGCCGTCGGCCAGCAGCTCTACGCCCTCACGAGCGGAAAATACGACCCCCACAAGGTCGCGCTCATCCAGTTCCAGACAGGAGGCGGCTGCCGCGCGTCAAACTACATTTTCCTGCTGCGAAAGGCGCTTTCCAACATGGGGCTCGACTTTGTCCCGGTCATTTCCCTCAGCTTCGGGGGCTACGAGCACTACTCGGGCTTTCGCATCACGCCCCTCATGCTCTTTGCGGGCCTGCGGAGCCTCATTTACGGCGATATGCTGATGCTGCTGAAGAACCAGTGCCTGCCGTATGAAAAAAATCCCGGCGACACGAACGCCGTCGTCCACAAATGGATCGCCGAACTCACCGGGCAGTTCCGCCGCAAAACAGGCCTCACACCCAAAGCCATGCAGACGAACCTCCGAGCGATGGCGAAGGAGTTCCATGAGATCGAGCGCGTGCCGAAAAATTGTACCAAGGTCGGCATCGTCGGCGAAATTTACGTCAAATATTCCGCCTTCGGCAACAACGGGTTAGAAGCGTTCCTGCTTTCCCAGAACTGCGAGTACATGGTCCCCGGCGTGCTCGGCTTTTTCCAATACTGCTTTGCCAACATCGAAATGGACCACAAATACTACGGCGGCAGCAAATTAAAACGCTTCATCGGCCATCAGGCAGAAAAAATCGCGGGCTCGTGGGAAGACTGGCTCATGGAAGCGCTCAAGCCCTACCCCGAATTTGTCCCGCCGGTAAGCTTCGAAAAAATCAAAGACCTTGCCGATCGCGTCATTGACCGCGGCGTCAAGATGGGGGAAGGCTGGCTTCTTCCCGGCGAGGCGGCAGAGCTCATTGAAAAGGGCTACACGAACATCATCTGCGCCCAGCCATTCGGGTGTCTTCCCAACCACATCGTCGGAAAAGGCACGATCCGCCGCCTTCGTGCGCTCTATCCCAAAGCGAACATCTTCCCCGTCGACTATGACTCCGGCGCGTCGAAGGTCAATCAGGAAAACCGCATCAAGCTGATGCTGGCGATGGCAAAGGAGGAGCAGCATGAAACAGCTCGGGCTTGACATCGGCTCTACAACGCTCAAATACGTCCTGCTGGACGAACAAAACCAGCTTTTAACGTGTAATTACCAGCGCCACGGCGCAAAAATCGGCGAAAAGCTCGACGAAATTCTCGGCCGGTTTGAAACCGAATATCCAGAAGAAGACGTTTTGCTGACCGTCTCCGGCTCGGCAGGTCTGGGCCTTTCGGAAACGCTCGGCCTTCCCTTCGTGCAGGAGGTCTTCGCCGAAAAGCTGGCCGCCGAACGCTTCTGTCCCGGAACGGATGTGGTCATCGAGCTCGGCGGCGAGGACGCGAAAATCCTGTTTTTGACCGGCGGCTTTGAAATGCGCATGAACGGCACGTGCGCAGGAGGAACCGGCGCGTTCATCGACCAGATGGCGTCTTTGATGCAGATCACGCCCACGGAATTAAACGACCTTGCCGCCAGAGCGCAAGCTGTTCCGCCCATCGCGTCTCGCTGCGGCGTGTTCGCCAAATCGGACATTCAGCCGCTATTAAATCAGGGCGCACGGCGCGAAGACGTCGCCGCGGGCATTTTGCACGCCGTGGTCAACCAGACCGTCGCGGCTCGCGCAGGGCCGCGAAATTAAGGGGCGGCTTCTCTATCTCGGAGGCCCCTTAACGTTCCTTTCCGAGCTTCGCCGAAGCTTTGACGAGGTTCTGCATACGACCGGCCTGTGCCCGGAAAACTCGCTCTATTTTGTCGCATACGGCTGCGCCCTGGCAAACGTCGGGCAACGCGTATCGCCGCGGGAGCTCCGGGAAAAGCTGGCCCTCCGCGCAAAAACCGCGACGTATCGCCACCAGCCGCCGCTGTTCGCCTCGAAGGAAGACTATGAAGCCTTCTCCGCGCGCCATCAAAAAAACTCCGAAGGCATTCGGGAGCTGACCGAACCCAACGGCCCCATGTACCTCGGCATCGACGCGGGCTCCACGACCGTCAAGGCCGTCCTCTGCGACAAAGCAGGAAACCTCTTTTTCCCCACCTATCAGCCGAACCGCGGAGACCCCGTGAGCATCATTCGCGACTACCTTCTGAAGCTCTATGAAGCCTACCCCGCGATCCACATCGCGGGCAGCGCCGTCACCGGCTACGGCGAAAAGCTGATGCAGACCGCGCTCGGCGTCGACCACGGCATCGTCGAAACGCTGGCGCACTACACCGCGGCAAAAAAATTCCGCCCGGATGTGGACTTCATCATCGACATCGGCGGTCAGGACATCAAGTGCTTCCAGATCAAAAACGGCCTCATCGACAGCTTGTATCTTAACGAAGCGTGCTCGTCCGGCTGCGGCTCGTTCCTGCAGACCTTTGCCGACACGCTGGGGCTTTCCAGCGCGGAGTTTGCAAGACTGGGCTTATTTGCCGACGCGCCCGCCGATTTGGGCAGCCGCTGCACGGTCTTTATGAACAGCTCGGTCAAGCAGGCGCAAAAAGACGGCGCGAGCATCGAAAACATCGCGGCCGGATTATCCGTCAGCGTCGTCAAAAACACCCTCTACAAGGTCATCCGCTGCGCCGACGCGCAGAAATTGGGAAAGCACATCGTCGTGCAGGGCGGCACGTTTTATAATGACTGCGTCCTCCGGGCATTCGAAATGGAAACCGGCCGTGAGGTCATCCGCCCGAAATTTGCCGGTCTCATGGGCGCCTACGGCGCGGCGCTTTACGCGGCCAGCCACGCAGGAACCGGCGTTTTAAGCCGCGAAGACCTTGAGCACTTCGAGCATAAGGTCCGGCGCACCGTCTGTCAGGGCTGTCAGAACCACTGCGATCTGACCGTCAACCTGTTTTCCGGCGGCAGGCGTTTTCTGGCCGGAAACCGCTGCTCCAGACCGGTCCGCACGGAAGCTTCCAAAGCGCCGTGGAATTTGTACGCGGACAAGCTTTCGCTGCTCGAAAAATACCGCCGTGACGAGCCGGACAACGGAAAACTGACCATCGGCATCCCGCTGGGCTTGAATTTTTACGACCTGCTTCCGTTCTGGTACGCGTTTTTCCATGCGCTCGGCTTCCGCGTGCTGGTTTCTCCAAACTCCACGCGCGAGCTCTATGCGCTTGGCCAGCACACCATCGCGTCCGACACCGCCTGTTACCCTGCGAAGCTCCTGCACGGACACATCGAGTGGCTGTTGGCGCAGCACCCCGACGCGATTTTCTACCCCGACATGAGCTACAACGTAGACGAGCATCTCGGAGACGATCACTTCAACTGCCCCGTCGTGGCCTATTACCCGCAGGTCCTGAAGCTCAACATTCCGGGTCTGCGCGACACGAAATTCATCTCCGATTTTGTCGGCCTGCACGATAAAAAGCAGTTTCAAAAGCGCATCCGCGAAATTCTCGCGCAGTATTTTGCGCCGTTCTCCAAACAGCAGATCGCGGAAGCTTCCGCCGCGGCCTACGCCGAATATGAAGCGTACCGCAGCGCCGTGCAGCAAAAAGCGCAGGACTACATGGCCGCGGCCAGGCAGGAACACCAGCCCGTCGTCGTTCTGTGCGGCAGACCCTATCACGTCGACCCCGAGGTCAGCCACGGCATCGATAAGCTCCTGTGCGATCTCGGCGCGGCAGTCGTCACCGAGGACAGCCTCAGCCCGCTTGTGAAGAAATTCCGCGCAGGTGTCCGCAATCAGTGGACGTATCACGCAAGAATGTACGCCGCGGCAAAATATGTCGCCGGGAGCCCGGACGATCTTCACGTCGTGCAGCTCGTTTCCTTCGGCTGCGGCGTCGACGCCGTCACGACCGACGAGGTACGCGAAATTCTGGAGTCTGCCGGAAAGGACTACACCCAGCTCAAGATCGACGAGATCACCAACATGGGCGCAGCCAGCATCCGCCTGCGAAGCCTTTTTGCCATGCTGGACGAAAAACGAAGACCACAATAAGCGAAGCACCCTCGAAGCTTCGGGGGTGTTTTTTTCTGCGCTGAGCGGCAGAACCATGCATTCTTTTCCTATTTTCCATAGAAACTGTCTATGGCTTCAATTTCCTGTTTGCCAAATTGTACATATTCACAGCACCGCTCCGTCGAGCACAAACTCGCGGAAGCTTCTCGCGGCGGGCGAAAGATAGGCCCTTGCGTCGTGAACGAGATAAACCTCCCGCTCCCAGGGCGGCCTTGCAATTTGTAAAATTTGCACGTCCAGCCGCAGCAGAAGCTCCATATACGGCACGACCGCGATGCCGAACCCATGCGCGACCAGCCCCGCGACGACCTGATCCTCCTGCGTTTCGACGGCGATCTCCGGCTGTGCGCCGATTTTTTCAAAAAGCCCGTCGACCACGTCGCGCATTCCCGCGCCCTTTGAGAAGCAGACCTGCGGGTAAGCAAGCGTGTCAGCAAGGTCGATCACGTGCTGCGCGGCCAGCGGATGCTTTTTGGGGACGATCAGGAGCAGATCCAGCTGCGAGACGGCGATGGACGTAAAATTCAGCGCCGCCGGCGGTTTGGACGCGAAAACCATGTCGTATTTCCGGGCCTTGAGCCCCTCGCCGCGTCCCACGCGCCGCAGCTCCTCCACGCCCGCATCGAGCGTCAAAAGCGTCTGCTGCGCGCAGGTGAGAAACCGCTTTCCATGACGAGTTCATGTGGGCCCCCGGCATCACGCACGACGGCTTTAACGCAGACCTCGTGACCGAGATCAAGCGCGCCGTGTCCGTTCCCGTGATCATTGTGGGCAGGTTTACAGAGCCGCAGTACGCCGAGCTTCTTATCAAGCAGGGCCGCGCCGACCTTGTCGCGTTTGGCCGCCAGAGCATCGCAGACCCCGCGCTTCCCAACAAGGCAAAAAACGGCGAACTCGAAACGCTTGCGCCCTGCATCGGCTGTCTTCTTGGCTGCGTGCCCAATATGTTCGCGGGCAAGCCCATCACCTGCGCGGTCAACCCGTGCGTCGGTCGTGAAACCGAGATCGTTCCGGCGCAGACGCTTAAGAACGTCGTCGTGGTCGGCGGCGGCCCGGGCGGCCTTTACGCAGCTCTGATCAGCGCCCTGCGCGGCCACCGGGTAACGCTGCTGGAGAAAAATCAAGAGCTGGGCGGCAATTTCCGGATTGCGGCGTATCCGACCGGCAAGGGTCAGCTGACCGAGGCCGTGCGCTCGATGATCGTGCGCTGTGAAAACGCGGGCGTCGATATCCGAACCGGCGTGGAGGCAGACGAAGAACTGCTCAAGGCCTTGAGCCCCGACGCGATCATCCTCGCCACCGGCTCCAATCCGCTCATTCTGCGCATTCCGGGCCTTGCCGAGTGCAGCTACATGACCGCGCAGGAGCTGCTCGACGGCAAGCGCGTCTGCGGCAAAAAGGCCCTTGTGGTCGGCGGCGGCATGGTCGGCTGCGAAGCGGCAGCATTCCTGGCCGAGCGCGGCCACGAAGTCAGCGTCATTGAAATGAAGGACGTCATCGCGGCGGATGTGACCCCCGAGAGCCGCCGGTATATGTTTGAAACCTTCCGTGAGCACAATGTCGGGCTGTACCCCGTCGCAAAGGTGGGGCAGTTTTTCACCGACGGCGTGGACTATACGCTGGCCGACGGCACACCCGGCACGCT
>ERZ808242.1377-NODE-1377-length-13741-cov-9.231404_pt1 | contig 13741 bp, 13 predicted proteins | sample MGYA00521244_ERZ808242 | MGnify/ENA primary metagenome ERZ808242 (study PRJEB31516, sample SAMN03275573) | gut metagenome | biome: mammalia-associated habitat; material: feces | host: Papio cynocephalus | place: Kenya | collected 2012-07-27 ... | reverse complement strand
CAACATACTGTTTTTGGGGCATACACTTCTATATATCGACATTTTTATATAAATTTGCAGCCAAAACAAATATTGCATTTATGAAGATTGGAATCATTGTTGCCATGGACAAAGAGTTCGTGCAACTGAAGTCGCTACTCTCCGACGCTACCGTTGAACGCTATCACCACAAAGACTTCGTTATCGGAAACATCGGAGAAAAGGAAATCGTGATACAGAAATGTGGCATAGGAAAGGTTAACTCTACAATTGGAACGGTGGAAATGATTGACCGTTTCTGTCCGGACCTGATAATATCCACTGGCGTTGCCGGTGGTGCTGATACAGAGATGAACGTAACGGATGTCGTGGTAGGCACAGACTACTGCTATCATGACGCTTATTGTGGAGACGAGTGTGAATTCGGACAAATTCTCGGAATGCCTGCCAAATTTGAGGCTCCCAAAGAGCTGATAGAAAAGGCTGTTAACTTAGGGACAGACATACCTGTACATGCCGGACTTATCGTAAGCGGCGAATGGTTTGTAAACACGAAGGAGAAAATGCAGACGATTCTCGACAATTTCCCTGCTGCAAAGGCTGTGGATATGGAGAGCTGCTCTATTGCACAAACTTGCCACACTTACCACGTGCCGTTTGTAAGCTTCCGTATCATCAGCGACATTCCTCTGAAGGACAACAAGGCGGCTCAATATTTCGACTTCTGGGCAAGGCTTGCCAACGGGTCGTTTAATGTAACTAAAAAATTCCTGGAATCGATATAAAAAGAGTCATAAGCTTATAGTTCTCATAGCCCCCAGAGTTCACAGTTCTCCCAGAGTACACAGTTCTCCCCAGAGTTCACAGTTCTCCCAGAACTCCAAAAACTTACAGAAAAAAACAATAATAACAATGAAAAAAATACCAAGCTTTACAATCAACCACGAAAAGCTGCTGCCCGGCATCTACGTATCACGCAAGGATGAAGTTGGCGGCGAGGTGGTTACAACTTTCGACATCCGCATGAAGGCTCCCAACCGCGAACCTGTTGTTCACCCTGGAGCACTGCACACTATTGAACATCTTGCCGCAACTTATCTGCGCAACGATGAGGAATGGAAAGAGCGTATAGTATATTGGGGACCAATGGGATGTCTGACCGGGAACTATCTTCTCGTCAAAGGCGACTATGAATCGAAGGACATCGTGGAACTGATGAAACGTACATTCCAGTTTGTTGCCGACTTCACCGGCGATATTCCTGGAGCAGCACCAAAAGACTGTGGTAACTGGTTGCTCCACGACTTGCCGATGGCACGTTGGGAAGCTAAGAAATATCTTGCAACCCTCTGCAATATCAAAGAGGAGAATCTCGTTTATCCGGAATAAAGCGATATCTAAGTCATTTCATATCAACGCCCGAAGTAAAGTTATGCTTTACCTCGGGTGTTTTTCCATATCAGGGTTTGCATAAATCCCCTCATCGCCATATACATTATAAAAGCCAACCATAAGCCATGGTTGCCCATCGACTGGCGAAGGGAATAATATACAGCAAAAAACGTAATGGCTGAAAAGAACATGGAAATGAGCATTCCGCGGGTCTTCGTGCAGCCTATGTATATGCCGTCCCATATAAATGCAGCCACACCCGCAAGCGGTATCAATGCAGCCCAATAGAAATAGCTACCTGCAGCAGCTATTACTATTTTATCGTCCGTTAGTAACGAGAGGAAGGCATTGCCGCCTATTATATATAATAAGGTAAAGGCAACTGTCATTACAGCTCCCCAACCAAAGAGATGCCTTACGGCAGCACTTAGTCCCACCTTGTTTCCGGCACCATAATACTTGCCGCTTATTGCTTCGCCGGCATAAGCGAAACCATCCATAATATAGGAGAATATCATATAAAACTGCATAAGCAGGGTATTGACAGCAAGTATCGTTTCTCCCTGCCACGAACCGGCCGACGTAAAAAACAACATGACGCTTATCAAACAGAGAGTACGCAAGAATATGTCGCGGTTTACACTCAGAAATCCTTTCATCTGACTCCAACTGAACAAATCAATTCTGCAGAAATACTTCCGCAGTCTGCCGTATACCGAAAACCACGCACCGAAGGCTATAAACAAACCGGCATACTGAGCCACGAGCGTGCCGAGCGCAACGCCCTCAACCTTTAGTCCCAAGCAAAAAACAAGAACGAGGCTCGCCACTATATTTACCACATTCTGCGTAATGGCAATTGCCATCGGCAACCTTGAATTCTGCATTCCAATAAACCAGCCCGTAAAACTGTAAAGTCCGAGCGTTGCCGGGGCTCCCCAAATCAGAATATTAAAATAAAGTTCGGCATAATGCCTTACGCTTTCCGTAGGTTCCATTATGAATAGTGCAAAGTCGCGCAATGGAACCTGCAGGAGTATCATCAAGAACGCTACCGCCCACCCCACACCAAGTGAACGCACAAGGAGGCGCACCACTTCCGGGAGGTCGCGTCTGCCATACGACTGTGATGTAATACCGCTCGTGCCCATACGCAAGAAGCCGAAGAGCCAATACATCACATTGAATATCATTCCTCCTACGGCAATCGCACCGATATATGCCGTATCTCCGAGATGTCCCACGATGGAAACATCCACAAGTCCCAGCAACGGCACCGTAATGTTGCTCACGATTGCGGGCAGCGCAATATGCAGTATCTTTCTGTTTATCTGCGTCATCCTTTATATCATTATTATATCATTCGTATTTAGCATCCTCTCCCTATGGTCCAAAATGCTAACATAAAGAAAAAAAGGTGTGATTGGAGCACTTGGCTCCCATCAACACCTTTTATAGCAACATACAGTCTCTGTATATCTGTATATATTTGATTAATCCTTGTTGGAACGCTTACGCTCCAAGTGGTCGAGCACGAGCTTACGCATACGCATGCTCTTCGGAGTAACCTCTACACACTCATCCTCCTTGATATACTCAAGAGCCTCTTCAAGAGAGAGAACAGTACGCGGAACGATACGTGCCTTGTCGTCGGAACCGCTGGCACGTGTATTGGTAAGCTGCTTTGCCTTTGTTACGTTTACCACGAGGTCGTTGTCGTGAACGTGCTCGCCCACTACTTCACCACCATAAACTTCTTCGCCCGGATCGATGAAGAACTTACCACGGTCTTGCAGCTTATCGATAGAATAAGCGTATGCCGTACCGGTTTCCATAGCAATCATACTACCGTTCATACGACGTGTAATCTCGCCCTTGTATGGCTGATACTCCTTATAGCGGTGTGCCATGATAGCCTCACCCTGAGAAGCAGTAAGCACATTGGTACGCAAGCCGATAATACCGCGTGAAGGGATGTCGAACTCGATATCCACACGGTCGCCAAGGTTCTGCATTGATGTCATCTCTCCCTTGCGGCGCGTTACCATATCAATCATCTTACTTGCGAACTCCTCCGGAACGTTGATGGTCAGTTCCTCAATAGGCTCACACTTCACTCCGTCAATCTCCTTGTAGATAACCTGTGGCTGACCGACCTGAAGCTCATAGCCCTCGCGGCGCATAGTCTCGATGAGCACCGAGAGATGCAGCACACCACGTCCACTGACAATCCATTTATCTGTAGAATTTTCAAAAGGCTCAACACGCAGTGCAAGGTTCTTCTCCAGTTCCTTCTTCAATCGGTCGCTGATATGGCGGCTGGTAACGAATTTTCCCTCACGTCCGAAGAACGGCGAGTCGTTGATCATGAAGAGCATACTCATCGTAGGCTCGTCGATGGCAATAGGAGGCAGTGGCTCCGGATTCTCGAAGTCGCAGATAGTATCACCGATTTCGAAGTTCTCAAGACCGACAACGGCACAGATGTCACCACTCTTTACCTCATCCGTCTTGTTGTGGCCCATTCCCTCAAACGTGTCGAGTTCCTTGATTTTAGTCTTCTCCATCGTTCCGTCGCGGTGGGCGATGGTAACGTTCATTCCATCCTTCAAAGTTCCGCGGTGAACGCGTCCCACAGCGATACGTCCCGTATAGCTTGAATAGTCTAAGCTGGTGATAAGCATCTGAGGAGTTCCCTCGAGCACCTTCGGCGCCGGGATAACCTCAACAATCTTGTCGAGCAGATAGTCGATATTGTCTGTCGGCTTGTTAAAGTCCTCGCTCATCCAGCCGTTCTTTGCACTTCCGTAAACAACCGGGAAGTCGAGCTGATCTTCTGTTGCATTAAGAGAGAACATCAGGTCGAACACCATTTCATAAACTTCCTCCGGACGACAGTTCGGTTTATCAACCTTGTTTACAACAACGATTGGCTTCAGTCCAATCTGCAGAGCCTTCTGCAATACGAAACGTGTCTGCGGCATCGGTCCTTCAAAGGCATCGACAAGCAGCAGGCATCCGTCTGCCATATTGAGCACGCGCTCCACCTCACCACCGAAATCGGAGTGTCCCGGAGTGTCTATAATATTGATTTTAGTACCTTTCCAGTTAATTGAAACGTTCTTTGAGAGGATGGTGATTCCTCGCTCGCGCTCCAAGTCATTGTTATCCAACACCTGACCGCTCAAATCCTTTCCGTCACGGAAGAGGTTTCCGGCCAACATCATCTTGTCCACCAATGTAGTCTTACCATGGTCTACGTGGGCAATAATCGCAATGTTTCTAATATCTTGCATAATTTACCTTAAAAAATATGGGTGCAAAGTTAGTGTTTTTAATTTACATAACAAGTGTAACCTGCCGATTTATTTACTTTCACCTTATAATATTAACATATATCCATACAATATTTCTGCCGATTCCACGTTTTTTGACAAAAACATATATTACAATAAAATATTTTCAATAGATATGAAAAGGATAATACTTACAATTATTGCCGTACTTACCATCACAGTAAGCACCCTCGCACAACCTGAAGCCGGAACTTTTTCCATAATCCCAAGACTCGGAGTAACTCTCGCTAAACTGAGCGGCGATGACCTGATGGTTGCCGATGGCTTCTCGCTGTCGCCTAAATACCTGCCGGGAATGATGGCTGGGGTCGACCTGGAATACCAACTTACAAACGCTCTCGCCGTGTCTGCCGGAGCTTTCTACTCGCAGCAGGGCGACAAATACGACGACTACACTGAAGCACACGACATTACGACAAAGAAATGGAGCGAGACACGCGACATAAAGAACAAGATTGACTATGTTAACGTGCCGGTTATGCTCAGCATATATGGTGCAAGAAACCTCGCCTTCAAGATTGGGGCTCAGTTCGGCTTCAATATAAAGGCAAAGACGGAAATGACTTCTATCTCATTCGTAAGAGGCGAGGACGGGAATGCCTCAACCGAAAACGTAACGAAACTGAAAGGCGACATAAACGTAAAGAAGTTTGATTTCTCTATCCCTATCGGCATTTCCTACGAATATATGAACGTAATCCTCGACGCCAGATACAATATCGGACTGACAAAAGTATACAGTAAAATTGACACTGGCAAGAACTGCGTCTTCTCGTTCAGTGCCGGATACAGGTTCAAACTATAGTCTGAACAGTGAAAGAATATTAAAATATGCAGATGTTGGCAACATAAATCATTGTAAATAAAATAATATTCGTACCTTTGCAGCCGCTTTAAGCATTTAATAACAATTAAACAAAACAAAACAATGTATTTAGATCAAGCTAAAAAACAAGAGATCTTTGGACAGTACGGAAAGTCTAACTCTGATACTGGTTCAGCAGAGAGCCAGATAGCATTGTTCTCATACCGTATTTCCCACTTGACGGAGCACTTGAAGAAGAACCGTAAAGATCATACTACCGCAAGGTCTCTGACCAAATTGGTAGGTAAGCGCCGTGCATTGCTCGACTATCTCTACGATCGCGACATCAACCGCTATCGTGCTATAGTAAAGGCTCTCGGTCTGCGTCGATAATCATCACGCTGCTGAATGCACAAAAAGAATTAATCCCGACTGGCTATGCCGTCGGGATTTTTTTGGGGGAATTCAAAACGACTTATATATACAATTTCATAACACCATATATATATAATAAGGTGAAATAGTATACGACAAGCCGATAAATAAGCTATATTGACAAAAAATATTACATAAAAGAAAGATTTTTTTATCAAAAACGTGCAAGATAGAAAAATATTACTAACTTTGCACCGTGTATCGCAATATTCAAAACGAAGTTAAAAAGACTTATAACTATTGAATTAGATTTTATTATTAAATAAAGGTTATGAAAAAGTTATTAATGGTGCTGGCAATCGCCGGCGTTTCCTTGACCTCAATGGCACAGGAAACAACTGAAGCTAACGCTACCGAGAAGTACAGCGTAGCTACAAACTCATTCTGGAGCAATTGGTTCGTACAGGGTGGCGTACAGTGGTCTGCAGTCTACGCTTCTGCAGAGCACGGACTCGGACTGTCTAAGAGCCCTCTGAAAAGCTTCCGTTCAAACCCACAGGCTTCTGTAGCCATCGGTAAATGGTTCACTCCAGGACTCGGACTCCGCACAAAGGTTTCTGGAATCTGGGGCAAGGCAATGGATCAGAGCTTCAAATACTGGAATGTTCAGGAGCAGGCTCTCTTCAATGTAAGCAATATGCTTTGCGGATATAATCCAAACCGCGTTTACAGCTTCATTCCATTCTTGGGATTCGGAGCAGCACGCAACATGAACACCAACAACTACAGCATGGGTTACAGCGTAGGTTTGTTGAACCAGTTCCGTGTTTGCAAGCGCGCTTCTATCAACCTCGAGTTGGGTTGGAACCGTTTCGAGAACGACTTCTTCAGCGGTGGCAACATCGACAACGGTGAGCGTTTCTGGGATTCTCACGACAACCTGCTCTATGCAGAGGTTGGTCTGACTATCAACTTGGGCAAGACCGGTTGGTCTAAGGTGCCAGATGTTGACGCTATCAAGGCTCTCTCTCAGTCGCAGATCGATGCTCTCAACGCTCAGCTCGCTGACTCTAAGTCAGAGAACGACCGTCTGAAGACTATGCTTGCAGAGGCTAACAACAAGCAAGCTCCTGTAACAGAGTCAATGAAGGAATTCATCACAACTCCAGTTTCTGTATTCTTCAACTGCGGTAAGACTAACGTTGCTAACCTGAAGGATCTCGTAAACGTTCGCGCTCTTGCTAACTACGCTAAGGCTAACGACAGCAAGATTCAGGTTACAGGTTATGCAGACAGCGCTACCGGTACTCCTGCAGGCAACAAGAAACTTTCTGAGAACCGTGCTAACCAGGTTAAGGACGAGCTCATCAAGATGGGTGTTAAGGCAGAGAACATCAAGACTGCTTTCAACGGTGGTGTTGATACTGAGTCTACTGTTGACAACCTGTCACCGCTGCAGTTCAACCGCCGCGCTACTGTTCAGATCGTAGAGCAGTAATCGAATAAAGAGTAATTTCATATCACTCTAAATACAAGGGATTGCCAATTATCAAGGCAATCCCTTTTTTTATTCTTCACCGAAATGCAAGATTAATCAAGTTTCGGATTTAGTTTTTCCTCTCCCACTCCAACCATTGACAGGTGCGGAGCAGTTTCCTTTTATAGCTCATAAAATAGAAGAACTGAAACAGTTGAAGAACTTTATGTATCAAAATATCATTGTACAGGAATACGGCTTCCGCTGTTTGCCCCAAACGCTACCGGTGTTTGGTCCAAACGCTACCACTGTTTGGCCCAAACGCTACTGATGTATTTTCGTCTTTTATCAGAAAGTTGATTAATAAGTAGCTATTCACAATTAGTTTATACAAACAACAAAACATTTATATTTAAAACAACCGTAACAACATATACAACCCAAACAACTTTCATGCTTGTCACGCACGCTGCGTGTTGTACTTGTTGTATAAGTTGTACTTGTTGTTTTTTATATTATCTCCATTGTCGTTTGTATAAAATAATTTTGACTTGTTACTTAGTATATTCAGAATTACTAACTGCAAAACTACTAAATAAAAAACAATTGGCATGTTGCATTATTGTATATTTGTACAAAATAGACAAAACGCAAGAAAGCCTGTCGGCAGTGAACATTCTTCACAACCGACAGGCTTCCTTCATTATTTTCTACCTATTGATATAAATGGAATTTAAATAAGTAAATGTTAAAAAATAAATTTATAAATCAAATGAAATATATAAACGACAATAGAGACAACAATAGACAACATTGTCTTCTATTGTCTCTATTGTCGTTTGTATTAAATTAATTTTGATTAGTTACTTATATTCTCAATGCTTATACCAAATGACCGATAAGTTCCTCGCGACTGCCGGCAAGCATGTCGATAACCGGAATCTCAACCATGGTGTAGCATCCAGGCTGCTGGCGCATAGAAGCGCGAGCCACGTTAACGAGCACCTGTCCGGTGAGTGCCGGGTTGTTGATGCTCATGTTAAACTCCATGCGCTGGTTCTGTGTCTTTCCGCTAACGCCCTTGCGAACGAGGTTAACACCATGTCCCATGTCGCGAACTTCGTCTACAGAGTCAACGGCAAATACATGAGTCTCGTCGTTTGCAAAATACGGGTCAGCCTTGATAGCCTTTGTAACTTCCTCAAGACTTGCTCCCTCTTCCAACTCTACGTATACCATGCGGCGGTGAAGTCCCTCGCCCTTTGGAATAGTCATAGACAGAGCGTTCTTCACGCCCTCTTTTGAACGAACGCAGACGCTGTGTCCCATAGACATACCCGGTCCGAAGTTAGTATAAGAGAGACCTTTAGGTGCGAGGCTCTGCATCAGAGTGCGCACGATAGAGTCAGATCCCGGATCCCATCCGGCGGCGATAACGGCAACGGCATTATTGTCCTTACACTCCTGCATGAGGGCAGCGCGATAGTCGAGGATACTTGTGTGGATATCGAAGCTGTCGACGGTGTTGATGCCGAGGGCAAGAATCTTCTTTGCATATTCCTCACAGCTGCGTGTAGGAGTGGCGAGAATAGCCACGTCAACGTCTTTCAGCTCAGTAATGTCTTTTACTACATCATACTGTGCCAGTTCTGCCGGCTTGTTCTCAGCGCCGTTGCGGCGTACGATACCTGCGATTTCAAAATCAGGTGCAGTTTCAAGAGCCTGAACTGCATAGTGTCCGATGTTGCCATATCCAACAACGGCTGCTCTAATCTTTTTCATAATCCTTTATTGGTGTTTATTTATTTTAGTAATGTTCTTTGCGGTTTGCAAAATTACATCTTTTTTGATAAACCAATATGATTTGTGATAAAAAAGTAATTGGGATATGAGTTTGATTAATCTTTTTTTACTAAAAGAGGGAAATATTTGTCGTTTAGTAATAAAATGAGGGGGGAGAGTGTTATTTCATTAGTTTGGGGGGTGGGAGAGCTGGGAGATTGGGAGAGCTGGGGAATTTGGGAGAACTCGGAGTTTTCGGATGGCTCCGAGAACTCCGAGAATTTCTAAATCAGCTGTGGGAGGAATGAAGAGATTATCAAAACTATTATTCCGAGGATAAGCACGGCAATAGTTTTCTGTGAACATCCTTTCCATTCCTTCAAGATGATGCCCCATACATTGGAGAAAACTACGTTGAGTGCCATGAGAATGCAGAACGACAGGGTCATCAGCGTTGGCGACTCGGTGAGGAATCCTTTTCCCAACGACAAGCCGAAGAACTGACTGTACCACAGTCCGCCGGCGAGGGCGCAAAACAGCAAGTTGTTTATCCATACGTTGCCTTTCTTGTAGTCGCCCCATGTGCTGTTTCTCTTGTTCTGGTAGAAGCAGTAAACGGCATTTGTGGCGAAACCTCCGAGGGTAACGAGTAGGGTAGCAGGGAGCGTCTTGTACATATCAGGAGTCAAGTCGCCGAAATTGATATCCTTTCCGAATTCCAGTCCTACGTTGAAGCATCCGCTCATAAAGCCGGCGAGCAATGCGATGGCAAGACCTTTAGGAAAGTTGAAGTCCTTTACCGCAGCCTTTTTCTCCTCTTCCGAGAGTGATGCCGACTTCATGGAACCAGCCACTCCGATGATGGCGATACCGGCGAGAGTAACCACGACGCCAAGGATTACGGCAAACGTAAGGCGGCTGAGTGCGTCCTCTTCCGGGAAGAAGATATTGAGCAGAACAGGTCCCATGACAGTTCCGAGTCCGGCACATGTTCCGAGAGCAATACTCTGTCCGAGAGCCACTCCGAGGTAGCGCATGGACAAGCCGAAGGTCAGTCCGCCGACTCCCCACAAAGCTCCGAACAAAACCGTCATCCACAGGTTGAAACCGTTAGCCCCGGCAAACAGTTCAGTCAGCGAATGACCTTCCGGTACGGCGAGCAATGCGCCGAGCAACGGGAATACAATCCAGGCAAATACACCCTGCACCAGCCAGTAAGACTCCCAGCTCCAGTTCTTTATTTTGTTGATAGGCACATAGCAGCTCGACTGGCAGAATGCGCCGATGGCGATAATAAGTAATCCGATAAGAATTTCCATAATGATTGATTAGAGTTGATGGTTTATGGAATAGAGATTATTTGTGTTACAAAAGGAAAAAGGGATTAAGGGATTTTTGTGTTGAGCAGAACAAATAATCCCTAATCCCTATTCTTTAATCTCTAATCCAGAAAATTATCTCTTAGACAGAACCTCGTTTTCGTATTTCTCCACATCGGCGAAGTACTCCTCGCCAACAGGCACGTTGTTTTTCATGTTGAAATAGTCGTAAACGGCACCGAAAGGCAGAGTCTTAGCCTCTTCGAGCAAAGCGAGACGCTGGAACAGCTTGCCCTCGTCCTCATACTTGCGCAGAGTAGCCGTTGGCTCGAGCAATGCCGAGAGCAATGACTTCTGAGCTGCACGCACGCCGATGATGTATGCACCGATGCGGTTGATAGAAGCGTCGAAGTAGTCGAGACCGATATGGGCGCGGTCGAGAGCGTTGGCGCGTACAATCTCAGAGAAGAGGTTGCGGGTATTGTCGTCGAAGAGTGTAACGTGGTCAGAATCCCAGTGCATTGGACGGGAAACGTGGAGCATCAACTCCGGAACATAGAGCAACAGTGCAGAGATAGCGTCAGAAACATTCTCTGTAGGCTCATAGTGACCGGTGTCGAGAGTGTACATCACGTTATTCTTAGCGCAGTAGCCAGTATAGAAATAGTTAGAACCAACGGTGTAAGCCTCGAGTCCGATACCAAACAGCTTAGCCTCGAGACAAGACTTCATTCCCGGCAGTTCCTCAGCGAGAATCTCGTCGAGACTGTTCTTCAGGATTTCGCGGTAGCGCAGTTTCTCCACCGTCAGGTCCTTGCTTCCGTCGTGAACCCAGATGTTCATGATACAGGGGTCTTTCTGGAACTTACCCATAGCATCGGCGATGCGGCGGCAACGCTTTGTATGCTCAATCCAGAAATCACGGATCTCCTTGTCAGGATTTGCAAGAGTAAGGTTTCCGCTCTTAGGGTGAGAGAAAGAAGTAGAGTTGAAGTCGAGTTTCAGGTTATGCTCCTTTGCCCACTGCATCCAGCCCTCGAAGTGTTTCACCTCAACCTGGTCGCGGTCAACAAACTGTCCACCGAATTCTCCGTAAGTCTCGTGCAGGTTCAAGCGGAAAGTTCCGGCGAGCAGAGATTTCACCTTATCAATATCTTGGCGCAGCTCATCGATATTGCGAGCCTTTCCAGGATAGTTACCGGTGGTCTGAATACCGCCAGATGCTGCCACGTTGCGCTCAAAGCCGACAACGTCGTCTGCCTGCCAGCAGTGGAGAGATATAGGGGTTTTCTCGAGAGTCTCGATAGCCTTATCTGTATCGATACCAAGAGCGGCGTAGCGCTCTTTAGCCATTTCGTAGGCTTTAGTGATTTGATCTGTTTTCATTTTCCTTTAGGTTTTATTTTGTTGTTGTTAATTTTTGATGGGAGAAATGGGAGGACTGGGAGGACTGGAAGTTCTGAGAGTAATAATTCCTAATTCCTCTTTCCTAATTCCTAATTTTTAGAATTTCCAGATACCTGTCGTAAGCCTCGTCCCATTGCTGCTTGTCCTGAGGCTCAAAGCGCTTCATGATGACGCTGTCGGCGATGATGTGGCGCATGTCGAAGATGCCGTCGACATCGCCAGCTGATTTAGCCTGCATCATGATATTGCCGAGAGCAGTGCACTCCTGAGGACCGGCAAGAACCTCAACGCCAGTGGCGTTAGCCGTAAACTGGTTAAGGTATTTGTTGAGTGAGCCTCCGCCGATGATATGCAGAGTGTTGATAGGGAAAGAAGCCATTTCCGTGAGATATCCGAACACCTGACGGTAGCGCAAGGCAAGACTTTCGAAGATGCAGCGGCAAATCTCGGCATATCCCTCAGGAACATGCTGTCCCGTTTCCTTACAGTAAGACTTGATAGCCTCCTGCATGTTCACAGGGTTGGCAAACATCTTGTCGTCGGGGTTGATGATGCTCTGGAACGGTTTTGTCTTCATCGTTTCGGCAAGCAACACGGAGTAGTCTCTTGGAGCGTCTTCGCCCCATTCCTTGCGGCAGCGTTCCAAAAGCCACATGCCGCAGATATTCTTCAGAAAGCGTGTGGTTCCCTCTATGCCGCCTTCGTTGGTGAAGTTGCGTTCGTAACTCAAGTCGTTGATGATAGCATCCTGAGTTTCGATACCCATCAGACTCCATGTTCCACTGCTCAAATAAGCAAAACGCTCATCCTTTGCCGGAACGGCGGCAACGGCACTACCCGTGTCGTGTCCGGCTACGGCAATGACAGGTATCGCACCGAGTCCGGTCATCTCCTGCACTTCTTTGGTTAGAGTGCCGATACATGTACCGGGGTTAACCATTATTCCGAATTTGTCGCGGGTCAATCCTACACTTTCTATAAGCTCCTTGTCGAGGTCCTTTGTCCTTGGGTCGAGCATCTGACTTGTAGAAGCGATAGTATATTCGCAAACATCCTTCCCCGTGAGCATCCATGAGAGGGCATCCGGGACGAACAGAATTTTCTTGGCATTATTGAGAGCAACATTGTTTTCGCGTCTCATAGCATAGAGCTGGAAGAGGGAATTGAAGTTCATAAACTGAATACCGGTCTTATTATATACCGTCTTCTTGTCTATACATTTTTCGAAATATTCGTCCATAGCCTCGAAGGTGAACGGATCGCGGTAGGCGATAGGATTTCGGAGTATGGCATTGTCTTCACCGATGCATACGAAGTCAACTCCCCAGGTGTCGATACCGATGCTGACAATAGGGATATCTCTTTTTGCAACGAGTTTCAGTCCTTTGATAATCTCGTTATACAGAGCAAAGATGTCCCAATAGAAGTGTCCGCCTGTTTCTATGAGATTATTCTCGAATCTTGTAAGTTCGTCGAGTTGAATCTTGCCGTCGGCAAGAGTACCGATAATTGTTCTTCCGCTTGTGGCGCCCAGGTCCACGGCAAAGAAATATCTGTTATTTTCCATTTATGTTTTTTGTATTAAATTTCTGTTGGCAAAGATACTTGTTTTCGCAATAGGCAAGCATAATTATTTGCGAAATAATCTGAAAGTTTTGACAATATGCATATTCTTATAAGTAACTAATCAGAATTAATTTAATATAAACGACAATAGAGACAATAGAAGACAATGTTGTCTATTGTTGTTTATATATTTCATTTGATTTATAAATTTATTTTTGAACATTTACTTATTCAAGTTTCGGGTTTATAATCTTCCCCTCCCCCGCCTCCCCCTCCGGGGGCG
>ERZ808242.1375-NODE-1375-length-13765-cov-4.892633_pt1 | contig 13765 bp, 15 predicted proteins | sample MGYA00521244_ERZ808242 | MGnify/ENA primary metagenome ERZ808242 (study PRJEB31516, sample SAMN03275573) | gut metagenome | biome: mammalia-associated habitat; material: feces | host: Papio cynocephalus | place: Kenya | collected 2012-07-27 ... | reverse complement strand
TCAGCCTTTCAGGCTGACCCACTTCCCCTTTCGTCTAAAGGGGAAGCTTGGGTTTTTGCGGAGACTAAAGAAAAGGCTCCCTTCTTATTGACGAATGTCAATACAGAGGTGATTCCCCTGTTAGGGGAAATGTCTGCGACAGCAGACAAAAGGGTTCCCGTCTTCCGGAGGAAAAGCGTAGTCGCGCTTTATGCGCGACTGAGGGGGTATTCTTCTAGATGTTAGACATTAGATTTTAGATATTAGACAGATGTGTGCCTCACGGCACAAAAATTAAATATAATTTTTAGCCTTATTTATTCCTCGCAGAGCCTTTCCCATTCTTCCATAAGCTCAAGCAGATTCTGCTGATTTAATTCAAGCTTATCTGACAGCTCCTGCAAAAGCACATAATCGGAAATATTTTTTTCATCATTAAGCTCTGCTTTTAATTCCACGGCTGTTTTTTCCGCCTTTTCTATTTCCTGCTCAATCTTGCTTATGGCTCGTTCCTTTCTCGCTTTAAGCTTACCCGGGGTTACATAATTGCTCTTTTCCTTTTTTTCTTTTTTCTCAAAGCTATGTGTTTCTTCGGGAACGCTTTCGGTATGCGAGCTTAAATACTGAGAATATCCGTATTCATAAAATCGGGTGCCGTCAGGCTCAAAATCAAGAAGCTTATTTGAAAGCTTTTTAATAAAATATCTGTCGTGGGAAACAAAAAGCATTGTTCCGCCGTATTCCGATAAAATATCCTCGAGCGCTTCTTTAGACTCAATGTCCATGTGGTTCGTAGGCTCGTCGAGAATAAGAAAATTAGGCTGTTTTATAAAAAGCTTGCAAAGGGCAAGCCTTACCTTTTCTCCGCCAGAAAGCATATCAAGGGTTTTAAAAACCTCTTCGCCCGTAAAAAGAAATCTGCCTAAAATGCTCCTTGCCTCAAATTCCGTAAAATAAGGGTAAGAAGAAAAGAAATCGTCAAGCACGGAAATACCGCCTTTAAAATGCGCCATCTGCTGGTCGAAATATCCGATATCCACCTGTTTTCCGAATAAAAATTCTCCCGAAATTTTCTTTACGGAGCCCGTGAGGGTTTTTAACAGGGTTGATTTTCCTATGCCGTTTTGACCTATAATGCCTATTCGGTCGCCTCTTTGAACCGTAAAATTAAGCACGGCTAATTTTTTGTCAAATCCGATTTCGAGATTTCTGACGGTCAGCGCCGTCTCACTGCTTTTGTATCTCGGCGAAAGCTTGAAATTAAAGGTTCTTGTGTCCGATTTTTCGGGAGCGTCCAAAATATCCATCCGCTCTATTTGCTTTAGCTTGGATTGCGCCATTTTAGCTTTGGTAGCCTTATAGCGAAATCTTTCGGCTAAATCGTTAAGCCTTTTAATTTTCTCCTGCTGAGCCTCGTATTTTTTTAAAGCCAAGGCTTGGCGCTTTTTCTTTTCCTCGGCAAAAAAAGAATAATTTCCTGCATAATAATGCGCTTTTTTGTTTTCGATATCATAAATTCGGTTTACCGTGTTATCAAGAAACATTCTGTCATGCGATACCGTTATTACCGCTTTTTTATACTCTCTTATATAGCTTTCAAGCCATGAAATCGCTCCGACATCGAGATGGTTTGTCGGCTCGTCGAGAAGAAGAATATCGGGCTTTGAAAGAAGAAGCCTTAAAAAGGCTATTTTTGTCCTTTGACCTCCCGAAAATTCGCTGAGCTTTTTTGATTTATCGTCTTTTGAAAAACCGAAACGCGACAGCGCCGCCTCATATTCCTTCTCGAAATAAAATCCGCCGGCATTCGTAAACATATCGAGCAGAAGAGTGTATTCCCTTATGTTTTCCTCGCTTTGGTCGTTCTCCATTTTTAAAAGGGAAGCGTCAAGCTTTTCTTTAAGCTCGGTGATATGAGAATATGCCGTTAAAATTTCATCGAGCAAGGTCCTGCTTTCGTCCTCAAAGGTCATCTGGTCAAGCATTCCTATCACGGTCCCCGAGGTTATGCTCTTAGAGCTTGCCGGAATTACATCATAGGCTCCGTAAATCGCCTTTAAAAGGGTGGTTTTTCCGCACCCGTTTCTGCCGATAATTCCAACCTTGTCGCCGGTATTTACCTCTATATTTATATTTTCAAGAATGCTTTCTCCCGAAAGCTCTACGGTGGCGTTTGTTAAAGTAAGCTGCATAAAAACCTCAGATTCTTATAATACTTGCAAGTATGCCGTTGTCTCTTATGTCTATAACGGCATAAGAGCCCCTGCCGTCCCTCGGCTCGGCGCATGACCCTGGGTTTACGAGATAAACCCCGTTTACATATCCCTCATAGGCTTGATGAGTGTGCCCGAAAAGCGCTAAAGCGCAATCGTTTTTTAAGGCATAATCCGCTAAGATGTCTTTAGTAAACTTAACGGAAAAAGTATGCCCATGGCAAAAAAGGATGTTTGTGTTTTCTATTCTTATAATATCACAATTCGGATATTTCGAAAACATATCGCAGTTTCCCTTTACGATATGAAAGGCAATATTCGGATATTTGCATTGGCAATCTTCGATATCCTCTGTCTTATCCCCGAGAAAAAATATATGCTCGGCGTCTTTGTTTTCTCCTATAATTCTGTCGGCAATTTCATGTCTGCCGTGCGAATCTGAAATAATAAGTAATCTCATAGCCTTTAACCTCATAAAATTAGTAATAGGGTGATGTATATGAATAACAGAAATTATGATTTAGATAAAATAATGCGTGCGGCTCAAAGCTCCGGCATTGATAAAAGCTCCTTGGAAAAAGCCAAAGCAGGTGATACAAGGGCGCTTTTAAATAAATTAAGCGACACCGACCGGCAAAATATTTTAAATGTCTTAAATGATAAGGAACAGCTTAAAAAAATATTAAGCGGAAAAAAGGCGCAGGGAATTCTCAATAACTTTTTAGGCGGCGGAAAAAAGAATGGATGATTTATCTTCAAAGCTTGAGGGCATTTTAAACGACCCCGAAAGCATGGAACAGGTCCGCCGAATGGCAGAGGGGCTTTTAGGCTCTCAAAGCGACGAGCCTAAGGAATATGATAAATCGGGGCCCGATCCGCAGTATATAAAAAAGCTTATGCCTGTTTTTTCTAAGCTTAACTCAAAATCGGACGATAAAAGAATTGCGCTTTTAATGGCACTTAAGCCCAACCTAAGCGAGGAGCGCCGAAATAAGGTGGACGCGGCGGTTAAGCTTATCAAGCTTATAGAAATGCTCCCTTATCTTAAAGAATGCGGACTTCTTGATTTTTAAAAAAATTTAAGTAATACAGAACTAAACTCTGGGGCGGTGAATTTATGGCTGATTTATCTAACGAAGAATTTTTACGCGAAACACAAAAAGCGGTTGAAAGAATGCGCGAAATGAATTCCAAAAGCAAATTCGACCGCTCTGTTCATAAAATGCCGCCTGCTCCGCCGTTTGTCAGATTAAACAGAACACCCGCTTATCAAAGACCGAGCGAGCAAAGAAAACAGGAAAGCGCGCGGGAAAACAGCCGAAATCAAAAACCGAACCGCGGACAGGACAGCAATTTTATAGGCTCTGTTTTAAACGGTCTCGGGCTTAATTCGGGCAATATGAACGCCCTTAGCTCCGACCCCGATCTCTTTTTGATTTTAGGAATTATTCTGCTTCTTTCAAGCGAAAAAGGCGATAAAATGCTTATGGCGGCGCTTTTTTATATTCTCTTTTAAAATATTCGTTTTTATTCGCCTGAATTTTGCATTTTTATACTTTATGTAAACTGATTCAACCTTATAAGTTATCAAACTTATCCACCGACTATTCAACCGTTTGGGGTGAATATTTGGCAATTTATGGGTTAAATCGGAAAATTTACGGTGGATAACTCGTTGGAAAAGGTTAATTACCGTTTATGCAGACGTAAAATGAATTAAATTTTATGTAAATCTGTTTACGGTCTGTAAAGAGTTTTTTTAGTAGATTTTTCGACTTAAAATCCTTAAAAATTTGGTAAACTTTTTTTATTCGATTAAAAAAGCACGGAAAGGTTTTTTAAAACCCTTCCGTGTACTTTTTTTAAGTATCAGTCCTCGGAAATTGCTTCAACAGGACATCCGGCAGCGCAAGCACCGCAGCTGCAGCACTTATCAGCGTCTATCTCGTAATGGGTTTCTCCCTCGGAGATAGCTTCGCAAGGACATCCTGCGGCACAAGAACCGCAGCTGATGCATTCATCAGAAATCTTATAAGCCATCGGTCACACCTCCATTAAGCGTTAAATATAGTACATCGAGACTTAAAAAGTCAGCGGTTACTAACAGTATTGTAACAACAAATCATAAAAAATGCAAGAGTAAATATCTGTATTATTTGTCAGATTTAGAATTTTCAGGGGATTTTTCACCTTTTTTGGGCTTTGAAAGCACTTTTACACGGCTTCTGTGGGTTTTAAAGGGCATTCCCTCGCCGTCCTCAGGCTTGACAGACAGCTCGCCCGAGATAAGATTTGAGTCGACAACCGTGCCTGTTCCCTCAGGTGTCTTAACCAGTGTTCCTATACTCGGGGTAATAGAAAGAAGATGCTTGTAGGAGTCCTCTTCATATTTAAGACAGCACATCAGCCTTCCGCAGCTGCCGGAAATTTTTGCCGGATTAAGAGAAAGTCCCTGATCCTTAGCCATTTTAATCGTAACGGGCTGAAAATCGTCAAGAAATCTTTTGCAGCAATAGGGCTGACCGCAAATTCCTATTCCTCCGAGCATTCTCGCCTCGTCGCGCACACCTATCTGTCTTAGCTCTATTCTTGTGTGGAAGCTGTTAGCGAGGTCCTTTACAAGCTCTCTGAAATCAACTCTGCCGTCGGCAGTGAAGAAAAATATTATCTTTCCGCCGTCAAACGAATATTCAACATCGACAAGCTTCATTTCAAGCTTATGCTCTTCGATTTTTCTTTCGCAGATCTTAAAAGCGTCCTTTTCCTTCTGCTTGTTATCGAAAAGGCGTCTTCTGTCAGCGTCGGTAGCGAGCCTTAAAACTCTTTTAAGCTCGGATTTAAGCTGACCGTCGTCAATTTCTTTTATTTTGGAGCATACGGTTCCGAAAGCGTTTCCGTTAGCCGTTTCAACAATAACGCTGTCATTTATTTTAAGATTTAATTTATTCGGGTCGAAAAAGTAAGACCTTCCGCCCTCTTTGAATTTTACAGATATGACCTTGGTCATTTATAATCCTCCATATTTGACGCCGCACATGATAAAAGCGCCAAATTCACATTTGTTTTAAGAAGCTGCTGCCATTTAGGAATTTCGCCGCAAAGCTTTGTGAGCATTTTCGAATATACGGGCGAGCTTAAATTGCTTTTAAGCTCCTGCACCGCATTTGCTCTGAGCCTTGAGAAAAATTCGTCCGCAAGAGCGCGGTCCTTTTCAAAGCTTTTCATCACAAGCAGCATATCGTATTCTTTTCCTGCCTTAAAAAATTCAAGGTACTGCTTCGCAAGGCTGTCTGCCCTGTCCGACTGTTCACTGTTTTCAGAAAAAGAAAGGGTTAAAAGAATACATCTTGAAAGAACGGTATTTAAAAGAAGAGTTCTTGAAGCCGCCGTCAGTACGAACACAACATATTTAGGCGGTTCCTCAAGAATTTTAAGAAGAGCGTTCTGCGCCTGCTCGTTCATCTTATGCGCGTCCTTTATTATAAACACCTTTCTTTTTCCCGAATGCGGAATTATAAAGGCTTTGCTTATAATCTCCCTTATCTGGCTTACGGTTATGTTCTTTTTATCCTTTAAAGGGGTTATTTCTTCTATATCGGGGTGCGAGCCGTGCTCCGCCTTCAGGCATTCGGGACAATTCCCGCATGGCGCCGAGCCGTTTTTACAAACAGCGGTCCTTGCTATCATCAAGGCAAGCGCTTCGCACTCGCTTTCATCGGTTCCCTCAATTAAAAAAGCATGGGGAAATCTGTTTGCCGCGGCAAAGCTTTTAACCTTTTTATAAGCTTGATTTAACTCCCTGCCTGCGTCGCTCATAAAACATAACCGACCTTTTTCATTGCCTTGCAATAGGTCTTTCTTGCGATTTTTTCCGCGGCCGCGTCGCCTAAGGAAAAAATTCTCTCGATTTCGGCTTTATCCGAAATGATTTTTTCGTAATTTTCCTTAATGGGCGCAAGCTCGTCGGCAACCGCCTCTCCTACGGCAAGCTTAAAGTCGCCGTAGCCCTTGCCCTCGAATTCCTTTTCAACCTCGCTTACGGTTTTATCCGTAACACAGCTGTATATTTTTATGAGATTGGATATGCCCTGTTTATCCTCGCGCATAACCACCTCGGAGCCGCTGTCGGTTACGGCGCGCTTGAATTTTCTTATGATTGTATCCCTGTCGTCAAGAATTGCAACATAGCCGTTCTGATTTTCGTCCGACTTAGACATTTTTTTGGTCGGATCCTGCAAGGACATAATTCTTGCGCCGTTTTTCGGTATATATGCCTCGGGAAGCTTGAAAACGTCTCCGTAAATCCCGTTGAAACGGGAAGCGATATCGCGGGCTATTTCAAGGTGCTGTTTCTGGTCCGCGCCTACAGGAACATAATCCGGCTTATAAAGCAGAATATCCGCCGCCATAAGCACGGGATATGAAAAAAGTCCGAGATTGACATTATCGGCATGCTTTGCGGATTTATCCTTAAACTGCGTCATTCTCGAAAGTTCGCCGAACTGCGTGTAGCAGGAAAGGAGCCATGTAAGCTGAGAATGCTCAGGAATATGAGACTGAATGAAAAGAGTATTCTTTTCAGGATCAAGACCGAGCGCGAGAAGAAGCGCGCAGGTAGAATAGATCTGTGCGCGGAATTTTGCAGGCTCCTGTCTTACGGTTATCGCATGAAGATCTGCGACCGCATAAATGCAGTCAAAATCCTCCTGCATGGCAATCCAGCTTTTGAGCGCTCCGAGATAGTTGCCCAATGTCAGCATTCCGCTCGGCTGAATACAGCTTAAAACCTTTTTCTTTTCACTGTTTTCCATATATAACATTCCTTTATTAAGTATACATTATAATTTTAACATATCGGCGTTTAAATTACAACCGACATTTTTATTTTTTAGGAGAGAATATTTCGGGACACCGAACATATTATTATATTAGCATAAGGCTGATAAAAATTTTTCAAAAATGTCTTGACAAAATTCTTTTATCAGGTTATAATAAAATCAGTGAAACGAACAGATGTTCGTCGGAGGTAATCTTATGAGTTTTTCGGGAGTATTATTAAGTGTATTTGAGGCGGTTCTCGTCGGGTTTACTTTATGGGCGCTCTTCCATGAGGATTTCTTTGTATGCCTTGAGGATAAGATAATCGCAAGGCTTCGCCGCAGAGGCTTTAAGGTAATTAAAGGCTCAAAGAGCGCGGAAAGAATTTATTTTGAAAACAATTAAATTTTGATTATAGTTAAGCGCCTGCGGAAATTTTTCCGCAGGCGCTGTTTTGCTGTTTTTTTATTTTATGCTGTTTTTATTCTGCTGTCTAAAGTGATTTAACAAGCCAACTGTAATCCTTCCGACAATCAAGAATACAGTCGACAAATACTGTTTCATCCTTAATTTGATATAGAATAAGATACCAGTTTTTAACGAACATCTTATGATATTTGTTAGGAGGAATATAGTTTTCCTCAAAGAAAGAAAACCGTTGCGGCATACTTTCCAAAGAACGGATTGCCGTTATCAATTCTTTCTTTTTAGCAACGGCGGCGTCTTTGTTAACCTGAGCTAAAAAACGAATGTGAGTTCCAAGCATTTGCTTTGCCCTGTCAGAAACAATCACTTTATATTTCTTTTCAGCCATAAATTATACCTCGGCAATTATATCATCAAGGTATTTGTCAAGCTCATCGACAGAGCAACCGTTTCTGCCGGCTAACCTGTCTTCCTCGGCGGCAAGCAGCTCTTCTCTTAATTTCAGCATCTTTTCCCAACGGTTGAAAGTTTCAATATCCATAACGACCAAATCTCCCTCGCCGTTCTTGGTAAGGAATATAGGCTCTGCGGTTTCTCGGCATAAATCGGCAATCTCATTATAATTTTGACGGATTGCGGCAGACGGACGAATATTCATACCGATACCTCCTTAAATTTTTGTGATAGTAATATTCTAATCATATTATACCCGAATAATACAATTATGTCAATGGCTTTGGGAAATAAAAAAATGTATTTTTTCGGTTCAAATTATTTTAACTCTTAATTATGTATTCCCTTGATTTTTTAAGGATTTCTTCGTCCGAAAAAAGATAGGAATACGAAAAGTAAATATGACCTCGGACAAGGCTGTCATTTTTGCAGATTTTAACCTGCTTTGAAATAATGTCCGCCCCGTCCTTCCATTCCTTGAAGTCTGGATCGGTCTCGGTGCCTGTTTTGTAGCAGGCAAGCCCTATAATAAGCCTTGTACTTCCTTTTTTCGCGATAGTTTTCCAGTCGCTTAAAAGCTTTTTGAAACGGAAATTGCTGTCGGGGTAGTCAAATCCGAAATAAAGCTGGGGAATAATCATATCTATACAGCCGCTTTTTATCCACGACTCTATGTCGGCATAGAGCTTGTTGTAATTGTTTTCAATTGACGCCGCGGGGCTTATGCTGAAAACAATTTTTTTGTTTACAAACTTAACCGCCGTGTAAACTCCGCTGATAAGCGCGCTGACATTTGCCCGTCTGTAATCCTCAAGAGCTAACGGAGACTTTGCGGTCTTACAATATTCGGCATAATCGGCGGCGTCAATCGATTCATCGGTTGAGGGGTAAAAATAATCGTCAAAATGTATTCCGTCAACGGCATAATTATTAAGTATTTCCCTTATTCCGTTTAAAACAAGCGCTCTTGCCTCGGCGGACGCGGGATTTAAGTAAATTCCCTCATTGCAGATTATAACATTTCGGTCGTTGCCGGCATTTTCGTCCTTAAGCCAAATGTATGCGGGACTGTTATGGTTTAAAGTCTCAATATCGGTAATATCCTTTTTTACCCTGTATGGATTTATCCATGCGTGAACCCGAATGTTTTCCGCGTGGCACTTTTCTATTACATATTTAAAAGGGTCATAATCGAGATTTTGCACATATTCGGCTGTCGGAAAGTATTCCGAGGGGAAAACCGAGTCGCAGAAGGCTCTGACATGAAAATAAAGGTCGGTAATCTTTGCGGTTTTCAGGTTTTCTACCGCACCGTCAAAGGCGGATCTGAAATCTCCGCTTAAAAACATCGTTTTTATTTCTGTAAATGTCATCCAGATTCCCGTAAGGTATTTTCCGTCGTCATAAATCCTCTCTTCGGATTTGTTTTTCTCGGGCGCCGCCGTACAGCCGCAAAGAAGCATAATAACCGACAGAATAATCAGAGCCGTTCTTTTCATATTAAAAAATCATTCCTTTTATATGCTGTATTTAAACATTATGCTTCCGAAGCTGAAATTATTATCGGACGAAAAACCGATTTTCAGTTTGTAAAAGGGAAAGGAAAACGGTCTTAATCTTATCATAGAACCGTTTTTGTCGGGTCTTATAATATAACATTTTTCGACACCGTCAAGCTCCGCTTTTAAGGTTACATCAGAGCTTGCGGAAATGTCAAGTATTATTTCATTCAGCCTCTTTTTCTGCAGCGGCAGGGAAAAATCAATATATTGCGTTTTAAACCCGCAGGATATCTTTTTATTCTCGGTTGTATCCTCATTGTTTTTTCTAAGTTTAACCTCGTCATTGTTTCCCTCAAAAACGCTTATATAGCTTAAATCCGATTCGGCGTTACAGCAAACGGCAGGCACAGAGCCTATTCCGATACAGCTTGCGTTTAATCCGCTTAAAGCGTTTTTATATAAATACCACGAAACAGACCCGTCGCTTGACAGCGCGCCAGAATATTTTTCGGGATATCCGAAATCCTTTGTCTTGTAATTAAGAATATAAATGCTTTCTCCTATAATAAGCATGTAATGCCCGTCAAAGGAAATTGCGGAAGCGGATTTCATATTTTCCTTTGTCTCGTTTTTTAAAAAATCGGAAATGAATTCGGAAATCTCAAAAATATTGTTTTCCTTTCCGTAGGTGGTGGTGGCAAGGGTATAAACCTTTCCGCTTGAATTTAACCATATAAGCCTGTTCGAGCATGGCATAACCGTTTTCGGACAGTCGCACCCGACCAGATTGTGAACGGGCTCGGCTTTAAGCTGTTCGGTGTTTGTAAAATCGGTGGAAACGCCGACAATATCGCCTGAGGTGTAGGTTTTCGTGTTACCCTGACTTATTCTGTAGATTTCATTTTCCTTAAAAGCCACAAGCTTGTTGCAAACGGTTCCCATTGCCGAAATTTTAGAGCCCGATTTTCCTAAAATAACCGTTCCGGTCTTAGGAAAGTATAGCTTTGCGGTATTTCTTGTTGAGAAAACCTCGTCGGGAGAAACACTGCTGCCGTAAAAATAAAATCTTGAATTGTATTCGGTGCAGCCGCTGCAGGAAAATATCTTTTCCTTTCCGCCCTCGGTCGTTTTGTGGGCGAGAACCTCTATGTTGTTTATTCCGTAGCTTGAAGAGGCGGGAACGCTGAGCGGCGAGCCGTTTACGGTAAATTTGAAAACTCCGTTGCTCCTGTCAAGATGCAGCTTCGCACTGTAGGAATAAAGCGAAACCGCGTCCGATTCCTCTGCGCTTCCGAGTATTGTAAACTTTGAATATACCCCCGGCTCTGTATAAACCTTGCAGATAATTCCTTTGTCGGAATCAAGATTCATAAAGGGAAGCTTAAATGAATTTGAGGAGCTGTCGGAGGTGTAGTAGGCGTAAAAAGCGGAATTTAAAAGATTTAAAGGCTCCGGCTTTGCCGGGTCGGGCAGAGACTTGAAATTTTCGTCCGTTATCAGATTAAATTTGTTGCCCCGCCCGTTCATGTAAACAACCGGAATGTAGACCGATTCGCTGTAGCATTCCGTGAATCCCGATAAATCGGATTTAAGCTCGTATATTCTGTAGCCCAAGGTGCCCGAATTTTCCTCTTTGGTTCTTATAAACGCGAAAAATCCGCTTCCCGTTATAGGCTTTGATGAAATGAAAATGACATTGTCAAATCTCGAAAAATATGTTGAGTCAATTCGGTTAAGCATTATTGCCGACGGCTCGGTTATGTTAAATTCACGGTCAATAAGAAAAACTCTTATCATATCGCCGCTTACCTTGTCGGTGTCGACGCAGTATGCCGCGCTGTAGCCCTTGCCGCCGAAATAAAACTCGGTTCCCGTGTAGGAAAGGCTTTTAATCCTGTAAGGGTAAAAGGTATCGTTTGCAACAGTCTGCTTTATCTTTAAACCGTTTCTTGTTTCAAGCCGCCCGTTTTTAAAAATCATATTGTTGCTTTCGGATAAAAAGTCAAAAGACTTGTCGTCAGATGCTCCGCCTGATTTTATTCCGCGCGAAAAATCCTTTATAAAAAGATTTTTTTCGAACTTTTCTTTTAAAAATGTATACTTCATAGTCTGTCACCTTAAGCTGTCGGAATTACATTTTTTATCTGCTTTAATCTGCCCTTTGCCGCCGCGCGCTTAGAATTGTAAAGCTCGCAGAAAATGCGGTTTGATTCGGTCTGACCGTTTTCAAGGGATAAAAGCATTGCCGTTCCGTAAAGCGCCGCCTGCCTTAAGGGCTGAGGCAAGTCAAGCTCGCAATACATTCCGTATTCATTTTCCTCATCGGTAAGGTCGCTCATTATTTCGTTAAAGGATGAAAGAAAATGCGACTTAGAGAGCGTATCGTCATTTAATTCTTCTCTTAATCCGTCCTCGCCTAAAAGAATTAAAACTCTGTTGTATATATCGTTAACCGTCATTTTTCTCATCCTTTCTTGCCCCGTCTATAAGCTCGTTTAAATCGGGTATATAATTTTTCGGAAGTCTCTTTAAATATTCGTATTTGTTGATAACTCCCTTGTCGAAAAGCTCCCCTAAAAGCTTTATGCTTTGCTCCTCTTGTCCGCTTTCGTCCTCGGCGCAGATTTTTGCGTTAAGATAAAGGTCCTTGTATCTTTCGGCGTAAAAAGGAATGTAGAATATTCCGTCCTCGTTTTCAAGCTTGATTTTCCTGTTGCCGTACTGAGTGACCCAGAAATCAAGCCAAATTCTTGTCACATTTTCGATAAAATGATAAAATCTGTCCCTTAAAATAATAAGGGGGAGGGACGCGGCATTCTGCATAGCCGTCAGCGCGGTGGCGTTTTCCGCCTTGCTGTCTCCGAGAGCTACCTCGTTTGCCCCGCTTTGGGTAAGCGTGTTTTTAATCAGATCGTTTACACCGTTTATAAGGTCGTTGCTGAAATCGGGCGGATCGATAAATTTTACCGCCGAATTGATATCCTCGTTTGAGCCGTAAATTTTGATTATCTGTCCGGGGTCGTTTGTAATTCCGTCGGGAACCGTGTCTCCGTTTACTACCATAAGCGGCATTCCCTTTGACATTGTCGCCCAGACCGACGCGGTTATCATTCGGTTAATGGCAATCTGGTTTGCAACAAGGTATGTAACCTCGCTCTCCCCGTAAATCATATTGCCTCTTTCTTCCCATCTTAAAACCTCTATCGGGTATTTTGTAAGACGGGTGTCAAATACCGGTCTTATAACCGCGCTGTCGGTGGTCTTTATACATTTTACGGACACCCTGCCGGAGGAATCCGAGGTCTTGAAAAGCTTTGTGTAAACGGTTACCATGTTGTTCCTTTGAGGCTTGATATTTGAAAGCATTCGCTTGTCCGCACCGAATTTTAAAGCTTCTCTTATAACGCTCTGTATATCGCAGGAGTTTGCAATAATTATATATGGCTGAGCCTGCGTGTCCTGCTCAAAGGGGTCTGCGAAGCATACATTTTCCGCATTTAAGACCTCACAGCAGATATCTCCGTTTATCGCAATGCTTTTTTCCTTGTCCATGAATAAACCCGTTTTAACAGAGCTGTCCCAGTAAGTGTAAAGAATTCCCGTTCCGCTTATGTATGCCTTTTTTAAGATGTCACAGCAAAGCTTTTTAAAGCCCACTCTTTTTGCGGTAGTTAAGCGGTATTCTGTAAGCGCCCTCATAATGCAGTTTATTTCTTCCTCACTCAGCTTGTCGGAAAAATTGAATTCATTTTTCTGTCTTAACGGCTTTGCGGCTTTTTTTCTGTAATCGGGTACTCCCTCGGCGGTTATTTCAACCGTTACGGGTCTGCTTAGTACCTGCGCTATTTTATATTCGCCGATTCTTTTTATAACGTTGTGCCTCACAAGCGGACGGTCATTTCCCGAAACCGAGTTGTACCATTGGTCGCCTATGTAAAATCTTTCGTTTATTCTGTTCTGCTCGAACATGCCCTTTTCTCCGAGAGATTCCTTGAAATTCACACTCTTTTTATATTCTTCGCTTATCGCTTTCGGTGAAAGCTCCATAATTATCCTCCTTTTAAATTACCGTTTTGCCTTTCCTGTACGGAAAGACAAAACGGCAGATTTATACTTATAACAGCCTTAAGCTACGGTGATAACCGCTACAGAAGAGTCTGTTGAAGAAATTCCGTCAACCGTCATACGGACAAAGTAATAATACTTGCCGACTGTAAGGTCGGTCGGAATTGTAAACGACGAAGATGTCGCGTTCGCAATCTTTACGGCTCCTGCCTTGTTTTCATTTTCGCATGAATACCACTGATAGGTAAGAGTTCCGCTTGTGGCGGTTGCTTTAACAAAATACCGCCACAGCGCCAACTTGATATTAAA
>ERZ808242.1374-NODE-1374-length-13779-cov-3.927208_pt1 | contig 13779 bp, 10 predicted proteins | sample MGYA00521244_ERZ808242 | MGnify/ENA primary metagenome ERZ808242 (study PRJEB31516, sample SAMN03275573) | gut metagenome | biome: mammalia-associated habitat; material: feces | host: Papio cynocephalus | place: Kenya | collected 2012-07-27 ... | reverse complement strand
ATTTTAAGCGTTAATTTTTCCCGTTGACTTTCGCTTTTCTCTGTGCTACAACCAAGCGCCGCAAAAGGCAAAAAATTCGGAGAATATAATTTATTTTTTTAGAAAAAAGAAACAACCTTACCCGAAAATGTTCGAATAAGGTTGTGTATGGTGCACCACAAAAAAGGCGAGGGGTGACCTCGTCTTTTTTGCTGACTATAACAAAGGAATGAAAAAGGAGTGAGAATGAGAGCGACGGCGTAAGACGGAAAAAGTTGCCTGTCGACAGAACGCTTATAATGAAAAATGCAATCCCTATGGGAAAAACGTTGACTTAAAATGGAGTTTATGATATTATGTAAGAAAATAATTGACACTTTTCGACTTGATTTGCGCTTTTCGGCATTGAAGTCGATTTTAGGAGAACATGAGTAATTACCGCAAGAAAATTTTTAAATACGTTGTAATGATAGGTTGCGACCTTTTATCGGTGTTTTTCGCTACCGCGCTCGTTTATTTTTTTCGGAATAATAACGACTTCGGCGGCTTCTTTGCGAAAGCCTGGCTCGTGCTGCTTATATGCGCGGCGATAAAAGTTCTCGTCCTTTTTTTGTGCCATCAGTATTCTTATATCCTTAAAAATTACAGCATTAAGGGCGCAATATGGCTGACAATCGGTTACGCCGCAATCTTCGGGATTTTCGTTATATTCGTTGCGATAAACAAGAAAAACGGCGGGGCGATACTCTTCCGCGATTTGATTTTGTATATCGCAATCGACTATATAGTAACGCTCGGACTTAGATTTTCCGTAAGGCTTAAAAACGCGATAGTTCAGTACGCAAGGCGCGCTTCTTCCGGCGATAAGGAAAGAATTATCGTGGTAGGCGCGGGCGACGCGGGCGCGACTATCGTTAAAGAAATGCTTTATTCAGACAAAACCAACCGTTATCCCGTTGCGCTTATCGACGACGATTTATCGAAAAAGGGTTCTTCTATAGAAGGCATAAAGGTAGTCGGCACGACGGACGACCTTAAAAAAGTTTACGAAAAATACGACGCGGACGGCATAATCGTAGCGATGCCCGCGGTGTCTGCGGAAAGACTTAAAGATATTTACGCAAAATGCCATAAAGTGAGCCGCAACGTGCTTACGCTCCCGGGCGTATATCAACTCGTAAACGGCGTAAAGCTTTCCAACCTCAAAAAAATCGATATGCAAGACCTTTTAGGGCGCGAACCCGTAAAGGTTAATCTCGACGAAATTATGGGTTATATTGAGCATAAAGTCGTACTCGTTACGGGCGGAGGCGGCTCGATAGGCAGCGAACTTTGTCGCCAGATTGCAACGCACAATCCCGCAAGGCTCATTATCCTCGATATTTACGAAAACAACGTTTACGATATCGAACAAGAACTCAAATTCAACCACCCGGAAGTCAATCTTTTAACGCTTATAGCTTCCGTGCGCGACAAGGGCAAAATAGAGGACGTTTTCAAAAAATACCGTCCGCAAATAGTGTTCAACGCCGCCGCGCACAAGCACGTTCCGCTTATGGAAACAAGCCCGAACGAAGCTATAAAAAACAACGTTTTCGGCACGCTTAACGTAGCGACGATGGCGGAAAAGTACAAAGCCGACAGATTCGTGCAGATTTCGACGGACAAAGCAGTCAACCCGACCAACATAATGGGCGCGTCCAAGCGAATGTGCGAAATGATTATTCAGGCGATAGGAAAAAAGAGCGACCATTGCGAATTCGTAGCCGTGAGGTTCGGCAACGTTTTAGGTTCCAACGGTTCGGTAGTGCCTCTTTTCACAAAACAGATAGAAGCGGGCGGACCCGTAACTCTTACGCATAAGGACATAATAAGATATTTTATGACTATCCCCGAAGCGGTGAGCCTTGTTTTGCAGTCGGGCGCGTACGCGAAAGGCGGCGAAATTTACGTTCTCGATATGGGCGAACCCGTGAGAATTTACGATATGGCGGTAACGCTTATACGCCTTTTGGGTCACGAACCCGATAAGGACATAAAGATTGTTTACACGGGATTACGCCCGGGCGAAAAGCTTTACGAAGAGCGGCTTATGAAAGAAGAAGGGCTTAAAAAGACGGCGAACGGCAAAATTTCCGTTGCGAAACCCATAGACTTTGACGAAGAAAAGTTCTTCGCTTCGCTCGAAAAGCTTTATAAGGCTGCGTATGAGGAAACGGACGAAATGAAAAAGCTCGTTCACGAACTCGTGCCTACTTACACGATAGATAAAAGATTCGAATAAAAAAACGGGCGGCGGCAAGAAAATTCCTTGTCGCCGCTCTTTTAAAGCGTTGTTTTGTAATTTTGTTGGCTTGCCGAAAAACGTCTGTCGTTTTAAGCTCTAAACTTTTGCCTTAACTTTTCCGCGCGGCGAAAAGCGCGCAGACTATAAAGCCGAAATTTGCGCCCGCCACAAACCCTATAATAAGCCCCGTAATCATATAAATTAAGCTCCTTTTGCCTTTACTACATTATATGATTGACGAATACTTGCCGCTTTAAACGGACTTTTGAAGAGAATTTTTTAAAAGCGTGAGCGGCTTGAAAATAAGCATGGTAACCGTGAGATTTACGCAGAAAACCGTTATGAAAGTGGGGACGAGACGATAAAGAACGTAACTTATAAGCGTGGGGTATTTTGTGCTGCCCGTAAGATACATTAAGTAGGTTGCGACGGTGTTTAAAAGGAGTGAACAGAAAACGTACACCAAAACGTAGGAAATTACTATTTTGAGATATTGTTTTTTGTCGCTATACCCGAACAAAAGCCCCGGAATAAGCCCGCAAAGCCCGCTCGAAACGCCTATGAGCGGGTTGTAAACGCCTTGCGGCGCGATTATCCCCGCGATTAAGTCGCCTAAAAAGCCGACGATAAACCCGTCCGCGGGCCCTAAAATAAAGCCCGCGATAAACCCTAAGAGGTGCAAAAACGAGAACTTCCAAAGATTAGACCCGAAAGAAAAGACGTTCGCTATAAACGAAAGGGCGATTAGCGCGGCAAGGTAGGCGGTTTTTCTCGCACCCTTTGCTTTTACGGCGAATTTCGGTTTTTTAAAAGCCGTTAAGACGAATACGCCGATTATAAAAAGCGCAAGGATAAGGTAAAAATACCAACTCGTTATAACGTTCGAAAAAATTTCCGCTACATTAAAGCTCTTGGGCGGTTCGGCTAAAAAAAGTGAAAAAATGTACATAAAAAAACTCCTCCTAAACGAAGAAGAGTTCCAACAAAAAACGTATAATAAAATATGCGTTAGCATTGGATGCGCCCAAAAACCGCAAGGCGAAAAGCCTTTTCGTCCGTATTCAACATCCCGTTATACGGCACTTAACGCTTTTGGTGCTACTCTGCTTGATTTTTACGTTGCATATTTTATACCTTTTACTTTGCCTTGTCAAGTAGAGAAGCGGGTGTTTTTCTTTTTAGTCTCAAATTTTTTAAGAAAGGGAAAAGCTCCTTTATATCCATCGCGCCGCCGACGGACAAAAGCGTGAAAGTGAACGCCGCCGAAATTACGCCGACGGTGAGTATAAGGAAAAATCCGCTCAAAACTTTCGAGAGTAAGCCGTTTAAAAAGTAGGAAAACGCCGAAGCGGGGAGTATATAAAGAAAAGTCAAGAAGAAAGACTTTTTCAAGCCGCCCTTGTTTTTAAGGCTTTTAACGGTCAATAAAAAGTCCAAAAGCGCGGTGACGGTAAAACTTACGCCGTAGCCGACGATAAGCGAATAAATGCCGATTTTCGCCGTTAAAAACCATATTACGGCGAACATGCACGCGGCGCCCGCAAGAAAGTTGAGAAGCGTCAACTTTTCCTTGCCGAGGGAGTTTAAAACGCTGCAACAAATCATAGACGCGCTCATAGGAAGCATTATTATCGCCGACGCGGAAAGATACTTGCCTGCTTGCGCGTTTCCGTAAATAAATTCGCCTATATCCTTGCCGCAAGCGAAAAACACGGGAATTATTAAAGCAGAGATGAAAAGCGAACAACAAAACGCCGTTTTTACGCCTTTTACGAGTGTTTCCGAGTTGCCCGAGTAATAGCTTTCGGAAATTTCCGGCAGAGAAACGAGCGCGATTGAGCCTATTATCGTGGACGGAATAAATAAAAGAGGCAAAGCCATGCCCGTGAGTTCGCCGAAGCTCTTCGTCGCTTCCGCCGAGCTTATGCCCGAAGAAGCGAGCCTTGCGGGGATAACGAGCGCGACTAAAAAGCCCGTCAAAGATGTTAGCGTTTTGGTTAGCGTTATGGGCGAAGCGGAAGATACGAGCGGGCGGAATTGCTTTATCGGGCTTGCGATGCGCCCGCTTTTCACGACGAATGTAATCGTTGAAATGACGAACGAAACGACGTAAGAAATAAGCACGGCTTGCCCCGCGCCTATTGCCGAGAAAAAAGCGTCGTGCGTTTTTGTGATGATTATAACGCCCGCCGCGAACATGCTAAGCTCTTCTATAAGTTCGATGACGGAGTACGCGCCGTAATACCTGTTTCCCCAGAAAAACCCGCGTATAACTGCGTAAACGGACGTTAGCACTATTCCGGGGAGCATAATTAAAAGCACGTCGTAACACCTTTCGTCGGCGAAAATGCCCTTTAAAAATGGCTTGCCGAAGTAGAGAAAAAGGCACACGGGAACGCTCACGACGAGCGCGGCTATAATGCCCGCGGTCACAACGTCCGCCCCCGCTTTACTGCCCTTTAAGGATTTTTCCTTTATCATAAGCCTCGACACCGTTACGGGTATTCCGCTCGCGGTAAGAGTCACTACAACGCCCGCGACGGATAGCGCGATTTGATATAGCCCAAGCCCTTCCGCGCCCACGTAGCGCGAAAGAAAAATTCTGTAAATAAACCCGATGAACCTTTCCACGCAGGAAAGTATGGTTACGAATGCGACGGTGCGATAAAGCTTTTTCATTTTTCACCTTAAACTTGACGGTCGAATATTTACCGATAGGTTATTTTTTAGCCGTCGCTTTAATATATTCTTCGTATGAGCAACTTATTAACGCCGCTTTACTGCGGAGAAAATTTTATTTATTATTTCGAAGAGGGCGACACGCTTGCAGGCGTTTCCGTAAAACTTAAAGTACCGATTGAACGGCTTATTAAAGACAATAACTTAACGTGCGAACCGAAAGTCGGCGCGGCTATTTTTATAAGCGGGGCTTTTTGCGGCAAACTTTTACTGCCCGAAGATTTTTCGAAAAAGCAAGAAGAGGGCGAGTATCCTTTTAAAGTCGTGTAAACGCCGTGTTTTTTATGCTTTTTATTTTTGCAATCGAGAAAATTTTCTCGATTGCCTTTTTTGCCTTGACAAAATTTAATTCGATAGATATAATAATAAATGTCGATTATTAAAATCTATAATCATATAGATAAAAAATAAAATCTAATTCGATAATCATCAAAGTAAAAATGAACGCGGAGCTTGTTTTTAAAGCCCTTTCGGACGAGGCGCGGCTTAAAATTTTAACGCTGCTTATCAAAAAACCGTCGTTTGCGGAAGAGCTTTCCTTACAACTTAATACTTCGCCGTCAACCGTAAGTTTTCACCTGAAAAAGCTTGAAAACGCGGGGATTGTGCGGGCGAAAAAGGAGCAGTACTACCGCGTGTTTTACGTTGACGAGGGGTTTTTGAAGCTTTCCGTAGGTTCCATTCTCTCTTCGGTAAGCCCGCCCGACACGGGGGCTTTCGAAAAATGCGTGGAGGACGAGTGCTTTGTCGGCGGCAGGGTGAAAACTTTGCCCGTGCAGAGCAAGCGGCGAATAGTCGTTTACGAAAAGATAGCCGAAAACTTCAAGAAAGGCAAAGGCTATACGGACGGCGAAACGCTTTTGAAAATCGCCGACGTGTGCGACGATTTTCTGACGGCGAAAAACGAAATGCTTTCGCTCGGAATCCTTTTTGAAAAGAACGGAAAGTTCTATAAAGCCCAAAAGGACGGAGGAGGCAAAGAACGAAAGAATGAATAAAACGCCAAAAATTAAAACACCGAAAAATATCACCAAAAATAAAAAACAACGGAGGAAAACATGGTAAAAGGCGAATATACAGCGGATAAAATTAAGATACTCGAAGGCTTGGAAGCGGTCCGTATGCGCCCCGGTATGTATATCGGCAGCACGGGTACGAAAGGGCTTCATCACATTTTGTGGGAAATCGTCGACAACGCTATCGACGAAGCGGCGAACGGCTTTGCGGACACTATAAAGGTTACGCTTTATCCCGACGGCTCGGCTTCTGTAGAGGATAACGGCAGAGGTATACCGACTGACATACACCCGGTGGCGAAAGTTTCGGGCGTGGAAGTCGTTTTCACGCAGCTCCATGCGGGCGGCAAGTTCGGCGACGATAACTACAACTATTCGGGCGGACTTCACGGCGTAGGCGCGTCGGTTACTAATGCGCTTTCCGAATGGCTCACCGTCGAAGTTTACAAAAAGAACATATACAAAATGGCTTTTTCGAGCTGGGTCGACAAAAAGACGGGCAAAATCCACGCGGGCGTACCGCAGGGTCCGCTTGTAGACACTAAGGAAAAGACCAAAAAGACGGGTTCGCTCGTTCGTTTTAAGCCCGACGCGACCGTGTTTGAGGACGTAGTGTTCAACGAAGAAACGATAGGCAAACGCTTAAAGGAACTTGCTTTCTTAAATAAAGGAGTAAATATTTATTTCACCGACGAAAGAAAGACCCCCGCCGTCGAAAAATATTATCATTATGAGGGCGGCATAGTCGATTTTGTAAAATACCTTAACGAGGGTAAAACTTGCCTTTATCAGCCGCCCGTATACGCCGCTGCGGAAAAGAACGGAATAAAAGTGGAATTCGCCATTCAGCACACGGATAGTTTTACCGAAAGCGTTTTCTCGTTCGTCAACAACATTCCGACGGGCGAGGGCGGTATGCATGAAGTAGGCTTTAAGTCGGGCATAACTAAAATAATGAACGATTACGCGCGCTCGCGCAACCTTTTGAAGGATAAGGACGCCAACCTTTTGGGCGAGGACTTCCGCGAGGGCATGACGGCGATAATCTCCATAAAAATGAAAAACGTTCAGTTCGAGGGACAGACCAAAACAAAGCTCGGCAACCCCGAAGTGCGCCCCGTAGTCGAAACGGTTACGGTTGAAGAGCTGGACAAGATAATGAAAGGCAAAAAGCAGAACGCAAGCTTTGACATAATGATACAAAAGGCTCTTGCCGCGGCTAACGTGAGAAACGCCGCCAAAAAGGCGAAAGACTTGGCGCGCGCAAAATCCGGTGCGGACAACGCTAAGCTCGTAGGCAAACTTTCCGACTGCTCGTCGAGAAAAGCCGCGCTTAACGAAGTGTTTATAGTCGAAGGCGATTCGGCGGGTGGCAGCGCAAAACAAGGTCGCGACCGTCAACATCAGGCGATACTTCCGCTTCGCGGCAAGCCTATGAACGCCGAAAAGAAGCGCATAGAGGACGTTTTGAAGAACGAAGAAATCCGTTCGATAATCTCCGCGCTCGGCACGGGTATCGGCAAGGACTTCGATATATCGGGGCTTAGATACGACAAGGTTATCATTCTTTCCGACGCGGACCAGGACGGCGCGCACATCAGGGCGATACTTTTAACCTTTTTCTTCCGCTACATGCGCCCGCTCATTCAGGAAGGTCACGTTTACATCGGCATGCCGCCGCTGTATAAGGTGTTCAAGCGCGATATCGTCGAATACGCTTACGACGATAAAGAACTCAAAAAGAAGATTGATATCGTCGGGCGCGGCTATTCGCTCCAACGCTACAAAGGTCTCGGCGAAATGAACCCGTCGCAACTGTGGGAAACGACTATGAACCCACGTTCGCGCGTGCTTATGCGCGTAACGCTCGAAGACGCGGCGGAAGCGGAAAGGCTTATCACCATACTTATGGGCGACGGGCTTGAAGAAAGAAAAATCTACATTCAAACCCATGCCGACTTTAACAAGGAGGACAACTTCGAGATAAGAAATCAAGACTGATATATATATGCGGCAAAATATAAAAGTCGCGCTATAAGTCGATTATCTCACTGTTTTAAGAGGAAACAATAATGGAAGTAATATCGAAAGACAATATTATATGCAATAACTTAGAGGACGTTTTACACCAATCGATGATGCCTTACGCCGAGTATGTTATTCTCGACAGAGCTTTGCCGAGGGTAGAGGACGGCTTAAAACCCGTTCAACGCCGTATCGTGTATTCCATGTACGAACAAGGTATGTTCCCCGATAAAGGCTACAAAAAGAGCGCAAGGGTAGTCGGCGATTGCCTTGCAAAATATCACCCGCACGGCGACAGCTCCGTATACGACGCTATGGTGCGTTTGGCGCAACCTTATAACATGCGTATGCCGCTCGTGGACGGACAAGGCAACTTCGGCTCCGTAGACGGCGACCCGCCCGCGGCTATGCGTTACACCGAAGTAAAGCTTCAATCTCTCGCGCTCGAACTCGTCCGCGATATCGAAAAGGACACGGTGCGCTGGAACCCCAACTTCGACGATTCGCTTAAAGAACCGGACGTTTTACCGTCAAGATTTCCGAACCTTTTAGTAAACGGCGCGACGGGCATTGCCGTAGGGCTTGCTACGAATATCCCGACCCATAACTTGGGCGAGGTCATCGACGGCGCGGTCGCTTACATGAAAAACCCGAAAATAAGCTTAGAGGAAATGATGAAGATAGTCAAGGGTCCGGACTTTCCGACCGGCGGCTACATAATCTCTAACGGAGAAATAAAAAAGGCTTACGAAACGGGCAAGGGCAAAATACTTATCCGTTCGCGTTTACACCTCGAAGAAGAGGGCGACAAAAAGACAATCGTTATAAACGAAATTCCTTACGGCGTGAACAAGGCGAGATTACTTGCCAAGATAGACCAACTTTGCGAAGAAAAGAAAGAGCTTTTCTCCGATATCGCTTCCATCAACGACGAGTCGGACAGAAACGGCATGCGCGCCGTCATCAAGCTCAAAAAGGACGCGAACGTCAAAAAAACTCTCGACGCGCTCTTTAAGTATTCCGATTTGCAAGTTTCTTTCGGTATAAACATAGTCGTTATCGCCGACGGCAAGCCGCAACAGCTCGGGCTTTTGGATATCTTCAAATATTACACGGAATTCCAACGTCAAGTCGTTTTGCGCAGAACCAAGTACGACCTCGACAGAGCAAAGGAACGCGCGCACATTTTGGAAGGGCTTATCATCGCCGTTACCAATATCGACGAAGTTATTCGCATTATCAAAACTTCGCCCGATACGTCCACAGCAAGGCAAAATTTGAGAAAAGCTTTCGGCTTATCCGAGCGGCAGGCTAACGCCATTCTCGATTTGCGCTTGGCGCGGCTCACCAAGCTCGAAGTAAACAACTTAAAGCTCGAACTCAAAAACTTGAAAGAGCTTATCAAGACTTACGAAGCTATAATCGCAAGCAAGACAAAGCAGTACGAAGTCGTTGAAGAAGAAATGCTTGCCGTTAAGAAAAAGTATCGCGACGAGCGGCGCAGCGAAATCGTCGAAACGGAAGACGAAATCAATATCGCCAAGGAAAACGCCGTTAAGCAAGTGGAAAGCTTTATCGTTTGCGTTAACGCGAAAGGGCGCATACGCAAAATGAAAGCCGCTTCCTATAAGCGTTGCGTGGAAGATACCGAGCCGACGACGCGCGACATAATGAAGTCCGCGGTAAAAGCGACGAGCGAACAACTCGTTTACGCGTTCACCGATAGGGGCAACTGCTTCAAGATAGACCCCGAACTTCTGCCCGATTCCAAAGGTTCGACGATAGAGGGCGTAAGGCTTGAAGATATCTTCAAGGACGCGCTTAAAGGCGAAAAAGCGGTGGCTCTGTACGCGGTTAAAGGCGTGGAAGTGCCTGAGGGCAAGCTCCTCTTCTTCACAGAAAAGGGTATGATAAAACTCACCGACTGGCAAGAATACACCGTATTAAAATCGACCTATCAGGCGATGAAGCTTAAAGACGGCGACAGCCTCATGAACGTTGAAACTTACGACGAAACAAAGAAACTCTTGTTCGTTACCAAGCTCGGCATGGGCTTGAAAGCTATAAGCGAAATCCCCGTTCAAGGCAGAGTCGCGGGCGGCGTAAAGGGTATGGACGTTGCGGATAACGATACTCTCGTTTTAGCGACCCAGATAGGAGAGGGCGAACTTTTAGCAATGGGTTCGACTTTCGGAACCTTTAAGCGCGTTAAGCTCGATTCTATCTCCCCGCTTGCGCGCGCAAGAAAGGGCGTTAAGGTGTTTGAACTTGGCGACGAAAGATTGTGCGAAGCGGTGCTTGCCGCAGCCGCGCTCAAAAACGACAACGGCTACGTTCGCGTAAGCGACAGATTCGGCGCGGACCACTTCTCCGCTATTAAGGAAATCCCGGAGGATTCGAGAACGAGCAAAGGAAAAACTTTGCGCACGGTCGGCTCGTGCCAGCCGGCGGAAGTTTACTTCTCGCTCGATATACTCAATCAATAATTAAGTTTAGTTCGGAATAGGGCGGCGGTAAAAAAAATATCGCCGCTCCGCGCCGAAGTTCATAAAAACTTGTTGAAATTTGCGGTATTTTGGTTTAAAAAAAGCCAAAGCGCAAAAATGCCTTGACGAAAAAGAAAAAATTTAGTATACTTGTTAAAAAAATTTATTAAAAATTACTAATTGACGAGGAAATATGGAATTCAGAATTTCGCTTACGGGGGATTTAGGCAGCGGAAAATCTACAATCGCGGAAGTTTTGTCAAAGGAATTCGGCGCGAAAATAATTTCCGGCGGACACGTTCAGCGCGAACTTGCCGCAAAAATGGGGCTAACCATCGAGCAGTTCAATATCTTTATGGAAAAGGACAGAAGTTTCGATAAAAAGCTCGACGATATGTTCGTCGCTTACAACCAAAAGAAAGGCAACTTTATTTTCGATTCGAGAATGAGTTGGCACTTTGTGCCGACTGCCGTTAGCTTTTATCTAAAAGTCGACCCGAGGGAAGCCGCCCGCCGCATTTACTGCGCCAATAGAGGAGACGAAAAATATTCGTCCGAAGAGGAAGCCATGCTTAGGCTTTTGAGCCGCCGAGCAAGCGAAGCGAAAAGGTATCTCCAATACTACGGGCAAGATATCATGGACATGGGAAACTATGACTTCGTGATAGACACGACGGATAAATCGCCCTTGGAAGTTTGCGAAATAATCAAAAAATGCGTTAAGGAAGCCGGCTCTAACTAAGCCGAGCTTTTTTTGTGTTTCGATTTTTAGTTTTTTATAGCGATTTATAGAGCGCGTTGCTTTTTATGGCGGCGCGCGTTTTCTTTTTGACAAAAAATTACTTTTTACGGTAAAAACAGTCGTTTAAGGGGTGGACGAAAAGTGTTAATATTTTGCTATGAGAGAAATTTACATAGAATTCGCCGTTATCGACAATCTGATAATGGATTACATACTTTTACGGGAAGCCGCGGTCGCGTGCGCGAGGAAGTTTAAGCCGGTAAGGCTATTTTTATCTTCGCTCGTCGGAACCGCCGGCGCGGTAATTTTGCCGCTACTGTCCGTCGCTCCGCTTTATTCGTTCTTAATAAAGCTTTTTATCGGCGCGTTTATGGCGTTTTTGTCGGTAAAACACAGAACGGCGCGGGAATATATCGTGTACTTTAACGTGTTTTTACTGTTCACTTTCGTGACGGGCGGGGCGATAATCGCACTTTTTTCGTTTGCCGGCATAAAATACGATTTAGCGGCATATACTCAAGCGGGCGCGGCGCCTATGGGGCTTGCGCTTCTTGCGGCTTTCTTGCTTGCGTTAGGCGTAAAAACATTTATTCGCCGCGCCTTAAAAAAGCTAAACCGCTACGGCGACATTATGCCCTTAACTGTGAAAGCCGAGGGTAAACTCTTTGAATTTTCGGGCTTTTTAGACAGCGGAAACACCCTGAAAGACGAGCGCACCGGGCTACCCGTCGTTATGCTTTCCCGTAGGAGCTTTGAAAAAATGAAGCTCAAAATAAAGCCCGTAAAGGCGGGGCGGATTTACTTTACCACCGCGGCGGGGTTTGTATCTACCGATATTTACAGAACGGACTACGTTAAGTTCGGCGCGTACGGTAAAGAAAAATCGGCATGTTTTGCCGTGGAAAAGGCGTCGCATGTAGGCGTGAATGCGGACGCGATAGTAGGAAAAGCACTGTTATAAGTTGAAAATTGAAAGTTGAAAGGTGAAAGTTGTGGGTATGCGCACAAATTGAAAATTGTGGTCACAAAAACCGAACGGAGGGTTTTTTATGGGTATAATAGAATTTTTTAAGAAACTGATTTTTAAATTAAAGGCTAAACGGCAAGGCTTATATTATATGAACGGCACCGAGGCTTTGCCGCTCCCCTTGACCGAAGAAGAGGAAAACGAATGCTTAAAACGGCTTGCCGACGGAGACGAGAAAGTAAAGCAAAAACTAATAGAGCGCAATTTACGGCTTGTTGTATACATAGCCCGGAAATTCGACAATACGGGCATCGACCTTGACGACCTTATCTCGATCGGTTCGATAGGGCTTATCAAGGCGATAAACTCTTATAACGTCGAAAAAAAGATAAAGCTTGCGACTTTCGCTTCGAGGTGCATTGAAAACGAGATACTTATGTATTTAAGGCGCACGCAGAAAACAAAGGGCGAAGTGTCGTTCGACGAACCGCTTAACGTTGACGGAGAGGGCAACGAACTTGTTCTCGGCGACATTTTAGGCACGGACGCGGATATCGTTTCGAAAGGGCTTGAAAAGCAGAGCGAAACGAGGCTTTTGTTCGAAGCTTTGGATTCTCTCAACAAAAAGGAAAAACTCATCATGAATTTGCGCTTCGGGCTTGGCGGAAACGCCGCGCTTACGCAAAAGGAAGTGGCTTCCGTTATGGGCATTTCGCAGTCGTACATTTCGCGGCTTGAAAAAAAGATTGTCAAAAAACTCAAAAAAGATATCCTTAAAGCGCAAGAGGAATAATGCGAAAACAAAAAATAAAGCGTGTATAAAAATTAAAAAAAATGCCGATAATCGATATATAGCGAGGCTTATGCTGTTTTTTACATAGGAGGGCTATATATTGAACAAGGTTGAAATTTGCGGCATAAACACGTCTTTGCTTCCCAAAATCTCGTCAAAAGAATGTGCGGAGCTTATCGACAAAATGAAAGCGGGCGACAAACAAGCTAAGGATAAACTTATCCTTGCCAACATGCGGCTCGTTCTGTCCGTCGTTAAAAGGTTTAACTCAACGGCTTTCAATGTGGACGATTTGTTTCAAGCGGGGTGCATAGGGCTTATCAAAGCGGCGGACAACTTCGACACGCGCTATAACGTAAAGTTTTCGACTTACGCCGTACCGCTCATAATAGGCGAAGTCAAACGCGTTTTGCGCGGAAAAACGGGCATAAGGATAGCTCGGAGCATACGCGACACCGCTTATAAGGTGCTTCAAACGCGCGCGGAGATAGAAAAAGACGAAGAAAAGGCGACTAACGAGGAAATTGCGAAACGCCTTTCAATCGCCGAGCGCGAAGTCGTTTACGCGCTTGACGCTATCTCGGACACCGTTTCCATTTACGATTCCGTTTATAATAAGTCGGGCGATACCGTGATGCTTTTAGACCGTATTGAGGACGACAGAGTGAACGACGAAAGCTTGTCCGAAAGCGTGGCGTTAAAATCCGCGATAGAACTTTTGGGCGACAGAGAAAAAAGAATTTTG
>ERZ808242.1372-NODE-1372-length-13799-cov-2.932843_pt1 | contig 13799 bp, 9 predicted proteins | sample MGYA00521244_ERZ808242 | MGnify/ENA primary metagenome ERZ808242 (study PRJEB31516, sample SAMN03275573) | gut metagenome | biome: mammalia-associated habitat; material: feces | host: Papio cynocephalus | place: Kenya | collected 2012-07-27 ... | reverse complement strand
CTATGCTCCCACGCGGCACCGCTTTCACAATGCTCAAATATAATATCAAATATTTATCCTTTTTGCAACTGTTTTCACGTGATTTTTTAAATTTTTCGAAAAATATTTTTCGCAGACCTTTCAACAGAGTTTTCGCTCGTTTTATCCCTCGTCTTTTAAGGGGTTTTTGCTTAGAGTAAGGCAAAAACCGTCAAGGTAAGCTAAAAAAGATTGGTTGTCGAAGTGCAAAACCGTTTTATAGGAAGTAAGCTTTAACTCTTTTGCTTTAAGTTCTCGGTTTATTTTTTCAACGCCGTACTTGCCGTCGCCTAACACGAAATGCCCTTCGTGCGCAAGGTGCGCGCGTATCTGATGAGTGCGACCGGTGAAGATTTCGACTTCTAAAACGCTCGATTGAGCCTTTTCTTTTAAAACTTGGTAGCCCGTGACAATTTTCTTTGCGCCTTTTATAGGTTCGTCGTAAACTTTGACGAGCGAATTTTTTTCGTCCTTTTTTAAATAAGCCGTTAAAACCGCGCGCTTAACGTCGAAATGCCCGTAGACTTCGGCAAGATAAAACTTTTCGAACGACCTTTGCTTAAAGCCTAAAAAAAGCGAGTCATATGAATTTTCGTTCAACGCAAAAAGCATAATTCCGTCGGTGTTGGTGTCAAGCCTGTGGCAAAAGAAAGCGGACGGAAACTCCGTTTTCACCTCTTCAAAAACCTCTTCCGAGCTTACGCCTTTGCGCTTGTCTACGGCGACGATGTTTTCGTCTTTATACAAAACGTTATAAGCGGCTTTTCTTTCGCCGTCATAGTAGCAAACGACGGTATCGCCTACGTTTAAAAGAACATCGGAAGAAGTCCTTTTGCCATTGACCTTGATATCTTTTTTGCGCAAGAGTTTGCAAAACGCCGCATAGGAAAGCCCGCCCGCGTAAAAATCGAGCAAAAGTGAAGAAAGCTTTTCTTTTTTATCTGCGACAAACGTTTTCATAATATATAAAGGGAATACAAAGGAATTTGTTTTACTGTTCGATTAGTTTTTTGACGGCTTCTTTGTCGAGCGAATTTTTTTCAAGTTGAGAAGCGACGCTTGCGTGGTCGATGAACTTATCAGCAATGCCGAGCGAAGTTATTTTCGGAGAAACGCCGTTTTTAACGAAAAACTCAGTCACGAGCGAGCCGAAACCGCCTATAAGCGAATTATCTTCGAGCGTGATTATTTTTCTTGAAGATATCTTTTTCAAATAATCTTCGTCAAGCGGTTTTATCGTGCGCGCGTTGACGACTTCCGCAGAAGTTTCTTCCGCCGCTTCGAGCGCGATTTTTAACATTCTTGCGCCGCTTGCGAGTATAACGGCGCCGTCGCCTATCTTTTCCGTCGTCCAAAGTCCGCTTTCGAAAGGCTTTATTTCGCCTTTATTTTCGATTTTCCCGTTCGGGTATCTTATAGCGACAGGAGATGAAAGTTTGAGCGCGTAGTTAACGGCAAGTTCGAGTTCGCGCGAATCCTTGGGCGCAAAGATAGTCATATTCGGGATATGCGAAAGGTAAGAAATATCGAAAACGCCCTGATGCGTGCAACCGTCCGCGCCGACGACGCCGGCTCTGTCGACAAGGAACACGACGGGCAAGTTTTGCAGCGCAACGTCCTCTATTATCTGGTCGTAAGCGCGTTGCAAAAAGGTCGAATACACGCAAACGAAAGGTTTTAAGCCCGCAATCGCAAGACCCGCGGCGTAAGTCACGCAAAATTCTTCGCTTATGCCTACGTCCAAAAGTTTGTCCGGATAGTTTTCTTTTAAAGCGTCAAGCCCCGTGCCGAGAGCCATTCCCGCGGTCAAAAACACGACTTTTTCGTTTGTTTTTGCAATGTTGACGGCGATTTCGCCCACTTTTTTTGAGAAAGTGTTTTCGGAAGAAGCAAGGTGCGCGGACACGCCGTGATAAAATTCAGAAGATTTTTCGGCGGGCGCGTAGCCTTTGCCTTTCTGCGTTTTTACGTGCAGAAGCGTTGCGCGCGGGGAAGCTTTGAAGTCGGAAAAGAGCCTTACCAAAAGCTTTACGTTATGCCCGTCGAACGCGCCGACGTATTTTAAGCCGACGGTGTCGAACATTCCGTAAGAGTCGAGAGAGCGTTTGAACGCGGCTTTCAACCTTTTTAGGAAGTTCCAGCCGAAAAGCTTGTTCATAAACGACATGAACTTGGAATAGCTCTTTTTCATCGACATTTTTGTGAGCATTTTGTAAAGCCCGTTGCCGTTTTTGGAAATGGACATGCCGTTGTCGTTCAAGATAATAAGCAATTTTTCGGGCTTTTTCTCGCTTGAAAACAAAGCTTCGAGGTTTTCGCCGTTGAAAAACGAGCCGTCGCCGACGAAACTAATGACGTAATAATCGTCTTTTAGTTTGTCGCGCGCTTCGCAATAGCCGAGAGCAGCCGAAACGGAAGTGCCGGCGTGACCTACGGTGAACGCGTCGTATTCGCTTTCGAAAATGTTCGGGAAACCGCTTAAACCGCATTCTTTGCGAATGGTATCGAAAAGCTCGTTTCTGCCCGAAAGTATTTTGTGCGCGTATGCCTGATGCCCTACGTCGAAAATTATTTTGTCCTTAGGAAAATCGAAAACGTAATAAAGCGCGACTATCGCGTCGACAGCACCGAGAGAGGAAGCCAAATGTCCGCCGTTATTTTCGCATACGGAAATAATCCGCGCCCGTATTTCTTCGGCGACGGCGGGAAGCTCCTTTACGGATAGCTTTTTTAAGTCCGACGGATTTTTTATTTTTTCAAGCAAAGACATTTTCTTTTTTCCTTTCTCTTTTTCGTATTTATATAATATGTTTTTCGTTGTTTCGTGTTTTTTCGGCGTTTTTAATTTTTTGCGCTTTTAATTTTGCCGTGCTTTAAATTTTGCCGCGAACGTGCGGATTGCGCTTGCCGCGCTTTATTCCTTTTGCCTCTTCACCGCTCGTTTCGATTTTGTCTATCTTTATGGTGTAATAGTCGCCCATATCGATACATTTGCCGCAATTGTCGCAAATCTTAGTCGGGTCGAGGTCGCAAAACATGCATTCGCCGCAGTTATAACCGTTAGAGAGCCTAACGCATTAAGTTTTAACGGTGCAAAATTTGTAAAATCTGTGTTAAACTCACTTGTAATACGTTTAGTATGACGGCGTTCGTTTGCCTTGATTTTCCTAAATTTATCACCGTTAAAATGCTTCGCACCTAAAAGCCGTATTTTTTAGCAGATTGTCGCAAAGGCGACTGCAGTCGTACTCTACGTACTACAAACGAGCATTTGCAAAAATGTGCAGAAAAGACGGCTTTTAGGCTTTATGAGTTTGGCTCTCTAACGGTTATATAATCTCTATCGTAAATTTCACATTTTTTTGTCATAAATTTCTCCGAATTTTTAAAACAAACGTTTGACAAACTTTTGTTTGTGTGGTATTATAGTTACACGAGGTGTATTATGAGTAATAATAAGAATAAAGAAACCGAAGTTTTAGAGTATATTCGTTCGTATTTAAACGACAACGGCTTTCCGCCTACGGTAAGGGAAGTTTGCCAAGCAATGGGCTTTTCCTCTTCCGCCACGGGGCAGTACTATCTCAACAAGCTCAAAAAAATGGGGTTGATAACAAACAAGGAAAGCCGCAACAGAGCTATCTCTCTGCTCGGTGAAAAGCAAGAAGTAACTATGGTTCCCGTCATAGGTACGGTAACGGCAGGCACGCCTATCATGGCGGTTGAAAACTTTGACGGATATTACCCTTTGCCCGACGAATTTAAGCCGGACGAGGATACGTTTATTTTGACCGTCCGCGGCAACAGTATGATTAACGCGGGGATTTTAAGCGGCGACAAGATAATCGTCAAAAAATCTTCGTCCGCCGATAACGGCGATATCGTGGTCGCGTTGTGGGACGACGGCGCAACCTGCAAGAGGTTTTTCCGCCGCGACGGGCATATCGTCCTTCACCCGGAAAACGACGAACTTTCCGATATTATTTTGAGCGACGTGTCTATTATAGGCGTCGTTTGCGGGCTTATCCGCCGTTTTAGATAATTTCGTAAAAAGTTGTAAAATCTCTTTTGTAACAAGCGATTTTTAAAGTTTTTACGTCACGCGTAAGCGAGGAGCAATCCTCGCTTTTTTATAACCTTGATAAAATTTCTTTCAAAGCGATAACGACGTGTTCGTACGTCAACCCGCCCTGAATAAAGGCGTTGTAAGGTTCTCTTAAAGGCGCATCGCAAGAAAGTTCTATGGACGCACCGTCCACAAAACACCCCGCTGCCATGACGACTTTGTCCTCATACCCCGGCATGTTCCACGGTGCTACTTCGACAAAGCTATCTACGGGTGAAACGTATTGAACGGACTGAATAAACTTCAAAAGTTTTTCTTCGTCGCCCATCATAACCGAGCGCGTGATATCGTAAGGAAGAGCGAAAGGAGCGGGTACCGTGTGGTAGCCGAGTTCACCCATTACCGCACCTATAAGCAAACTGCCTTTTAACGCTTGGTTGACGACATGCGGAGCAAGGAAAAGCCCTTCGTAAAAATATTGGTAACCGAAAGCGTAGGAGCCGACTTCGCCCGCGATTGACGGAGAAGTAAGGCGTGCTTCCGCTCTATCGATATACTTTTGTTTACCCGCGATATATCCGCCCGTCGGGGTTATGCCGCCGCCGATATTTTTTATAAGCGAGCCTGCAACGAGGTCAACTCCGACTTCCGTAGGTTCTTTTTTTTCTACGAATTCGCCGTAGCAGTTGTCGCAGAAGATACAGCCGTCAAAGCCGCAACTTCTCACAAACTCCGTGAGCGGAAGCATTTTGTCGACGGATATCGCTTCGCGCTCGTCGTAACCTCTCGAACGTTGCAGATAAACCATTGAATATTTATTTTCTTTGAGCGCGTTCCCTATTTTTTCGTAATCGAAGTCCGCGCCTTTAAGCGGAATATAATCGAAAGTAATATCGTCGGCTTTTAATGACATTTCGCCGCCGTCGATAACCTTTAAAAGCGTGTCGTAAGGTCTGCCCGTAACGCTAAGCACTCTTTCGCCGTGTTTTAAAACGGAGAAGAGCGCAAGCGAAATGGCGTGCGTTCCCGAAACGATGAAAGGAGAAACAAGGCAAGCTTCCGCGCCGAAAACGTCGGCGTAAACTTTTTTTAGAGTATCCCTGCCTACGTCCTCGCTGCCGTAGCCCGTGGTGCCGTTGAAGTGGCGCAATGCGATTTTGTTTTTTCTGAACGCGTTCAATACTTTTTCTTGATTGTAAAGGGATATTCCGTTGAGATAAGCAAACTGCTTTTCAAGCGATTCTTCGTTTTTTTGTATCAACGCTTCAATTTCTTTCGAGTTCATTTTTTATATGCTCCAAAGCCTCGTCCGCGGCGGCAAACGCGTCGTAATTTTTTAGGTAAACAAGATTTTCCGTTCTCTTAAAATACGTTATCTGCCGTTTCGCGAACCTGCGGCTGTTCAATTTGATTTTTTCTTTAATTTCTTGCTCGCTCTCGCCCTTTTCTAAGCCTTCGACGACTTCTTTATACCCTATCGCGCGCATAGATTGCGCGTCTTTTTTTACGCCGGAAGCTAAAAGACCTTTCACTTCGTCTAAAAGTCCTTTTTCGAACATTTTGTCTACCCGTTCGTTTATGCGCGAATACAAAACCGCGCGCGGATAATTGAAAGAGAACGCAAAATATTTAAACCGAGGAACTTTTTCGTCCTTTATTTCCGACTTTTTTTTGCCGGTGGAATAAAAGATTTCAAGCGCGCGGGAAACGCGGAAAACGTCGTTTTCATGGAGAATTTTCGCGCTTTCTTCGTCGACCTCTTTTAGCATATCGTGAAGATACGCCGCGCCGTTCTCTGCTAAAATCTTATCGAGCTTTGCGCGGATTTCGTCGTTTTTAGGGCAGTTGCCGTAGCTTTTTTTGTATAAAAGCGAATCGACGTAATAACCCGTTCCGCCGCAAACTATGGGGATTTTTTTTGCGTTAAGCAAAGAATTTATCTCTTTAAGCCCCGCTTCTTCGTACTCCGCTACCGTGAATTCGTCGCGCGGGTCGACGATATCGATTAGCTTGTGCGGCGCAATCGCCTTTTCTTCTTCGGTCGGTTTCGCCGAACCGATGTCAAGCCCTTTATAGATTGCGACGGAATCGGCGGAGATTACTTGGCTTTTCAGTCTTTTTGCAAGCTCGGCGGCAAGCGCGGTTTTTCCGCTTGCGGTAGGACCGACGACGAAAATAACGAAGTCGCTTAAACTATCCGTTTGAACCATTTGTCTATTTCCGTTCGGGTTATTTTTACGGCTATGGGTCTGCCGTGCGGGCATTTTAACTGCCGGTTGTTTTTGAGTTGGTCGACGAGCGAATTTATTTCCATTTCTGAAAGCTTATCGCCTGACTTTATAGCCGATTTGCAAGCCTTTTGTATTATCTTTTCACGCAATACGCCCGGCATTTTTTCGTCCTTAAACGTTGCGTCGGTCAAGATATCGCGGAAGAAAACGTCGTAATCGATATCAATTAGTTCGACGGGTAGAGAGCATACGTTGAACACGCCGTCGCCGACGGGCAGAATATCTATGCCGACGTCCTCAAAAAGGTTTTTCATGTCCGTAATCATATCGGCTTCGAGCGCGTTTGCCTTGAAAGCGTACGGGAATAAAAGCCTCTGCTTTGCGACGGTATTCGTTTTGAGCCTAAGACAGAACTTATCGAAAAGTATGCGCTCGTGCGCGGCGTGCTGGTCAATCATTATGATTTCGTCGCCGCATTCGAGGATAAGGAATGTATTTAACGCTTGCCCGACTATTCTAAAAGGTTTGTCGACTTCTTCGGTTATCTGCTCATAACTTTGCTTTTCGCGCTCGCATTTTTCGATATATTCCTTGTTTTTCCTAAAAATATCGTCGAGCGATTCCGACTTTAACGCGCCCTCGTCCGTAAAATCGGTGATTTCCTGAACGTACTGCGCGACGTCGGTTTTCAACTTTTTAGGCGGCTTTACGTCGTAACCCGCACTGTAATCGGGTTCTTTTGCCTGTAAGCTTTCTTCTTTCTTTTCGAAAATCGGCGAATAATACTCGGATTCGCTACTCTTTTCATACGGCGTTCTAAACCTGTCGTACGAAAAAGTTTCGTAAGGCTTGCCTTTGATTTCTACTTCGGAAATAGGCTTGTCGTCGCTTACGGTCGGCACTATGCTTGCTCGCGGACGGTTGACTATTATGTTCATAGCCTCTTCCGTTCCGTCAAGCACGCGAGAAATAACGGTTTTAACGACCGCATAAATTACGCCGTTATCTTGAAAACGAATCTCGGTTTTTCGCGGGTGAACGTTTACGTCCACAACCTCGGGGTCGACGTCTATTTTTAATATGTAAAAGGGATACTGCCGCTTCATAAGGTACGGCGCGTAAGCGTTTTGCGCGGCGGATGATATCGTTTGGTCCACTACCCATCTGCCGTTGACAATCGCCGTTTGATATGTCCTATTGCCTTTGTAATAATTGATATTGCCTAAAAAGCCTTCGAGCAAAATTCCGTTTTTGTCGTAGCTTATTTCGTAGCAATTATCCAAAGCTTCAACGCCGTAGATAGCGCGGACGGCGTCCTTTAAGCCGTCGCCGAAAGATTCGAGTTCGAGCTTGTCGTCAACGTAATACTTTACGGCGACCGTTGAGTTTGCAAGGATAAGCCGAGCGATAAGGTTTGTGACTTCGCTTTCTTCGCTCCTTGCGGTTTTCAAAAATTTAAGCCTTGCGGGCGTGTTGAAAAACAGTTTGGAAACTGTTACGGCGGTGCCTTCCATACACGGCGACTCGGTGATTTCCGAAAGTTCGCCGCCGGAAGAAGTGAGAACGTAGCCTATTTCCTCGTCGATTGTCTTCGAAGCTATTCTCGTTTCCGAAACGGAAGCTATACTTGCGAGAGCTTCGCCGCGGAAACCGAGCGTTTTTATGCCAAGCAAGTCGTTTGCATCGGTGATTTTGCTCGTTGCATGCGACATGAACGCGCGGGGCAAATCTTCCTTTTCGATACCGCAGCCGTCGTCCTGAACGAAAATTTCGTCAAGCCCGCCGTTGGCAATCGAAACGGTTATCGTGGAAGCTCCCGCGTCAACCGCGTTTTCGAATAATTCCTTTACGACCGAAGCGGGGCGTTCCACCACCTCGCCCGCGGCTATCTGGTTATATACCTGTCTTGAAAGAACGTTAATAGGTTTAGGTCTGTTCATTTGCTTTTTCCTTCAGAAAAGATAAAATTTTCAAAGCCTTTATAGGCGTTAAGTTGTTTATGTCAAGGTCTTTGACGTATTCGTCGACGTAGGAACGAGAAACTTCCGCCGTTTCTTCGACCTCGGGAAGTTTGCCCGAAGCTACGTCGCGTTTTTCGAGCGAACGGAGTATGGTTTTTGCGCGTTTTGTGATACTTTCGGGAATGCCCGCAAGAGAAGCGACTTCTATACCGAAGCTCTTGTTTGCGCTTCCTCGCGCAATTTTACGCAAAAACACTACGCCGCCGTTAAGCTCTTTTACCGTGATTTTGTAGTTTTTAACGCCGTCTACAACGCCTTCAAGCTCGGAAAGCTCGTGATAATGCGTTGCGAAAAGCGTTTTTGCGCGGGTAACGGAAGCGATATGTTCGACGACCGCCCACGCTATCGAAAGTCCGTCGTATGTAGAAGTGCCTCTGCCGACCTCGTCCATAACGAGCAAGCTGTTTTTTGTCGCGTTGTTTAAAATGTTCGCGACTTCCGCCATTTCTACCATAAAAGTGGACTGACCGAAAACGAGATTGTCGCTCGCGCCGACGCGCGTAAAAATTCTGTCGGTTATAGGAACGGAAGCCGAGCGCGCGGGAACGAACGAGCCGCAGTGTGCAAGCACGGTTATAAGCGCGATTTGCCGCATATAAGTGCTTTTGCCCGCCATGTTCGGACCCGTTATTATAAGCATTCTGTTTTCTTCGTTGTCTAAAAGCGCGTCGTTGGGGATAAACGTTTCCTTTCCGCCTTGCTCTATAACGGGGTGTCTGCCGCCGACGATATCGAGAGATTTTCCGCTTTCGACGATATCCGGGCGCACGTAGTTATACTTTTTGGCGACGAGCGCGAACGAGCAAAGCACGTCCAAAAGCGAAAAAGCCTTTGCCGCGACGAGCAGTTTTTGTATGTTTTCCGACAAAACAACTTTGAGTTTGTTGTAAATTTCGTTCTCTATTCTCACCGCGCTTTCGTCCGAAGTGAGATATTTTTCTTCAAAGTCTTTAAGTTCCGGCGTGGTGTAGCGTTCTGCGTTGACGAGCGTTTGCTTGCGCACGTAGCTGTACGGCACTTGTTCGACAAACGATTTGCTTACTTCTATGTAAAAACCGAAAACCTTGTTGAAGTTGATTTTCAAAGTCCTTATGCCCGTAGCTTCGCGTTCGCGCGCTTCCATTTCCTGTATAATGTTTTTGGCGTTGTCGCGGATATTCCTGAAATCGTCAAGCCCTTTATCGAAGCCCGCGCGGATAAAGCCGCCTTCCTTGGTCGAAACGGGCGGATTGTCCGTTATAATCTTATCGATAATGCGCGCAAGCTCGGTAAAGTCGCCTAAATCTTCCGCAATATCGTTTAAAACTTTCGATTTTGTACCCGAAAGTCTGAATTTTATCGACGGGATTGCTTCGAGAGTAGTTTGAATGTTTTTGCAATCTCTCGGCGTTACTATGTTATTCGAAACTCTACCGACGAGCCTTTCGAGGTCTTTTACGCCTTTTAAGGTGTCGATTATGCCCTCTCTGCCGCGTGTGTCCGAGTACAAATCGCTTACGCCGTCAAGACGGTAATTTATAGCTTCCTTATCTTTGAGCGGAGAAGTTAAAACGGTACGCATTTCACGCGCGCCGCCGGCGGTTTTGGTTCTGTCGACAGCCCATAAAAGCGTTCCGTAAACTTTGCCGTCGCGCATGGATGAAACTATTTCAAGGTTGCGCCTTGCTACGTTATCCAAAATAAGATATTCGCATTCGTCGTAATAGGAAAGCTTGGTGATGTTTTTTAGCGCGTGGCGTTGCGTTTCGTTAAGGTAATCGATGAGCGCGCCCGCCGCACAGACGGAAGCAAGCTTGCCTTCGGGCAAATACGCGTCGAGATTTAAAACGTTGAATTTTTCAAGCAAAGTCTTTAAGGCGTTGCAGTAAGAAAAATGACTGTCCGCATAAGGAGAGATGCGCTTGAAAGAAGTTTTTACGGGGTCCGGAAAAGCATTAAACGACGTAAAAGCCTTTCCGTTAAGCACGATTTCCGCAGGGTCTATGCGGTAAAATGCGTTTAAAACGTCCTTATCGCTAACCTCTTGCACGAAAAAGTCACCGGTGGTGATATCCGCCCAAGCGACAGCCGTTCCTTCCGCGGTTACGGAATAAGAAGCGATAAAGTTGTTTGTTTTTTCGTCCACTTGCTCGCTGTCAATCATAGTGCCGTTGGAAACGACCCTTATGACGTCGCGAACCAAAAGCCCTTTCTGCTCACCGGGCGCGGTGAGTTGTTCGCAGATAGCGACCTTTTTGCCTGCGGCAACGAGCTTGGCTATGTATTCCTCGGCGGCGTGATACGGCACTCCGCACATAGGCGCGCGATTTTCGCCTTTACCTCTTCCCGTAAGAGTCAAATCGAGAATTTGCGAAGCTTCGACGGCGTCGTCGTTGAACATTTCGTAAAAATCGCCGAGTCTGTAAAAGATAATACAGTCCGGGTATTGCTCTTTTATGGAATTGTAATGATCCATCATATCGGTTTTAGCCATCGTTCACCTCGGGTTTTTAACCCGTTTTTTCTATTTTTAAATATTTACAGTGATTTTTGCAACTTAATCGACGATTTCGCCAAACAAGGAAATTCCGTTTGCCTTGTCGATTTTCACGTTGACGAATTCGCCTATAAGGTTTGTTTCGCTCTTAAAATACCCCATTCTGCCGTATTCGTCGCGCCCCATATACAAGGCCTTCTTTTCGTCGAAGTCCTCGCAAAGTATTCTTACGGTTTTGCCCTCGTATGACATGGAAAGCCGTTTTGTTTCGGCGTTCTGAAATTCGACGAGGCGCATTATTCTGTCCTTTTTTACATCCTCGGGGACTTGTTCTTCCATTCTGTCGGCGGGGGTGCCTTTTCTGCGCGAATAAACAAACGTGAACGCAGACGAAAAGCCGACTTTTTTCGACAAATCGAGAGTATCGAGAAAATCCTCTTCCGTTTCCGTCGGAAAACCTATCATAATGTCGGTGGAAATCGCACAGTCGGGCATATACTTACGGATAAGTTCGACCTTTTTAAAGTAATCTTCGCGAGTGTAGCGACGGTTCATAAGCTTTAAAACGCGGTTGCTACCCGCTTGCACGGGCAAATGTATCTGATGACAGCAATGCGGGTTTTCCGCTACCGCTTTAACGACTTCTTCCGTCAAATCCTTGGGGTGGTTAGTCATAAAACGAAGTCTGTAATCGCCGTCTATCGTTTTAAGCATATCGATAAGCGCAGCAAAGCTTGCGCCCTCTATGTCCTTGCCGTAAGAGTTGACGTTCTGCCCGAGCAAAGTTATTTCCTTGTAACCGCTTTTGACGAGAACGTTGACTTCCGAATAAATCGCCGTCATATCGCGGCTTCTTTCTCTACCACGAACGTAAGGAACGATGCAGTAAGTGCAGAAGTTGTTGCAACCTTGCATTATGTTTACCCACGCGTTGGGGTAGCTCGTTCTAAACGGCTTTTCGCCCTCTATAATCTTGCCCGTTTCGCCGTCTACTATTTCGACTATCTTTTTGCCGCCCGAAATGCGCTTATCCAAAAGTTCCCCGAATTTTTCGAGGTTGTGCGTGCCGAAAATAATATCGACGTAAGGCATTTTCTTTCTTAATTCCGCGGCTTCCTTTTCCTGCTGGGTCATGCAACCGCCGACGGCTATTATAAGCGACGGTTTATTTTTCTTTAATTGTTTGAGCGCGCCGATGTTTCCGAAAGCGTGTTGCTCGGCGTTTTCTCTTATACAGCATGTGTTGAACACGATAACGTCCGCTTCCTCGTCATTTGTAGTGGGAGCGTAGCCGCGGCGCATGAGTATGCCCGCAAGCTTTTCCGATTCGTGAATATTCATCTGACAGCCGTACGTTACTACTTTATAAAACTTTTGCATAAGTAATATTATATAATAAATCGAATATTTTTGCAAGTAAGTAAGGGATATTTTCGCGTTTTATCGTTCATACTAAAACGGATATGAAAAGGATTTTTAAGGGCGTTTTGATTGCTTTTTTAGCCGTTATTGCGGTTTTATTTACTGCTGCGGCTTTGTTTTTGATAATTCCGACAAAATCGGAATTACACAAAGAATTACTTGTAAACACAAGCGATTTTACAACTTTTTACGATAGACATGATTTCGTTTTAGCCTCGACCGGCACTAACGGGAGTTTGAAAGAAGAAAGCTTTAACGAGAAAATAAAAAAAGTTTTTATAGAAGCGGAGGACAGAAATTTTTATTTTCACAAAGGGCTTGATTATAAAAGAATGGTCAAGGCGTTTTTGGTAAACCTAAAATCTCGTTCGTTTAAGCAAGGAGCTTCGACTATCAGTCAACAGCTCGTAAAGAACACCCACTTGACAAACGAAAAGAGTTTAAAGCGCAAATTAAAGGAAATAAAGCTCGCCCAAAAGCTCGAAAAGGAATACTCAAAAGACGAGATTTTGAGCATGTACTTAAACACCATTTACTTCGGCGAAGGCAATTACGGACTGCCTTCCGCGGCGAAATATTACTTCGACAAAGCGAGCGACGAATTAACCTTAGCCGAAACCGCTACCCTTGCGGCGATTATCCCCTCGCCGTCTAAAATTAACCCCGCAAAAAACGCCGAACTTGCATTGAGTAAACGCAACGGCCTTTTAAAGACTGTTTACGAACGCGGAAAAATAACCAAGGAAGAGTATGAGCAAGCGATAAAAGAGCCGATAAACGAAGTTACGCACGGTAAAAGCACGGAAACGCCGTACTTGAAAGCGACTCTTAACGAGATAGCCGAGCTCGATATTTCGCCCTACGCGCTCAAAAGATGCAAGGTCTACACGTATTTTGACGAATCGGCGCAAAAAGCCGCGGAATATAATGCGCTTAACGATTATGCCTATCAGGCTATGGCGGTCGACAACAAAACGCTCGGCATAACGGCTTTTTATTCCGACTGCGGGGAAAAGACGGTCGACCCGGCTTCCACGGTAAAACCCTTCCTCGTGTACGCGCCCGCGATAAGCTTAGGCGTAATAACGCCGTATACCCTTTTAGACAACGACAAGCGCGACTTTTCGGGCTATTCGCCCTCTAACTTCAATAACGTTTACTGCGGCAGAGTTTCCGCTACCGAAGCCTTAGCGAAAAGTTACAACGTACCCGCCGTGGAACTTTTGGAATGGACGGGCGTTGAAGAAAGCAAAAGTTTTGCCGAAAAATTAGGCGTAAAAATAAACGGCGACCACCTTTCAATCGCGCTCGGGAGCATAGGCGGCATAAAAATAAAGCAGCTTTGCGCGGCTTACGCGAGCTTCGCCAACCTCGGAGAGTACGCGCAATGCAAATTCGTTCGGCAAATCGTAGACGAAAACGGCGTAACTTTATATAAAAACAACGAGCAAAAAACGAGAGTTTTCGACAAAGGCACGGCAAGCATTATAACGGATATGCTTACCGTTTGCGCTAAGAGCGGCACGGCGAAAAAGGTCGGCGCGGAAAACAAATCCGTTGCGGCA
>ERZ808242.1370-NODE-1370-length-13814-cov-4.336580_pt1 | contig 13814 bp, 12 predicted proteins | sample MGYA00521244_ERZ808242 | MGnify/ENA primary metagenome ERZ808242 (study PRJEB31516, sample SAMN03275573) | gut metagenome | biome: mammalia-associated habitat; material: feces | host: Papio cynocephalus | place: Kenya | collected 2012-07-27 ... | reverse complement strand
TGTCCCGGGGCTGCAACGCCGACGAGGTCTACAAGATGGCCATCATCACCGCCGCTCTGGTGTAAAAATCTACATAGCGAATGCCGGCTCACACGAGCCGGCATTTTCACTATAAAAAACGGCAAAGCAAAAAATTTTTCCGCAAAGTGTAACCTTTCCCAAGAAATTCCCTCTTATAGGGTGAGGAGCCTATGAGGGCATATCTGAAAGCTGTCAAAACGCCCAGACAGCGGGTCTTTTTGCCCTGTGCCGCACCATTTTCCCTTGGAATACATCCAGTATTCCCGCGGAAAAATGGTTTGCCCAGAACAAAAATCCCTCGCTGCTGGTCATTTCGCCAGCTCTCAGATACGCCCTAAACAGAAACGGAGGTGTTCCCTCAGTGGAAGACGAAAAGATCATCGACCTGTATTGGGAAAGGAAGGATGAGGCCATTATGGAGACCCAGGCGGCCTATGGACGGCAGCTGCAAACCATCGCCCAGCGCATTGTCCAGAGCTACGAGGACGCGGAGGAAAGCGTGAACGACACCTACCTCGCCGCGTGGCGGACGATCCCGCCCAAGCGCCCGAAATATTTCTTCGCGTATCTCGCGAAAATATGCCGGAATTTTGCCTTCGGCAAGCTGGACTGGCTGGACGCGGCCAGACGGAAGGCCGAGGTGGTGACGCTGAGCGAGGAAATGGAGCTGTGCATTCCCGACACCAGCCGGGATTCCGCCGCCGAGGGGCGGGAGATCACCCGGGCGCTGAACGCATTCCTCGCCACGCTGACCCCGGAGAACCGGCGGCTGTTCGTGCGGCGGTACTGGTACGTGGACACCGTGGCGGAGATCGCCCAGCGCTACAGCATGAGTGAAAGCAAGGTCAAGACCCGGCTCCACCGCATCCGGGAAAAGCTGCGGGTCTATCTGATGCAGGAGGGGATTGCCGTATGACGGGAAAAGATTTGGTTATCGCCATGAGCGGCATTGAAGGCCGCTACATTGAAGAAGCTGCCCCGGCGGCCGCGCCCCAACGGCGGAGCCTGCGCCGCCCGCTGCTCGTCGCCGCCGCCATTGCCGCGGCGCTGCTGCTGGTGGGCTGCGGGATCGTGTACGCTCTGCGTTTGCAGGACATGTCCATCGGCAAGGAGACCTACACCCAGCGCTTTGACGACAAGGGCAAGGCCATCGACCCGGTGGAAAAGAGTCTGGACATCATAACCCCCTACGGCCGCAGCGGCGACGCCATCCAGCAGGCGTTGAAGGAATGGTACGAATTTCAGGAGAGCTACGATCAGGATCATGCACTGATGACTAACAACCCGGATATTCCGGACATTCCCAATCAGTATGAGTACACCTACAGCTGCTATACCCAGGAAATGGTGGACAAGGTAAATGAGATCGCCGCAAAGTACGATCTGAAGCTGCTGGACGAATGGATACCCTTCCAGCGATATCAGAGCGACATTTTCCTTGAGGAAACCGGCATCCACTCTCTGCTGCTCCCGGATTCCGGCGCGCAGATCACGGGTATGGCGGGAATGCTCTATCCGCCCTACAATTTCAGCATGGAGTTTAACCTTGTGACGGAAAATGCCGGAACATTGATGACGTCCTATGGCTACGCCCGGAAGGATTATTTCCCCCGCGCGTTCCCCGGCGGAATGGACATCGATGCCTATGAGCAGTGGGACCACACCACTCCGAACGGCACGAAGGTGCTGCTGGCGCTGAGCGGCAAGGGGCAGGGCGAGATCATTGCTGAGCAGGAAAACGCCATGATTATGATAAGCATTGACGGAAATCGTGCCACCAGCCACACCGCCTACCCGGACGCCAGCGAGGTCATGACGAAAGCAGAACTGGAATCCATCGCCGACCAGTTCGACTATTCCGTCCAGCCGAAGGAAGTGGACAGAGCCGTCGTGGAGGAGAAGCTTGCCGCGGCAGAGGAAGCCTATCAGGCGGAACACGCCTATGTCCCGGAAACCTATACGGACTTTTCCGATTATCTGAAGAAAAGGGTCTACATTCCCGATGAATCAAGACAATACGTTTTCCATGACATGAACGGAGACGGCACGGACGAGCTGTTGCTGGGGCATGATGGCGCGTTTGTTGACTGCCTGAAAATAGAGAACAACGAAGTCGTGGCTGATATGAAAATAGATACCTATTTGTGTCAGGGAAATGTTTGGGAGCAATACCAGGCACCGACCCGAGGTTGGGACATTGAATGGCACACCTACTATAAATCTGCAAGCGGAGAAAATGAGGAGATAGAGATAATCGTATCCGTGAAGCGTGACGGCGACAAGTGGTATCGCAGCTATGACAGTTACGAACGGGACAAAACGGAGATTTCTCAGAACGAGGCCGCGGCCATCATGGCGAAGTACCCTCGAGTCCAGCTGGACTGGAAGCCGCTGATGGACTATCCCCTTGACGAAAGTGGGCTGACCTTGGGAAGCTACCTGAAAGCGAAGGATGTCCAGCCCTCTGACGACGAGCTGCTCCAGATTTACAAGGACTGTCTCAGCGGGCAGGGTTCCTTCTATACCCACTACCGGATTATGGACATCAACGGCGACGGGGTAAAGGATCTTCTGCGCGGCGACGGTGATCATTACTGGGATATTGTGACTTATCGCTATGGCAATCTGCAACTGCTTCCTACCATGGATTTTTACCTCTGTGAGAACAATGTTATGGAGCAGATTGAGCTGTTCAACAAGGAAGAGGGCGTTGAGATAGAAGGGACATCTTTCTTCCGTTGCAACGGCTTTGACTTAGAAACGCTGGACTTTGTTGCCTACAACAAAGCGACCGCCTCGTGGCAGTCCGACTATATCGGCACCCCCATGTCCGAAGCCGACGCCAAGGCGATTCTCGCCAAATATTCCCGCGTCGATCAGGGAATGCAGCCCATTTCCCAGCTGCTGAACGGATAAAAAATCACGCCGTACCCAAATCCGGGTACGGCGTGATTTTTACTGTTTCCCCGCTTTCAGCAGCTTGCGGAAAAATGTGAAAAACGTGATGGTCGTCACGGCGGCAGCGAGGATGTCGGACACCGGCTCCGCCAGAAACACCGCGAACGCCTTGTCCGCGAAGAAGTTCGGCAGAATGAAGATCAGGGGGATCAGCAGGATCAGCTTCCGCAGACAGGCCATGATGAGACTGATCTTCGCCTGCCCCAGCGCCATAAACGCCTGCTGGCAGCTGATCTGAAAGCCAACGGAAAACGCCCCCGCGAGGAAAATCCGGATTGCCCATGCCGTGTAATCCACAAGCGCGGCGTCGCTGGTAAAAATGCCCGCGAACACTTTAGGGAAGGCCATCACCAGCAGCCAGAACGCGGTGGTATACCCCACGCACACAAGGAACTGGCAGAAGAAGGCTTCCTTCACCCGCTCTAACTTTTTCGCGCCGTAGTTGTAGCTGATCAGGGGCTGGCCGCCCTGACAGATGCCCTGCAGGGGCATAGTGATCAGCTGGTTGACGGAGGTCATCACCGTCATGGCGCCCACGGCCACGTCACCGCCGTACCGGGACAGGGAGGAGGTGAAGCTGATGGAGAGAATGCTCTCCGTGGAGATCATGACGAAGCTGGAAATGCCCAGTGCCAGACAGGGCAGGATGACCTTCCCCTGCAAGGGCATATTCCGGGCTTTCAGCCGCAGAATGGTCTTGCGCCCCGTGAGGAACCGCAGGATCCACACCGCGCTCACCGCCTGACTCAGAACGGTGGCAATGGCCGCCCCGGCCACGCCCATGTCAAAGACGAAAATGAAAACGGGGTCGAGGACGATGTTGATCACCGCGCCGATGACCGTGGTCAGCATACTGGTCTTGGCGAAGCCCTGGGTGGTGATAAAAGGGTTCATGCCCATGACGATCAGCACGAACACGCTGCCAAGGACGTAAATCCGCCCGTACCGGACGGCGTAGGGCAGCGTCGCGTCACTGCCGCCGAACAGCCGGACAAGCTGAGGAAGCGTCCCGTAAAATACCCCTGTCAGCACCACCGACAGAAGCAGCAGCACGGTGAAGCAGTTGGCGACGATCTTCTCGGCGGTGTCCCTGTCGCCCTTGCCCATGGCGATGGCCGCCCGGGGCGCGCCGCCCGCCCCTGCCAGCATGGCAAAGGCGGTGATGAGCATCAGAATGGGGGTGAACAGCCCCACGCCGGTGAGCGCCGCGCCGCCGATCTCCGGAATGTGGCCGATGTAAATTCGGTCGACTACGTTATAGAGTAGGTTAATGACCTGCCCGACCACCGCGGGAACCGCCATCTCCAGCATCCGTTTTTTAACGCTGCCGGTTCCCATGTCCTGATTTGTTTCTTTTGACATAATGTTCCCTCGCTTTTATTTCAGTTCCCCCGCCAGCGGTGGGGGAATGACCATGTTTTAACCGACCGCCACGGGCTGGATGAAGTCCCTGTGGACGTAGCCCCAGGTTCCTGCGTACTCCGCCAGCGCAAACGTTCCGCAGAGCGCCAGAACGGTAAACTCTTCATCCTTTGGAATCCGGACGATGACCTCGGCGGCGGTGTTCGGGTTGGTGCGAAGGTTGATGAACTCATTGCACCGGGCATAGTACTGCTCGGCGTTCACCGGCTCGAAGACGTCCTCCACCGGGTAGGATATTTCATCCTGAAAGTGCCACCATTCGCCGAAATACCCAACAAAGCCGTACTTTTCCATGGTGTTCTGCAAAAGAAGGGCGTGCTCCGTGGGGACTTCCTCTACGTCGGAATAGTCCCGGTCGGCCTTGCCGGAAAAATCGTCAAAGCCCGTGGGCATTTCCAGCTCGTTCCCCAGGCTGTCCACCAGCGTCACGTCCACGGTGTTTCCCCGGCTGTGGGCGCTGTAACCCCGGTTGGGGTTCGCCACGTAGGTGTCGTCGGGGCAGACCTCCCAGAGCTTGAACTGGGCGCTCACCGGGCGGAAGCCGTCCCAGATTTTCAGCGTCAGGCCCTGTTCCGCCAGCTCCGCGCATACGGCCCGAAGCTTTTTCACCGTGCCGTAGCGGAGGAACACCTCGGTAAATTCGTAGATCTGATGGCCGGTAAAGTTCTCCGTACCGGCGTAGGGCAGCTCCTGAAGCACGTCGGGGAGGTAGTCCCCCACCCGGACAAAGTCGGCGTCCTCCGGCTCGGGGCGCTGGATGGTCGCGGGCACGGTTTCCGCTGTCGTCGGGACGGCGGTTTCCCGCGTCTGCGCGGACACGGCGGCGTCCGCCGGGGCATGGCAGCCGGATAATGTCAGGGCAAGCGCCCCTATCAGCATCATGGAGATCATTCCTTTCACACAAATCCCTCCTGTGCAGGGCTGTATCAATGCGGCCATTATACCACGGCGCTGCCGGAAAAGCAAAATATAATTATAGCGTTCGGGCGGCTCCCGAAGAAGCCGCCCGTGGCCATTATTTCCAGAGATACACCCGGCACTCGTAGGGCTGCAAGCAGCCTTCCAACGGGTTGGGGTAATTGCACAGGATCAGTTCCCCCTCCTCCGGGCGGAAGCCCTTTGGCGCGTGGAAGGGGGTGTTTTTCTTTGCGAAGGAGCAGACCACCAGAATTTTCTGCTGTCCGTCGTCCATGGAATACAGATAATGCTTGCCGGAGAGCTTCTGGTACTCCCGGTACTCGCCGTACCGGACGCAGGAAAGGCGCTTGCGCAGAGCGACGGCCTTGCGATAGAAGTTCAGCACGGAGTCCGGGTCGGCCTCCTGCTTGGCGACGTTGATGTCCTGATAATTTGGGTTGACATAAAACCACGGTTTCCCGGTGGTGAACCCGGCGTTTTCGCTGTCATCCCACTGCACCGGCGTCCGGGCGGAGTCCCGGGAGGAACGCCACAGCCGGTGCAGACGCACCTCCTCCGGCCTACCCAGCGCGGTGTGGGCGTAGATGTACCGGGTCTGCACGTCCTCGTACATGTCGGCGCGTTCCGGCCGCCAGTTGGTCATGCCGATCTCCTGCCCCTGATAGATGAAGGGCGTCCCCTGCTGGAACAGATACATGGCGGCAAGGCATTTGGCGCTCTGCGCCCAGAATTCCTCGCTTCCGTAGCGGGAAACGATTCTGGGATGGTCGTGGTTCTCGATGTAAAGGGAGTTCCAGCCCCGGCCGCGAAGCTTTTCCTGCCAGGAGGAAAAGGCCTTCTTCATCCGCCGCAGGCTGAATTTCGTGGGGAGATAGTCGGTGAACAGGCAGTCGGCGGCGACGCACTGGAACTGGATCATCATGTCCAGCTGGCCGTCCTTCTCATCAATGTACGTCAGCGCCCGCCTGGGCGTCACCATGGGGGCTTCCGCCAGGGTGAAGCAGTCGTAGTGATCCAGCACGTCGTGCTTGAATTCGCTCAGGTATTCATGGATGTGGGGGCCGTGATCGTAGCAGGGAAGTCCCTTGCAGGCCGGCATCAGGTGATCGTCGGGCAGTCCCTCTTTCTTGGAGATGTAAGTGATCACGTCCTCCCGGAAGCCGTCCACCCCCATGTCCAGCCAGAAGCGGAGAATCCCCTTCACTTCCTCCCGCACCTTGGGGTTATCCATGTTCAGGTCGGGCTGCTTCACGGCGAACAGGTGCAGGTAGTATTCCCCCCGAACCTCGTCGTACGTCCATGCCTTTCCCTCAAAGAAGGAATCCCAGTTGTTGGGGAGCTTCCCGCCGGGCTTTCCGGGACGCCAGATGTAGTAGTCGGTGTAGGGGTCGATGCGCCGGCGGCTTTTCTGGAACCATTCATGCTCGTCGCTGGTGTGGTTCACCACCAGATCCATAACGATCTTCATGTCCCGGGCGTGGGCGCCCTCCAGCACCTTCTGGAAGGCCTCCATGCCGCCGAATTCCGGCGCGATGTCCCGGTAATCGGAGATATCGTAGCCGCAGTCCGCCCCGGGGGAGGGGTAGATGGGGGAAAACCAGATGCCGTCGCAGCCCAGACTTTTGATGTAGTCCAGCTTTTCATACACGCCCCACAGGTCGCCCATGCCGTCGCCGTTGCCGTCCTTGAAGGATCGCGGCCAGATCTGATAAAACACCTTGTCCTTGTACCACCGTTTGCGCTCCATGCAGTTCACTCCTTTTTGGAATTTGACTACATTATAGCATAGATGCCGCCGTTCGTCACCTAAAATCTCGTTGACATGGATGATCTTGGCGTATAAAATGGAAGAAAAAGGAAGGCGGGTCTGACCATGATTACCGAGGAAAACGGCGTATTCCACATCCGGACGGAAATCTATTCCTACCTGTTCAAAATCGATGCCTACGGACTTGCGGAGCATCTGCATTTCGGCGCGCCGGTGAAGACCCGGGACGCGCTCGCCCTCAGCTGCCGCCCCGGTCTGGGCTGGGGTTCCGGCATTCTCCTTGATGCAAAGGATACCGCCAGCTGCCCGGACGCCCTGCCCCTGGAATGGAGCGGAAGCGGACGGGGAGACTACCGGGAGTCGCCCCTGGAGCTGGCAGGGGAGCCAGCGGATTTCCGCTGCACCGGCTATAAAATCCATGAGGGCGGCGTCCCCATGGCCTGCGGCCTTCCCCAGGCGCATGACGCCCCGGAAACCCTGGAGATCACCCTGCGCCAGCCCGGCGGGGAGCTGACCCTGTTCTACACGGCCTTCCCAACGGCAATCGTCCGCCGGACGGTGCTGACGAACACCGGAGATAAGCCATTGCGGCTGAATAAGCTCATGAGCTTCTGCCTGGATTTGCCCGGAAGCTACACCATGGCGACCTTCAACGGCGGCTGGATCGCGGAAATGCGCCGGTGCGACACCCCTGTGGGCGCGTCAAAGGTGGTCAACGAAAGCCTTACCGGCTCCTCCTCCAACCGCCACAATCCCGGTTTCCTTCTCTACGAGCCGGGGGCGACCGAAGACGCGGGAACCGTCTACGGCTTCAATCTGATCTATTCCGGCAACCACTACGCCGCCGCCCAGCAGTCCCTCCAAGGGCTGACCCGGGTGATGCAGGGCATCAATGACAGCAATTTTTCCCGGGAGCTGCCGCCGGGGGCGTGCTTTGAGACACCGGAAGCGGTGCTGTGCCACTCAGGTAAGGGCTTCGGCGGGCTGTCCGCCAACATGCACGCCTTTGTCACCGACCACGTCGTCCCGCCCCATTGGCGCGGCCGTTCCCGGCCGGTGCTGTACAACAGCTGGGAGGGCTGCACCTTTGACTTCACCCAGCGCCGTCTGCTGCGTCTGGCCAACCGGGCGAAGGCGCTGGGCTGCGAGCTGTTCGTACTGGACGACGGCTGGTTCGCAGGGCGGGACAATGATCACGCCGGACTGGGAGATTACACCGTGAACCGGAAAAAGCTCCCCGAGGGGCTGGAAGGACTGTCCCGGCACCTTAAGGACAAGGGGCTTTCCTTTGGCCTCTGGTTCGAGCCGGAATCTGTGAATCCTGATTCCGACCTCTACCGTGTCCATCCGGACTGGGCGCTGACGGACGGCTTCCAGCCAGTGCTGGGGCGCAATCAGCTGCTTCTGGACTTGACCAAGCCGGAAGTGCGGGACTACATCGTGGAGAACGTCTCCCGGATCCTGGACAGCGCCGGCATTTCCTACGTCAAGTGGGATATGAACCGCCATTCCGTAGCGCTGGGCGCGAAAGCTCACGATTTTGTTCTGGGTCTGTACGACGTGCTTCGCCGGATTTTCGCGCCCCGGCCGGACATTCTGTTGGAAAGCTGTTCCTCCGGCGGCAACCGGTTTGACTTGGGAATGCTCTGCTTTTCGCCCCAGATCTGGGCATCCGACAATACCGACCCCATTGAGCGCCTGACCATTCAGAACGGCATTTCCTATCTCTATCCTCAGTCCACGGTGGGCGCACACGTCTCCGCCGCGCCCCACGCCCAGACGCTGCGCTCTACGCCCCTGAACACCCGGGGCAATGTGGCGTTTTTCGGCTGCCTTGGCTACGAGCTGGATTTAAGGACGCTGCTTCCCGTGGAGATCAAGGAAATTCAGGGGCAGATCGCGTTCTATAAGCGCTACCGCGAGGTTTTCCAGTTCGGCACATTCCGCCGCACGGAGCTGGGCTGGCAGGTGTCGGACGGAAGGGTGACGCTGGCGGGTGTGTTCCACCGCCTGGTGGAAGCCGCTCCGGGTTACGAGCGGCTGCGGGTGAAGGGACTGAACCCGGAGACGGACTATCGGGTCACGTCCCTCGCCCAGGCCATCCGGGTGGGGCAGTTCGGGGGTCTTCTCAAGCATGTCGCCCCGGTCAGCGTGAATCCCAACGGCGCGCTTCTGCGGATTGCCGACCGGTACCTCACCCTGCCGGAAAACCCGGAAGCGCTGACGGCCTCCGGCGCGGCGCTGGCGGCGGGCATCGTCCTTTCCCCGCTGTTCCGCGGCACGGGCTACGCCCCCGACCAGCGCACCCGGGGAGATTTCGGCTCCGACGTGTATGTCGTCGAAGAAATCGGCAGCGAATAAGGCGTCCGCTGAAAAAACGCGGAAGGGTCTGCGGAAATCACCGGCATAGGCTGCCCCAATTGCGTTCCTTGGGAAAACCACCTGCGGATGAAAATATTATGCACATTTTCCTAAAAAAGGGGCGCCATTTTCTGCCAAAACATGCGACAATATAGATAAATGCGGGGATTTTGCGTTATTCGGTCAATTGTTGTACAAGGGGGGCGGGACCATGACGATCAAAGACGCACTGCGGCTGCGGATCTTCGAGCTTTGCGAGGAGCGGAACATGACAATAAACGGTCTGTGCTCCATCTGCGGGCTTACCCAGTCAACGATCAGCAACATCATCTACGGACGGAACAATACGGCCAACGTGTCCACCATCCAGAAAATCTGCGACGGATTGGAAATGGACTTGCCGACATTTTTCGCGTCGAAGCTGTTCCGAAATCTGGAATAAGGGAAACTCTGATTCCAATCGGCAAAGACTGTAGGCGAGAGATTTTTCACCAGACGAAGGTTCCCAAAACGGAGGAACACTGTGTGTACCCGCAAGGGGTATGCCGCATCCGTAAGCCGGCTTGTGCCGGCAACGGCTGCGCTATATTTCCCGCTTTTGGAACTGCACGGATGGGGAAAAAGATCCGCTCACAGCCGCAGACGATTTATTCAGAGGTTCCTTAGGGCAATACCGGTTCCGCCCGAATGGGCTTCTGCATAGCGCACGCCGCCCGCCGCAAGACGGGGGCTGTTTTGCGCCCTTTTTATGGAGCGTTTCCAAAGCAAAACACCCTAGAACTTGTTTCTAGGGTGTTTTCAGTCATGGTGACCCGTACGGGAATCGAACCCATGTTACCGCCGTGAAAGGGCGGTGTCTTAACCGCTTGACCAACGGGCCTGGTAGCGGCAATCTGATTCGAACAGATGACATACCGGGTATGAACCGGCTACTCTACCAACTGAGTTATGCCGCCATATGGTCAAAGGATTTCGGCACCGCCGAAATCAGCTTTATCATTGTATCCGAACAAGCGGCCATTGTCAAGACATTTTTTCGTTTTCGGGGCGGAAATTTTGGCAATACTTCCTCCGAGGTGAAAATACATGGCTTTTCTCAAGAAATGTCTGCTTTTCTGCATCGGAGGCGGGGCTTACGTGGGGCTGGAGCTGCTCTGGCGGGGGTACAGCCATATCAGCATGTTCGCGGCGGGCGGGGTGTGCTTCCTGCTCATCGGACAGCTTGGGCAGGCGCAGCCCGTTTTGCCCTGGCCGCTGCGGGCGGTGATAGGCGCGGGGATCATCACCATGGTGGAGCTGGCGGCGGGACTGCTGGTGAACCGGCGGTATCAGGTCTGGGACTACCGCGGCCTCCCCGGGAATTTTCTGGGGCAGATCTGCCCCGCCTTTACCCTGCTGTGGATCCCGGTCGCCCTGATGGCAATGGGGCTATACCGGTGGCTGGACCGGCGGCTTGCCCGGGTGCTGAGCGCGTAAAGACAAATATGCCCCCGCCCAAACGGGCGGGGGCATGTCGGTTATGTGTCGCATTCGGGGGAAAGCGGCGTCACGACAGGGGTGCCGTCGGGCTTGAGGAGGGGCGTCAGCCCGCCGCCGTAGCCGCTGGACTGCCACAGATAATTCACGCCGGTCTCCCTGTCCACCCAGACCTCTATCTGCGTGCTAAACCCGCTTCCCTGGGTGTAGGTACTCACAAAGCGGTCGCTTCCCTTCGCCATGGCTTATTCCTTCGTGCCTTCCACAATGCCGCTCGCCAGACCCACCAGACTCTGCATCTCGGAGGGAATGATGATCTTCGTGGCCTTGCCGTCGGCGACCTTTTGCATGGCCTCGATGGACTTGAGCTTGATGACCTGGTCGTTGGGGGCGGACTTGTTCAGCATTTCCAGAGAATCGGCCAGCGCCTGCTGCACCTTGCGGATGGCTTCGGCTTCGCCCTCGGCCTTCAGAATGGCGGCCTGCTTCTCGGCGTCGGCGCGGAGAATGGCGGACTCCTTTTCGCCCTCGGCAATCAGAATGGCGGACTTCTTCTGGCCTTCCGCCTGCAAAATCGCCTGACGGCGGTCACGCTCGGCCTTCATCTGCTTCTCCATGGAGTTCTGGATGTCCTGGGGCGGCAGGATGTTCTTCAGCTCCACCCGGTTGACCTTGATGCCCCAGGGGTCGGTGGCCTCGTCCAGGATGGCACGCATCTTGGTGTTGACCACGTCCCGGGAGGTCAGGGTCTGATCCAGCTCCAGGTCGCCGATGATGTTGCGCAGGGTGGTAGCCGTCAGGGTCTCCATGGCCGCCATGGGCTGCTCCACGCCGTAGGCGTACAGCTTGGGGTCGGTGATCTGGAAATACACGACGGTGTCGATCTGCATGGTAACGTTATCCTTGGTGATGACGGGCTGGGGGGGATAGTCCAGGACCTGCTCCTTCAGGCTGACCCGGCGGGCGACGCGGTCGATGAAAGGAACCTTGAAGTGCATACCCACGCTCCACACGCTGTGGAACGCGCCCAGCCGCTCAATGACGTAGGCACGGGACTGCTGGACAACGGAAATGTTGGTAATGATCACGATAAATGCGATCACGATAATTGTCAAAATCACAAAACCCATAGTAAAACCTCCATATGATTGATTGATTCTTTCCTTGACGACCTCAGACGGTGACGGCAGCTTTTACAGGGGTCACGAAGACCTTCACGCCTTCCACTCTGTCCACCCGGACTTCGGTTCCCGTGGGGATGGTATCGCCGGAGGTGCTCCGGGCGCTCCATTCCATGCCGCCCAGCTTGACCTGCCCCAGCGCCTCCACATTGTCAATGCTCGCCGTGACGATCCCGACGGTGCCGATAACGGAGTCCACATTGGTGGCCGTGACCTGGGGGTTCAGGAATTTCTTCGCCAGCGGCCACAGCAGCGCCAGCAAAGCGCCGGACACCACCACGAACAGCACGATCTGCAGCCACACAGGCGCATCCAGAGCGGCGCCCAGCAGCGCGACCAGCGCACCCATGGCAAACCATACGGAAACCAGATGGATCGGGCAGGCCGCTTCGACGATCAGGAACACCACCAGCAGCACCAGCCAGAAAATAGCAGCCGATTCCATGTCGCAATCTCCTTTCCGCTATAGGGTATTTTTATTGTATCAAAAATATATCCCGGTGTCAACAGTGCCCGCCGGAGCATCCGTTTCCGGATATGCCGCAGCGGAAATTTCTTTACCAGGCTTTTGCCGCCGGAGCAAACTTTTCCCGATTCGGGGTATGTTTTTCCGACAGAAAATGCTATAATTGGCAGGTGAGGTGAGCATGATGAAGCAGCACAAGCGCGTTTTTCTGGACTTTGCTTACGCGGCGGTCATTCTGGTGACGGCATTTGCCCTGAATCTGGTTCTTCTCCAGTGGTTCCGCATCCCGTCCGTGACGCCCATGATCTTCGTGCTGGGCGCGTTTTTGATCGCATGGCGGACGCAGGGGTATTTCTGGGGGATCGCATCCTCCCTGGTCAGCGTCATGGCCGTGAATTACGCCTTTACATATCCTTACTGGGCGTTCAACCTGATCCGGCCGGAGTGCCTGTCCTCCGCCGTGGTGATGCTGATGGTGTCCATCATGACCAGCGCCATGACCACCCAGATCAAGCGGCAGGAGCAGATGAAGGCCGAGGCGGAAAAGGAGCGGATGCGGGGCAATCTCCTGCGGGCGGTATCCCACGACCTGCGCACGCCCCTGACCTCCATTTACGGCGCATGCTCCGCCATGCTGGAAAATTACGACGCCCTCCCGCGGCAGACCCACATAAAGCTTCTGTCTGACGTCTGCGCCGACGCCCAATGGCTGGTGCGGATGGTGGAGAACCTGCTGTCCGTGACCCGCGTGGATACCTCCACCGTCCGCCTTTCCAAGAACGACACCGTTCTGGAGGAGCTGATTGACGCGGTGCTGGTGAAGTTCCGCAAGCACTACCCGGACAGGGAGGTTCATGTGGAAATTCCGGAGGAATTTGTCAGCATTCCCATGGACGCCATGCTGATCTCTCAGGTGCTGATGAATCTGCTGGAAAACGCGGTGTTTCACGCCAAGGGCATGAAAAATCTCTGGCTCCGGGTGGAGGTCAGGGGGCTATGGGCGTATTTTTACGTAGAGGACGACGGCTGCGGCATTCCGGAGGATAAGCTTCCCAAGCTGTTCACGGGGATGCTGGACAGCGAAACGCCCACAGACCAGAGCCGCAGCAGCATGGGCATCGGCCTGAGCGTGTGCAGCGCCATTATCAAGGCCCACGGCGGCGAGATATGGGCAGACAAGCGAGCCGGAGGCGGCACCGAAGTGGGCTTCCGGCTGGAAATGGAGGAGGAAAATGGGGAATAA
>ERZ808242.1366-NODE-1366-length-13889-cov-3.654113_pt1 | contig 13889 bp, 13 predicted proteins | sample MGYA00521244_ERZ808242 | MGnify/ENA primary metagenome ERZ808242 (study PRJEB31516, sample SAMN03275573) | gut metagenome | biome: mammalia-associated habitat; material: feces | host: Papio cynocephalus | place: Kenya | collected 2012-07-27 ... | reverse complement strand
AGTTAGATTTTAAATCCAGAAAAATGTATCTGCAGGAATTTAAAGATATGGTAAACATGTTTCTGATCGTGGGAGGTGCGCTGAGTGCGATCCTTGCGCTGATCGGCATTTTGAATTTTGTCAATCTGACTTATACTTCAATCCATGAACGGAAACAGGAATTGAAGACCTTATGGTCTGTTGGTATGACGAAAAAGAAGATCGCTTCCATGCTTTCCTTTGAAGGTCTTATGAGAATGGGACTTGCGTTTGCTCTTGTACTGACAGTAGGGCAGCTTCTGAATTATTGCATTGTATATGCGATTGCCGGTGGTACGGTCATGTTTACCAGTCGTTATGTGGTCTGGCCGATGCTTGTATGTATCCCTGTATTTGGGGTGATCGCGGCATTCATTCCGAGATCTATGGTAAAGAAAATATTCTGATGCAGGTTTCTTTTTCAAATGATATAATGTGCCTATAAAAAAGCAAAGAAAGGCATAAGGCGAAAATGCAGGCGGAAGAGATGAGACAATTATATGAGGGATTCAAGAAAATTATAGTAATGGCGGGCATATGCATATGTTGTCTGGGGCTTACTGCGTGCGGAAAGAAGGATGCGCAGCAGACGGCAGAACAGGAGCAGCAGACGCAGGAGCAGGAAGCTTCGGACGAAAAGGCAGCAGATGCTTCGAAGGATGAAGTGGCAGACACAGAGACAGAAAACAGTGGTGCAGAGCATGATGCAGATGCCAAGAGCAGTACAGATGCAGCGTCCGAAGAAAATGAAAAGGATGCAGCGGCAGAGCAGAAAATTAGGAAAAATGGTGACTATATTCTGGCGCGGCCGTCTCAAAATGGGGCATTGTCCGTGAAAGGCACACAGCTCGTGGATGAAAAAGGACAGGCGGTGCAGCTTCGTGGGATCAGTACACACGGCATTGCATGGTTTCCCGACTTTGTAAATCAGGATGCGGTGATGCAGCTTAGCGAAGACTGGGGTGCGAACCTGTTCCGGATCGCCATGTATACGGATGAGAACGGTGGCTATTGTACGGACGGAGACAAGGAAAAGCTGAAAGCACTTGTGACAGACGGCGTGGAATATGCAAAGCAGGCAGATATGTATGTGATCGTGGATTGGCATATCCTGCACGACAGCAATCCGTTGACCCATAAAGAGGAAGCTCTGCAATTCTTTAAAGAAATGACAGAGAAGCTGAAAGACGAAAAGCATGTGCTGTATGAGATCTGCAATGAGCCAAACAGTGGATGTAGTTGGGAAGACATCAAGGCGTATGCCAATGAGGTGATCCCCGTGATCCGTGAAAATGCGCCTGATGCGGTGATACTCGTTGGCACACCAACGTGGAGCCAGGAAATTGACAAGCCGCAAAATGATCCAATCAAGGGTTATGACAATATCATGTATACACTTCACTTCTATGCAGCAACGCATAAAGAAGATCTGCGCAGTAAAATGGTAAGTGCGGTAGAAGCCGGAACGCCTGTATTTGTCAGCGAATATGGTCTGTGTGATGCAAGCGGAAACGGCGGGAATGATCTGGGGCAGGCGCAGAGCTGGATCGATACGATGGATCAGCACGGCATCAGCTATGCGGTATGGAGCTTCTGTAATAAAGAGGAAACTTCGGCTCTGATCGCTTCTTCCTGCCAGAAAAACGTCGGTTTTACCAGAGAAGATCTGAGCGAGAGCGGTAAGTGGATCTATGATATGTTGCATGCGAAAGGAAACATCGGTGACAGTAAGACTTCCGCGCAGAGCCAGCAAAATCAGACACAGGAAAGCAAAACCGGAGCGACAGAGAACACAAATGACGCAGATCAGCATGAAAATGCCGCAGCCCAGACGGTGAAATCGGGAGATCTGACAGTAGATGCGCAGGTGACAGGAAGCTGGGAGTCAGAGGGCAAGACCTTTTATCAGTATCAGCTTACGATCACAAACAATGGAATGGAGGCGACGTCATCCTGGGAAGTATCGCTGACGTTCTCGGATACGATCACGCTGTCCGATGGCTGGAACGGTGAATATCAGGCAGACGGTAAGAAACTGGTGATCCGTTCAAAGGACTATAACGGAGAGATCAAAGCAGGAGAAGCTGCGACAGATGTCGGTTTTATCGTCAGCGCATCCGGGCAGTTAACAGTACAATAAGCAGGAACCGGAAGGGAGAGAAGAAATTCTCTCCTTTTTGTTATGGTGATGAGGAAAATGTAAATACATACACTTGACAAAGTAACTTTTCTTACCTATACTGTATTGCATACAGTAGTACAGTTAATACAGAACGAAAGTTACTATAGAAGGAAGGGAGGATACCATGATTCAACTGGATGAGAGAAGCAGTAAACCGCTGTATGAGCAGATCATTGAACAGTTCAAGCTGCTTGTCATGCGGGAAAGTCTTAGGCCGGGAGATGCCATTCCATCTGTCCGCAGGCTGGCGGCAGAGCTTGGGATCACACCATCTACGGTAGCTAAGGCTTACCAGGAATTGGAGAGACAGGGTGTGATCGAAACGATCCGTGCAAAAGGTACTTTTATTGCACAAGAAGTAGAGATTCGAATGGATGACAAAAAAGTGCTTTCTCTTCGTAATTCCCTAAAAAGTATTGCACTGGAGCTGAAAATGATGGGATATACAAGAGAGCAGGCTATGGAGCTTATGGCGGAGGCCTATGAAGAGATTTAGCAGATGGGTATGGAAAGAGAAGGTAAAGCGAGATCCTATAAAATGGAAAGCATGACAGGGGGAAAACGGCGATGTTGGAAGCAAAAAATGTAACAAAAAAATATGGAAAGAAAATTGCGGTAGCAGATGCAACGGTTCTGGCGGACAGAGGCAGGATCCATGGGCTTATCGGAGAAAACGGAGCAGGAAAGACAACTCTTTTAAAATGCATGGCAGGCATCTACCGGCCGGAAAGCGGCAGTATTACATATGACAGGGAAGCAATTTACGATAAGGAAGAAACACTGCAAAGGGTTGCTTTTATATCGGATTCGCAGGAGTTCTTTTCTATTTATTCCGTAAGAGGGCTGCTCAAATTATATCAGAAGTGTTACCCGGATTTTCAGATGGATCAGTTCGTGAAGCTGAATCAGAAATTTGGAGTGGATCTGAAAAAGGGAATCGGATCACTGTCAAAGGGGCAGAAGATGCGGCTTTCCTTTATGCTGGCGATCGCAAGAAGACCTGCTTATATCCTGATGGATGAACCGACTGACGGACTGGATGTGGGAAGCCGGAGCTATCTGAAGGATGTGCTGATCGAGGAAACGGAAAAGAGGGAGCTGTGTGTGATCCTATCATCCCATGATCTGAACGGACTGGAGATGCTTTGTGATGAGGTTTCTTTTATGAAACAGGGCACGATCCAAAGGCATAGTGACATGGATGATGTGATAGAGAGCGTGCAGAAATGGCAGGGAGAACTTGGACAGGATGAACTGGAAAAAATCAGAAAGCAGATCGGACTTTACGCGGTGAAGCTGATGGGAAGGCTTGTTACGTTCCAAACAATAGGCAATGCGGCAGAAACAGAACAGATGCTCAGACAGATGGGCGTGCAGTCGCTCATACGGCAGAAGATCAGCTTTGAGGAAGTCTTCCTGACATGGAATGAGAGCGCGGAAACGATAAAAGCACCGAGAAAATAGGAGGGGTTAGCATGAAGAAACTATTATACAGAGATCGTTTGGAACTGATTATTTTAACGCTGGTATCTGTTTTGTTGATCCTGTTTTTTCTGGGACAAAATGCGCAGAATTTCAGATCCGGCACGGAAACAGAAATAGAAGCCCTTAGAGATGGGTATGAAAGCACGCTGACAGAACTGTGGGAGCTCTCCTACAGAGTGATATCATTGAATGCCTGTCTGGCAGCCAAGCTGCTCACTGCCCTTCTGGTAATACTGCAGTTTGTTAAATGGCTATTACTGGAGAACAGGCGGGGGAGAGAATTCAGTGCGACACTGCCGATCACACGAGAAAAGGCTGCAAGTTATGAAATGCTGACAGGTATTCTGTTCTTTGCAGTCACATATGTGCTTTATATGGCAGGGCAGCTTGGATTGGAGCTTTCCATGCAGCATAAGCTGACGGAGCAGTTCCCTCAGGCGCAAAATGTCATGCCTGGAGCGAACTATTTGCTGGAAAGTTTGTATGTGCTTACGATGTTTGGAATCGGTCTGCTGCTTTATGCGATCGTACTTCTGGCAAAAGCAATCACAAATACGCCGGGCAGCTGCCTGTTTCTGGTTGCGTGGGGCTATCTGATGCTGGTATTTTATCAGGGCATGTGGCGTTTTAATTTTAACCTGTCATTGCAGGAAACACTCATCTACAGCTATAACACATTGTATGAAACAAGGGGAAATGAAATAGCTGTCAGTCCGTGGAGCATGGGACTGTTTGGCATAGTGCTTCTGCTTGTGGCAGCAGTGCTGTTCTACCTTGCAATACGGGTGGAGAAAAGAAGAAATCTTGCAAAAAACGGTGGCTTTCAATATGAATGGATGCCTGTTCTGCTGGCAGTTGTCAGTGCGGTCGGCATTTTTATCATGACCGGAAAAACGATTGCCATTTTTGAAGTATCTTCGGCGACTGCGTTGAAACCGGTTATTTATAGCCTGACAGCGGTATTGGCGGTCGGAATGGGATATGGACTCTATTATGTCACAAAGGAAAAATAGGGGAGGAGCAGTATGAAGAAACTATTATACAGAGACAGATATTTTCTCGCCGGGCTTCTGCTATTTACAGTCATATTTCTGGGAATACGGTTTGCAAGTGCGTATCATGCCTATGACGAAAATCTGGCGATCGAGAAAATGGTGCAGGAAAAACTGGGAGACCGCTATTTAGAATCACTGGAAATGATTGATGAGATGGTGCAGGGGGATATGACGGACGCCTTTGATCTGACGGGAAAAGGTTTCGTGATCGCACTTCTTGTCGTGCAGATGCTAAAATGGATCCTGTTTGACTGGGGAAAGGGAAGTGAATTTGCAGCAACACTACCTGTCACCCGTAAGAAAAGCGCAATCTATGACTGCCTGCTGGGCGTTAGTTACCTTGTGCTAACAAGCCTGTTGTATCTGGGAAGACTTCTGGCGATGCAGGGAGAATATAACAGAAGTTATGCGGCGTTATATCAGAATAAAATCGGAATAGAGTATGCGGGATTTGGGGTATTAACAACGCATATACTGATGCTTTGTCTGCTGCATATTATAGTATATGCCTTTTTCCTGCTGGCAAAGGGGCTTTCCAACAGACCTGTAGTCGGTGCTGTGTTAGGTGGCTGGGGCTTACTGCAACTGCATTTTATACTGGCTACTGATGTGGCAGATGCTGTGTCGGTGGATGTATTCAGGGTGCATATATACCAGATCCTGTATACAAAACAGATCCCCGGACTGCTTTTGGCGTTGTTGTTTATCTGCCTTTTGTTGCTGATACTGTCTGCTGTCAGACTGGAGACAAAAAGAGATCTGTCGAAAGGCGGTGCATTTCAATATACCGTGCTCAGTTATGTTGTAGCCATTGTAGGCGGTTTGGAATTTTTCTGGCTACTCAGAAATTCCTGGGATACATTGTTTGAAACCGCCATGGTATATCAGGGGCTGGTGACGGCAGTTTCGTTGATGCTTGCCATCTGCATGGGTGGCGGACTGTTTTATCTGGTGAAGGAAAAGTAAATAAAGTCAATTATAGGGTGGCAGAGCAGGTCAACAGACGGAAGACCTGCTCTGCTGTTTTTTTCAGGTTTTCGGCGGCGGCCACAGGATCCATGGCTTCTTCCAAGCTGACAGGCTTTTGCAGGATTGGAAAGTAAGCATCGATACCGTGCGCATTGCAAAGGACAGCGTCATCTGCTGCGCAGCCGCAAAAGGCAATGACCTTTTTATGGTGTTTTTGGGCAAGGGCAGCGATACCGACAGGGGCTTTTCCCATCACAGTCTGTCCGTCCAGTCTGCCTTCTCCCGTAATGACGAGATCCGCTTCCCTTATGGCAGTTTCCATCTGTGTTTCTTCTAAGACAATGGAAATGCCTGACTGGAGCGTGGCACCGAGATAAGCAGAAAAGGCAAAGCCGAGACCACCTGCTGCACCAGCCCCGGGCATGGATGGGTCTGCCAGTGGATAATGTTCTTTTGTCAGAGTGGCAAAAGCAGACAGCCATGCGTCCATCCGGGTGATCATGGCGGGATCAGCCCCTTTTTGAGGACCGTAAACACTGCTGCAGCCGTTTTTCCCGCAAAGCGGATTTGTAACATCACAGGCAATCCGGAAATCACACCGGGATAACAGAGGAGATACATGAGAGGTGTCTATGGCTGCAATGTCTTTTACCCCATCTGCGCCAAAAGAAACAGGTTTTCCATTGCAATCCGAAAAGGCAAAGCCAAGTGCCTGCAGCATACCAACACCGCAGTCATTTGTGGCACTTCCGCCGATTCCGATAATGAAGTGTCTGCAGTTCTTTTCCATGGCATCTAAAATAAGTTCGCCGACTCCATAAGTGGTTGTATAAAGTGGATTGCGCCTGCTGGCAGGAACGAGTGTAATGCCTGCGGCCGCAGCCATTTCGATCACAGCCGTATCACCAATGATGCCATAGTCGGCTTCTACCGGATCGCCGAGAGGACCGGTGACTGTGACCGTTTCCATATGACCGTGCATGCCCTGTGTCAGAGCCTGGGCAGTTCCTTCTCCGCCGTCTGCAAGTGGGCGGATGCAGACATCGGTATTGGGATCTGCATTGTGAACCCCTTCCTGTATGGCATGTGCTGCCTCCAAAGAGGACAGACTTCCTTTCAATGAATCTATAGCGATCAGAACCTTCATGTGCAGTTCCTCCTGTGAACTCTTTTCTTTCAGTATAGCAGAGATTATCAGAAGCGCAAATGCGTCGTGTGAAGTGTAACAAGGAAGATCAGGAAAAGAATGTGGCGATACCGGCAAAAATAGGGTATGATGGTCACAGAAGAGTGTGAAGATTTATCTGCATAGATGGAAATGAAAAGAAAGTGAGCAGTCATATGTGGAAAGAAGCATATCAAAAGTTAGCAGCAAATATAGAAGATGTGATGCTGGAGCAGCAGATCAAGCTGGGGTATCGCGATGAGCCGGTCAGACTGTATTATCCCTTGTCCTCTTTAAATCATTTCTTTGGAGATGAGATTTCGGCAGAAGAAATGCAGATAAGATTACAGGATTTTTTGACGACGGCGCAGCCTATATTTGGCGAGAGCAGGGTAACGCATAAGGGCGATCGTTTCTGCTTCTTTCTGACAGAGGAAGCATCGGCTTACGTGCATACACATAAACAGGAAAATTCATTCATTGCAAGGCTGATAGAGCTGGTTAGTAAGCATGGGGTAACAAAACAGGATGTGATCGCATTATTTGAGGCGCAGGAAAAGCCATTTCTGATTCAGGAAATGCAGTCGGATGAGTTTGATTTCTATATCTGCTTTACAGAAGGAGAAGACAGGTATTATTACTGCTTTAAAGAGGAAGGCTGTCATATGATCTATCATAGATTCCTTCCACAGGATTATGCAGATCTGGGGTTATAAGCAGGGGCGGGATACGCTCTGATGAATGGTCGTTATAATAAAAAATGCCCAGCCATCCTCAGTTTCAAACTGGGGAAGGCTGGGCATTTGCCATAGGATCACAGGAAAATATATTTGGCAACAAATAAGACTGCCAGTACATACATCAGCGGTGTGATCTTTTTCGCTTTTTTGGTAAACAGATTGATGATGACATAGGAGATCACGCCGATCGCAATGCCTTCTGAAATGCTGTACATCAGTGGCATAGCAAGCAGGCAGAGGTAAGCGGGAACAGCTTCCGTCAGATCATCAAAGCTGATGCCTGTCACTGCGGTTACCATCAGGAAACCAACGAAGATCAGAGCCGGAGCGGTAGCAAAGCCCGGAATGGCTGTGAAGATCGGGGCAAAGAAGATGGCAAGCAGGAACATCAGTCCGGTCACAACAGAGGCAAGCCCGGTTCTGGCACCTGCACCGACACCGGCGGAGCTTTCCACATAGGTGGTTGTTGTGGAAGTACCGAAGATAGCACCGACTAATGTAGCGATCGCATCCGCAAACAATGCCTGCTTGATGCGAGGCAGCTTTTCATCCTTGTCAAGCATATCTGCTTTTGTTGCAACGCCGACCAAAGTACCGATCGTATCAAACATATCAACAAAAAGAAAAGCAAATAAAATGGCTATGAAATTACTGATGCTGACGCCCGAAAAATCAGCTTTAAATACTTGTCCGAAGGTCAGGGAAAACTTGGAAAAATCAGTAATGGCAAGGGACGGATATAAGGAATAGAAGCCTTCTTCCGGCGTTACCTGATAGATACCGACTGCCTGACAGAGCATACCGAGAACCCATGTGGCGATAATACCGATCAGGATAGATCCCTTTACATTGCGGGCATATAAAATAGCGGTCAGGAAAAGACCGATCAGGGCAAGCAGTGCGCAGATGCCTTCTGTTCCGAACTTGGAACGGAAGCTGACATAAGTGATCAGGGTAGAGTCACTGTTGACGACGATATGAGCACCCTGCAGACCGATGAATGCGATGTAAAGACCGATACCTGCGCTGACGCCTTTTTTGAGCATGCTTGGGATCGCATTGAAAATAGCTTCGCGGACATTGGTAAGCGATAAAACAATAAAAATGATACCTTCTACCGCAACCGCTGCCAGTGCAACACGCCAGTCATAGCCCATGCCAAGGCAGACCGTGTAAGCAAAGTATGCATTCAGTCCCATGCCCGGAGCAAGTGCAAACGGATAGTTTGCAAACAGTGCCATACACATAGTGCCAAAGAAGGCGGATAAGCAGGTTGCGATCAGAACGGCTGTAGCGTCCATGCCTGCTGCGGAGAGCATATTCGGATTGATCGCCAGAATATACGCCATTGTCATAAAGGTGGTAATACCGGCAAGAACCTCTGTACGGACATCGGTTCCGTTTTCTTTGAGTTTGAAAAACTTTTCCATAGATGAGAAATCCTTTCTTCCATAAGGTTAGTACCGGGTAATAAAACCCTTACATATAGTATACTATCTGCCATATGAAATAAAAAGGGAAATTTGTGCCTTGACAGCAAAGAGAAGCAGAGGGGGTTAAGCCTGCATGGCAATATGCCGATTTATATGATATAAAAGGAAAAATACAGGGAAGTATATAACTTGATCAATAGCAACAGGGAGGTTGAAAAGATGAAGCTTAAGGACGCAATGCCCATTTATCAGAGATACAGACAGCAGCTTGTTGATCAGACACGCAGTCTGGTAAAGCAGAGAGATGCTGCGAAAGCCAAATTTGAGGCAACCAATGACAAAACATGGTCGGAGGAGGCTGCAACGCTGCAGCTTTCGATCGAAAAGACGCAGGAAGAATTTGATAAAAACCAGGAGGTACTGGACGGTCTGACGGAGCAGTGGTGCCTGGCAGCCAACGCGGAAAATGCAAAGGCACTGGCTGATCCCGAAACAGGTATGGCAGCGACTATGGCTAAGATCATGACAACAGTAGCCAGAATGTGTGCGGGAGACAAAGTGCCTTATACGGATGAAAAGAAGCTGATGGAATATGATTCGGATCTGTATGGCAAGGCAAAGCAGGCACAGATGATGATGGCTGCCATGAAAGAAAAGCAGAAGGAATACGATTCTCTCTGGGATGATGAGGAAGGCGGAGAGTACGATCCGGAAGGTGTTGCTGACAATACCGAGGCACAGGGTGAGCTGCCTGAAGTACCGCTTGAAGCATCATCTGAAGTACCGGATGCTACTGGCCAACAATAAGCGCAGGGTAACCAAAATCCCATAAAAGCGATTCAAAGCTGCTTTCCAGATAGCTGATGATATCCTCTTCTTCATAGCCTGTCATACGTGTCAGGATGACAAGGGATTCCCGCACTGTTTCATAAGAAAGGGCAGGTATATCCTGTGCCTGATATTGCAGGAACAGACTGTGGCGGATCGCAGTATATTGGAGCGTCGTCCACTCAAGGCGCATGAGCATGTGTGACAGGGAGAGGTCTTCATCAATGAGAAGATCTGCATAGATGTCATTTGCCAGATATTTTTTCAGGAGTGGATGATAGGTAGAAAAGCTATGCATGAAGTCTTCCCAGAGAGCTGCCATACGGGCATCTACACCGGGAGCTTCCTGAAATAGCTGCGCCAATCTTTCTGCCTGTTCCATCAGTGGAGAAAGGTAAGCAGTATACAACCCTTCCTGCAGGTAATTGACGGAAAGATCCTGCAGAAGTTCATTACATTCGTATAACAGATCGGAAATGACACATGGCATTTCGTGAATTGCCTGCAGCAGCTGCTGCAGGTTTTCTTTTTGAAAATAACCTTCAATCAAGGCTGTTGTTAATGTTTTGCCATTCTCTTCTTCCCGCAGCAGCAGCTGCAGAAAATAAAAAGCGGTCAGAAGTGCCTCTTCCGGCGTCAGATTTGTATCGGAAAAAAGCCGGATCAGGTGATCCCGCAGCAAAAATGCTGCCTGTGTCTGTGCAGTAGATCGAGACAGGATTTCCCGGGAAAGCATTGGATAAGAAGGGAAACCCAAGGTATCATCCTGCTGCCACAGATCGATCACTGCGGGGCAGCATGGCATAAGAGAGGCTTCTTTATGCGTAGAAAATGTATGCTGTTCCCTGGGAAATAAAGTACAGGTTTCGGACAATACGCTGTCTCCATAAGTTTGCACAAGACAACATAATTTATTTTCGGTTAAAAAAGGACAACGCTGGTCAGGCAGAAGCCGGATCACATCTTCCCCTTCTTTTTTCGTGATATAGGAAGAAAGCTTTCTGCCATCTGTATCCATAGAGTCTGGTGCAGAGAGTGTTTTCCATTTTTTCTTTGTTGCATCATCTACATAGATCTTCCATTCCTGACAGCAGGTGATCGGGCATGTGTCGGCGATGCAGGTGAATTGTTTATAATAGTCTGGGTAAATTGTCAGCATAGAGTAACTTCCTTTTATCATTTCATTCTGTTATCTGAAATGTAACAGAATGTGCCTTTCATATTGTAACATGGCGGGGAAGAAATGGGGCTAAAACATGAAAAATAGAAGAAATTAGTTGGAAATTAGACAGATTGCCCCTTTTTTCTTCCGGATTTGTGCGTTATAATATGCCTTGGCTGCATATGGAGAGTTGTATGCAGACCGGATTATATAACCTGATTGGAAGAAAATCAGTTTTGAGGAAAAAATCATGAGTAAAACAAAAGAAAATGTAGTAGATAAAGCAGTCTATGCATTTAACAGGAAAGTGTTCTGTGATGGTATGCGGGACGGATTCCCGATTGCCCTTGGCTACTTCGCAGTTTCCTTTTCACTTGGAATTGCGGCAAGAAAAGCCGGGTTGACACCGCTGCAGGGCTTCTTTGCCAGCCTGTTTAATAATGCATCTGCGGGTGAATATGCGGCATTTACACTGATCGCAGCCCATGCGACTTATCTGGAGGTGGCGATCATCACGCTGATCGCAAATGCAAGATATTTACTGATGAGCTGTGCACTGGCACAGAGATGTGCGCCGGGTATGCCATTTTATCACAGACTGATTATAGGGTATGATGTGACCGATGAATTATTTGGTATTACGATCGCAAGACCGGGCTGTCTGAATCCTTTTTATACCTATGGAGCGATCCTGCTGGCAGCGCCTGCATGGGCACTTGGCACAGCATTTGGTATTATGGCGGGCAATGCACTGCCGCTTCGGATCGTCAGTGCGCTGAGTGTGGCGCTGTATGGTATGTTCCTTGCGATCATCATTCCACCGGCAAAGAAGGATAAAGTAGTGGCGGTTCTGGTTGTGATCAGTTTTGCCCTGAGTTTTATTTGTGGTTACCTGCCGCTTATTTCAAAGCTGTCGGACGGAACCAGAACGATTCTGCTGACCGTGCTTATTGCAGGGGCGGCAGCGGTCTTATTCCCGGTAAAGGATACACAGGAAGAGGAGGGACAGACAAGTGAGAAGTAATGTGATCTATATTATTGTCATGGCACTGGTATCTTACACGATCCGTATCCTGCCTCTGACGCTGATCCGGAAACCGATCAAAAACCGGTTTATCCAGTCGTTCTTATATTATGTACCGTATGTCACACTTGCGGTTATGACATTCCCGGCTATCGTACATGCCACGCAGAGTCCGATCTCCGGTCTGGCAGCATTGATCGCCGGTATGATCGCAGCATGGCTTGGCGCGGGACTTTTCCCGGTAGCTGTTATCTGCTGCCTGCTTGTATTTGTGATCGAGTTGTTTGTATAGCATACAATAAAAATCATGTGGATTTTTTAGGATATGTATCTATTTTTCGCCACATAATTGCCAATAGGCAGTTATGTGGCGTTTGTTGTATAATAGGAAACTTTGTAATAAGAAAGGAGAATCAAAATGAACCAAACCTTTATGAAAGAAAAACCCGTTATCCCGCTTGTTATATCGATGTCACTTCCGATGGCAGCGTCAATGCTGGTCAATTCGCTTTATAATATTGTAGACAGCTACTTTGTGGCAAAGATCAGTGATAAGGCAATGACCGCGCTTTCCCTTGTCTATCCGGTACAGAATCTGATCACGGCGATCGCAGTCGGCTTTTCTGTCGGCGTGAATGCGGCAATTGCTTTCTATCTGGGTGCGGGAAAGCAGGATAAGGCAGATCAGGCAGCAGCAGATGCGATCCTGTACAACATTTTACACGGTATTCTGCTAGTGATCGGCTGTCTGCTTTTTATGCCCGCATTTCTGCGTTTTTTTACAGAGGATGAGACAGTGATCGCCTACGGACTTTCTTATTCGCGGATCGCATTTTCCTTTGCGGTTGTGATCACGGTGGGAATTGCCTATGAAAAGATCTTTCAGGCAGTTGGCAGGATGAAGGTATCGATGATCAGTATGATGGCAGGGTTTATTACCAATATTGTACTGGATCCGGTTTTGATCTTCGGACTTGGACCATTCCCGGAAATGGGCATGGAAGGTGCGGCGGTTGCAACAGGCATCGGGCAGGTCATTACTCTGCTGGTGTATCTGGCGTTTTATTATGCCAGCCCAATCCCTGTGAAAGTACAGCTAAAGGGCTGGAGACCGGACAGTGAGACGGCGAAACGGCTGTATGGTGTCGGAATCCCCGCAACACTGAACATGGCACTTCCGTCACTTCTGATCTCGGCATTGAATACGATCCTTTCCGGCTTTTCAGAGGCATATGTGCTGGTACTGGGTGTTTACTACAAATTACAGACCTTCCTGTATCTGCCGGCAAACGGTATCATTCAGGGAATCCGTCCGCTGATCGGTTATAACTACGGCGCAAGGGAAGAGAAGCGGGTAAAGCAGATCTACCGCTTTGCACTGGCACTGATCATGGGGATCATGGCAGTTGGTATGCTGCTTTGTCTGTGTATCCCAAAGCAGCTTATGGGCATTTTTATCACGAATGAAGAAACACTCCGTCTGGGTATGACGGCGCTGCGGCTGATCAGCCTGGGCTTTGTGGTATCTTCCGTATCCGTGACATTTTCCGGCGTTCTGGAAGGGCTGGGAAAAGGAATTCCCTCCTTCTTCATTTCGCTGTCAAGATACGTGGTGGTCATTATCCCCGCTGCATGGCTTCTCAGCAGAAGTCTGGGAGCGAACGGTGTCTTCCTCGCCTTTGGCATTGCGGAACTTGTAACTGCCGGACTGGCGATAGGCATTTTCCAGTACAATAAGGCTCGCGCTTTCTGAAAGAAACTCCTGCGTTGTCAGCATGGACTTCTGCTGCTGTGGCAGCTTTTCATGCTGGAACTGCTGTCTGTATTC
>ERZ808242.1365-NODE-1365-length-13906-cov-12.169374_pt1 | contig 13906 bp, 12 predicted proteins | sample MGYA00521244_ERZ808242 | MGnify/ENA primary metagenome ERZ808242 (study PRJEB31516, sample SAMN03275573) | gut metagenome | biome: mammalia-associated habitat; material: feces | host: Papio cynocephalus | place: Kenya | collected 2012-07-27 ... | reverse complement strand
GGGTCGTCCAACGGTAGGGGCGGCAGTCCCCTGCCGCCCGCACGGTATTGGCCGTAGAGATCAGGAGATCGTGGAGAAGATTTTAACCGTGTAGAGAATGTAGAGAATGTAGAATGGGGGCCGTGGGCCGTCCAACGGTAGGGGCGGCAGTCCCCTGCCGCCCGCACGGGGTTGGCCGTGGAGAGAATGTAGAATGAGGGGGCCTATCGGGTTTTAGCCGTGAAGATCAGGAGATTGTGGAGAATGGGGGTAGGACGCGTAGGAGCGAGGACGTCGTACTTGTCCTGCCTGTCCTACGCGTCCCTGTTGTCCCGTCTCCCGACCAGCGCGGCGCGGGTTGGGTTTGGGGTGTCACATGCGGCCGCTCAGCGCATCGATGAGATCGCAAAGGCGCTTGTAGGCCTGCCCGAGGTCGTCGTTCGTCACGCGGAACATGTACTCGCCGGCGCGCGCCATTTCGCCGTCCGCATTCGCCAGGCGCTTTTCGATGACTTCATGCGAATCGGTTCCGCGCCCTTCCAGCCGCCGGCGCAGTTCGTCGAGCGAGGGCGGCAGGATGAAGATGTCGACGTAGCCGATCTTCAAGGGGTCGGTGTTGGGCAGGTTCCGCACGTACTCGCGCACTTTCGCCGCGCCCTGCACGTCGATGTCGAGGATCATGGAGTTGCCTTCGGCGAGGACTTCCTCGATGGGCGCCTTCAGCGTCCCGTAGTAGTTGTCGTGCACGCGGGCGTACTCGATGAAGGCGTTCTCGGCGATGAGCTGCTCAAAACGCGCTTTCGTCAGGAAATGGTAATCGATGCCGTCCTCTTCGTGTCCGCGCGGCGGACGGGTGGTGCAGCTGATGGAGTACACGAAGTCCGGATACTCCTGCAGGAGCATGTCCACGAGCGTGGACTTGCCGCACCCGCTCGGGGCGGACAGGACGAGAAACAGGGGCTTTATCTTCTTGGCGTTCATATGCGTTTCAGTTTCCAGACGATCTTGAGCGATTCCGCGGCGATGCCGGGCGTAATCTTGGATTCGCCACGCTGCCGGTCGGGGAAAACGATGGGGATTTCGCGGATGGAGCACCCGGCCCGCCAGGCGCGATGGTTCATCTCAAGCTGGAAGGAGTAGCCGGCGCTTTCGATAGTTTCCAGCCCCAGGCGGCGCAAGGCTTCCGCGCGCCAGCACTTGTAGCCGCCGGTCGGGTCGTTGACGGGCATGCCGGTCATGAGGCGGATGTAGAGTCCGCCCGCCCGCGAAATCAGCCGCCGCTTGAGGGGCCAGCCGGGCGTCGCGCCGCCCTTCACGTAGCGCGAACCGATGACGAGATCGGCGTCCGTGGCGAAAAGCCGCGGCAGGACCGCGGGGTCGTGGCTGAAGTCGCAGTCCATCTGGACGACACGGTCCGCCCCCGCCGCGAGGGCGTGGCGGAATCCCGCCACGTAGGCGCGCCCGAGGCCTTCCTTCTTTGCGCGGTGCAGGCAGGCGACATGCGCGTCCGCCGCGGCCAGCGCGTCCACAAGCGCCCCCGTCCCGTCCGGTGAATTGTCGTCCACGAAAAGGAGGTGGACGTCCCAGTCCGCCAGGGACTGCGTCGCGGCGCGGACGGCTTCGGCCAGCGGACGGACATTGTCCTTCTCGTTGTAGGTCGGGATGACGATGACGGCTTTTTTCATTTGTGCAAATCCTTTACTGCGGCGAATATCGCCGCGGGGGAGGCGAGGCGTCCGGCCCCGGTGACGCCGCAGGCGAGTTCACCCGATTCGGGGGCGACGATCCGCACGCCGCGCGAGGCCAGGACGGCGAGGTTTTCGCGTGTCGCGGGGTTTTCCCACATGCCGGTGTTCATCGCCGGGGCGACCGCGACGGGCGCTTTCGTCGCCAGAAAGACGGAAAGCAGGTAGTTGTCGGCAATTCCGGCGCGCATTTTGGCGAGCGTATTGGCGGTCGCCGGGGCGACGAGGAAGAGGTCCGCCTGCTCGGCGAGCGAGATGTGGGCGGGCTTCCAGTCGGTCGGCGCGGCGAATTCGTCGACGCCCACGGGATTGCGTGAAAGGGTCTGGAAGGTGAGCGGCGCGACGAACTTCGCGGCCGCCGGGGTCATGACGACATGCACCTCATCGCCCGCGTGCACGAAAAGCCGCACGAGTTCCGCCGCCTTGTAGGCCGCGATGGACCCGGTCACACCCAGGACTATCTGGCGCATGCGCCCTCCTCCCGCGCACGCCGGCGCAAATCCTCCACGGCCGCTTTCATGTCCGCCTGCTTGAAGAGGAAGCTCCCCGCCACGAACTGGTTCGCGCCCGCCGCGGCGGCCGTCAGCAGCGTCTGGTCGTTGATGCCGCCGTCCACCATGATGTCGACGGACGGACGCCGCGCGCGCAGCCAGGCGATTTTCGGCACGCACGCGTCGATAAACTTCTGCCCGCCGTAGCCCGGATGCACCGTCATCACGAGGAACTCGTCCGCCTCGTCCAGGTAGGACGTCAGGATCTCGATCGGCGTTTCGGGATTGAGCGCGAGGGCCGCCTTGAGGCCAAGGGACCGTATCCGGCGCAGTTCGGTATGGAGGTCGCAGTCCGCCTCGATGTGAATCTGCAAGGTCTGCGCGCCGGCCGCGGCGAACTTTTCGAGATAGAGATCGGGACGCGACATCATCAGGTGGACGTTCCGGTAGAAACCGGGGGCGACCTTGCGGGCCAGCGCCACGACATCCGGACCGAACGAGATGTTCGGCACAAAGTGCGGGTCCATGATGTCCAGATGGAGCGCTTCCGCGCCCGAGGCTTCCGCACGACGGATTTCCTCCGCGAATCGACCGAAGTCCGCCGCGAGGAGCGAGGGCAAAATCTGTGTTTGCATGGGTGTATTATATCAAATCTTCACGGGGAGCGACAGCAGGCGGTTGCACAGGCATGTAGCCAAGACCGAAACGGCGCGCAGGGCGGGAAGGCGCGCCGCGGCGCCGGACCGGTACAGGCCGCGGCCATCGCCGCTTCCGCGCCTTATTCCCACTCGATCGTGGCCGGCGGCTTGGACGAGATATCGTAAACGACGCGGTTGATGCCGCGCACTTCGTTGATGATGCGGTTGGACATCGTCGCCAGCGTTTCGTAGGGCAGGCGCGTCCAGTCCGCCGTCATGGCGTCGATCGAATTGACCGAGCGGATGGCGCAGGTGTACTCGTAGGTGCGCTGGTCGCCCATCACGCCGACGGACTTCACCGGCAACAGCACCGCGAAGGTCTGCCAGATCGTCTTGTAGTCCGGGAGTTTCTTGACTTCCTCCTGTACGCGCAAGTCAGCCTGCTGGAGGAGCTTGACCTTCTCTTCGGTGACCTCGCCCAGAATGCGCACCCCGAGGCCCGGGCCCGGGAACGGCTGACGGTCCAGAAGTTCGCTGTCCATCCCCAGGACGCGCCCGACGGCGCGCACTTCGTCCTTGAAGAGGTCGCGCAGGGGTTCCACCAGCTCGAACTTGAGGTCCGGCGGGAGGCCGCCCACGTTGTGGTGGCTCTTGATGGTCTGGGACGGACCCTTCAAGGCGTGGGAGCTCTCGATCACGTCCGGATAGATGGTGCCCTGCCCGAGGAACTTGCAATTCTTGTACTTGCGGGCGCAGTCGGCGAACACGTTGATGAACTCGCGGCCGATGATCTTGCGCTTCTGCTCCGGGTCCGTGACGCCCTTGAGCGCGGCGTAGAAGTGCTGGGCGGCGTGGGCGACGTGGAGGTCGAGCCCGAGCTTGGCGTGGAACATCTCCTCGACCTGCTTGTCCTCGTTGTAGCGCAAAAGTCCGTTGTCCACGAAGATGCAGTGCAGGCGCGGGCCGATCGCCCGGTGCAGAAGGACCGCGACGACGGACGAATCCACGCCGCCCGAAAGCCCGAGAACGACTTCCTCGTCGCCCACCTGCTTCTTGATCTTCTCGACCGTCTCGTCAATCCAGCTCGAAAGCTTCCAGTCCGCCTTGCATCCGCAGACCTTGAAGAGGAAGTTGGCGATAATCTCGTTGCCGTACTGCGTATGCACGACTTCCGGATGGAACTGGATGGCGTAGAAGCGGCGCTTTTCGTCGCGGATCGCCGCGTAGGGACAGTTCGCGCTCGTGGCGGAGACCTGGAAGCCTTCCGGAATGCGCGCCACGCGGTCGCCGTGGCTCATCCAGACGACGAAGGACCGCGGGAGGCCCGAAAAGAGGACGTTGCCGGGCTCGGTCGTCATCTCGGTCTTGCCGTATTCGCGGGACTCACCCGGCGCGACCTGGCCGCCCAGCATCTGGCTCATGAGCTGCATGCCGTAGCAGACGCCCAGGACCGGGATGCCCAGTTCGAAGATCGCGGGGTCGATCCCCGGCGCGCCCTCCTCGAACACGCTGTTCGGTCCGCCCGAGAGAATGATGCCGGCCGGCGGATTCTCCCGCAGTTTCGCCGCGGTCGTGTCGAAGCGGATGATCTCCGAATAGACCTGCTGTTCGCGGATGCGCCGCGCTATCAGCTGGGTATATTGCGATCCGTAATCCAGAATGGCAATCCACTGTCTGCTCATGTTCAATCGTCTTTCTTTTAGTCTAAATTTGCCTGTATCACCAACTCAAACGCGTGGGAACTCCCGCCGCGGCGAGGACGCGTTTGATGTCCGCTATCGTGTAGTCTCCGCTGTGGATCATGCCGGCGACGATGGCCGCATCCGCATGCCCGGTCTGGAAGGCTTCGACGAGGTGCTCGGGCTTACCGGCCCCGCCGGACGCCACGACCGGCACCCCCACCGCGTCCGCAATCAGCCGCGTAACCGTCAACTCGAACCCGGCGCGCGTACCGTCCGCGTCCACCGAATTGACGACGATCTCGCCCGCGCCCAGATCCGCCGCACGCTTCGCCCACTCCACGGCGTCCAGGCCCGTGAATTCGCGGAAGCCGCGCGTGGTGATCTCGTATCCGCTCGGGCATTTCGCGCTTCGCACGGGGTCCATCCCCAGCACGACGCACTGGCGGCCGAACGCCGCGGCGCCTTCGGCGATGATCTGCGGATTGCGCACGGCGAGCGAGTTGACGGAGATCTTCTCGGCGCCAGCCAGAATGACGCGCTCCATATCCGCGACGGACGCGATGCCGCCGCCGACGGCGAACGGGATGCGCACGGCCTGCGCGACCGCGGCGACCATGCCGATATCGATGGGCCGGCGCTCGGCGGAAGCGGTGATGTCGTAGACGACGAGCTCGTCCGCCCCGCCGTCCGAGTAGGCGACCGCCATTTCGACGGGGTCGCCCAAATCCACGTTGTTCTTGAACTTGACGCCCTTGGTGACGCGCCCCTTGCGCACGTCCAGGCAGGGGATGACACGCTTGGTCAACATGAGAGGAACTCCTTGAGGAGCGCGAGGCCCGCCCGCCCCGATTTCTCGGGATGGAACTGGTACGCCGTCAGATTGCCCTTGCGCACCGCGCTCGTGAACGTCAGCCCGGCGTAGTCGGTCGTCCCGACGGTGTAGGGACCCTTCTCGGCATAATACGAGTGGACGAAGTAGTAGTCCGTCTTGCCGTTCACCTGGTTCCAGCCGATTTCCGGCACCTTGAAGCCGGGCACGTCGGGGAAGCGGCGCACCTTCCCCGGCAGAACGCCCAGAAGATCCACGCCGCCGTCCTCCTCGCTGTGCTCGAAAAGGATCTGCATCCCGAGACAGATGCCAAGGAACGGCTTGCCCGAAAGCGCCGCGGCGCGGACGGCTTCCGTCAGCCCGAGCGCGGCGAGATTCGCCATCGCGCTCTTCGCGGCGCCCACGCCAGGGAAAACGACGCGGTCCGCCGCGGCGATTGTCCGCGGATCGCGCGTCACCTTCGCCTCGGCTCCCAGCGCGGCGAAGGCGAGCTTGACGCTCGTCAGATTGCCCGCCTTGTAGTCGACAATCGCCGTCATGCGTGCCTCAGGCCTCGAGTTCCGCTTTGAGACGCGTCACGAGATCCGCGACCTTCATCGCGCCCAAATCGCCGTCCGCGCGGGAACGGACCGAGATCTGCCCGGCCGCCTCGTCGCGCGGCCCCACCACGATCTGGTACGGGACCTTCTGGATGGCCGCTTCGCGGATCTTCGCCCCGAGCTTGTCGGGCGAGGCGTCCACGTCGACGCGGAAACCTTCCGCGCGCAACGCCGCCTGCACCTTCTTCGCGTAGTCGAGCGCCTTCTCGGAAATCGGCAGCACGCGGACCTGTTCCGGCGCGAGCCAAAGCGGGAACGCGCCCGCGTAATGTTCGATGAGAATGCCGAAGAAGCGCTCGATCGACCCCAACAGCGCGCGGTGCACCATGTAGGGCTGGTGCTCCTTGCCGTCCGCGCCGACATACGTCAGATCGAAGCGCTCGGGCAGATTGAAGTCGAACTGCACCGTGCCCAGCTGCCACGGACGGCCCAGCGCGTCCTTGATTTTCATGTCGATCTTCGGACCGTAGAACGCGCCGCCGCCTTCGTCGATCTCGTAGGTCATGCCTTCCTGCTCCAGGGCCTGGCGCAGGGATTCCGTCGCCTGATCCCAGCGGGCGGGGTCGCCCACCGCCTTCGCGGGCTTCGTCGAGAGATAGGCCTGGATGTCGTGGAAGCCGAACTTCCCGAGCATGCTCTTGGCGAACTCGACCGTATCCTTGATTTCCTGCACGATCTGCTCGGGCGTGCAGAAGATGTGCGCATCGTCCTGCGTAAAGCCGCGCACGCGGAAAAGCCCGTGGCGCACGCCGTCCTTCTCGTAGCGGTACACCGTGCCGAGCTCGGCCAAGCGCATCGGCAGGTCGCGGTAGCTGCGCTTCTTGAACTGGTAGACCTGGATGTGGAACGGGCAGTTCATCGGCTTGACGTAGTACTCCTCTATATAGGCGTCGTTGCCCGAGCCCTCCTGGACCTTCATGCAGGGGAACATGCCGTCTTTGTAGAAGCCCAGATGCCCCGACGTCTGCCAGAGGACCGAACGGCCCACATGGGGCGTATAGACGATCTCGTAGCCGGCCTCGTAGTGTTTCTTGCGCCAGTATTCCTCGATCGCCACGCGGATGCGCGCGCCCTTCGGGAGCCAGTGCACGAGCCCGGGACCGACCTGCTCCGTGATGGTGAACAGTTCCAGCTGCTTGCCCAGGAGGCGATGGTCGCGCTTTTTGGCCTCTTCTTCGCGGGCGAGGATGGCGTCGAGTTCGGCCTGATCCTTCGCCACGATGCCGTAGACGCGCTGGAGCATCTTGTTCTTCTCGTCGCCGCGGTAGTAGCTGCCGGCCACGCGGGTCAGTTTCACGACGCCGATCTGCTTGGCATGCTGCACGTGCGGACCGCGGCACATCTCGACGTAATCGCCGACCGAGTAGACCGTAATCGGCTCGCCTTCGGGGATGTCCGCCAGGCGCTCGAGCTTGTACTTCTGCCCGGCCAGGAGCTTCTCGCATTCCGCGCGCGTGACCGTCTTTTGGACGAAAGGCTCGTCCAGGGCGATCAGGCGGGCGATTTCCGCCTCGATCTTGGGGAAATCCTCCGGCGAAAGGCGGTGCGGCAGGTCGAAATCGTAGTAGAAACCCTCGTCCGTCGCCGGGCCGATGTCGACTTGCACGTCGTCAAACAAATTCATGATCGCACGCGCCGTCATGTGGGCGGCGCTGTGGCGCCTTTCTAAATCGGTTACTTCGCTCATAGCACTCCTTGATTTGAACAATGTATTATATCATATTTTCCGGAACTCGGATACCCTACTCCTAGGCTAGAAATCCGCCGCGCCGCCGTCAAATGTGCCGCGGCGTCGCGATGCCCAGAAGCCCCAGGCCCGTCTTCAGGACCTTCCCGAAGAGGGCGACCAGCCGCAGACGCGCCCGGCGGACGTCTTCCGCGCTCTTCAGAATGGGCGAATTCTGGTAGAAACTGGAGTAGAGTTGGGCGGTCTGGAAGAGGTAGTCCGCCAAAACGCTCGGCTTGTACGCCTCCGCCGCGCGCCGCACGGCCCCGGGGAACTCCAGAAGCTGCAGGGCAAGGCGCTTTTCAGCCGGTTCCGTCACATGGAACGCCCCTTCGGCCGCGGCATCCGCGCCGGCCTTGTCCAGAAGCGAGCAGACGCGCGCATAGGCGTACTGCAGGTAAGGGCCGCTGTTGCCCTCGAGCGCCAGGGCCTTGTCCCAGCTGAAGTCGATATCCGTGATCGGATCGTGCGAAAGGTCCGAATACTTCACCGCGCCGTAGCCGATCGCCTCGGCGAGCGCGTCGTCGCCGCCCCGGTCTTTCACGATGTCGTAGGCGCGGCGTTTGGCTTCCGCCAGCAGGTCGTCGAGCTTGATCAGATTGCCTTCGCGGGTCGAAATGGCCTTGCCCTGGTAGCTCATGAGGCCGAACGGCACGTGCACGAGTTGCACGTCCGTGTACCCCATCTTGCGCGCAATGTCGAACCACTGCTTGAAATGGAGCTGCTGGCGGGCGTCCGTCACGTAGATGATGCGTTCGGGATGGTATTCCGCCACACGGGAGGCCACGCACGCCAGGTCGCTCGTCGTGTAGTTGTAGCCGCCGTCGGACTTGCGGACGATGGCGACGCCGAGCTTTTCCTTCTCGAGATTCACGACGAGCGCACCCTCGGACTCGACGGCCAGCCCCATCTTCTGGAGCTTTTCGACCACTCCGGGCATCATCGGATTGTAGTAGGATTCGCCGCGGTAGGTGTCGAACTTGACCCCGAGTTTCGCGTACATGCGGTTGAATTCGCCGATGGAAATGTCGATAAAACGCTTCCAGAGCGCGAGATTGGCGGGGTCGCCCTGCTGGAGCTTGACGAGTTCCGCGCGGCAGGCGTCCTTCCAGGCGCCGTCCGCCTCCTTCGCCTTCGCCGCGGAAAGCACATAGCACTTCTCGAGGTTCGCGACCGTCAGGTTCGCGCGCTCTTCGTCCGTCAGCAATTCCCGGTAGCCCTTGATGAGGATGCCGAACTGCGTGCCCCAGTCGCCGAGGTGGTTGTCGGCGACGACACGGTAGCCCAGGGCCCGGAAAATGCGGTCCAGCGCATTGCCGATGACCGTCGAGCGGATGTGGCCGATGTGCATTTGCTTGGCGGCGTTCGGCGAGGAATAGTCGATGACGACCGTCTTCCCCGCGCCGGTCTGGGGGATGCCGCAGTGCGGCTGCGCCGCGAACGCGGCGAGCGACTCGTCCAGCCAGGCCGGCGAAACCGTCAGGTTGAGGAAGCCGGGACCGGCGATCTCCACTTTCAGGGCGGAGGGCACGTGCGCGGCGACTTTCGCGGCGACTTCCCGCGGATTCATCTTGAACTTCTTCGCGAGCTTCAGCGCGTCATTGCACTGGTAGTCGCCGAACCGCGGATCCGTCGCCGGGACCACGCGCACAAAACCGAAATCCTCGCCGGGGAACGCCTGCTCGAACGCCGCGCGGATACACTCATTCAAATCCATTCTGACCCACCTTCTTATTTGCCGACATTCAAGACCTTGAAGCCGATTTCTTCCAGTTTGCCGCGGTCGAGGCAGTTGCGCGTATCGTAGACGAGCGCGGGCTTGCGCATGGAATCGTAGAGCCCCTGCCAGTCGAGCTGCGGATACTGCTTCCAGTCCGTCATCAACAGAATGGCGTCCGCGTCCACCGCCGCGGCGTAGGGATCCTCCTCGAAAACGAGCGCGTCCGGCGCCTGGCGCGCCGCTTCTTCCACCAGATCGGACAAATCGTGGCGGGCGTTCGCCAGCGCCTTCGGGTCCGTGATCGCGAGGCGCACGTGCTCCTCGCGCAGAAGCCGCACGACCGTCCCCGCCGGCGTTTCGCGCGTGTCGCCGGTATCCGCCTTGAAGGCGAAGCCGAAGACGGCGATTTTCTTGTTGGCGAGCGTGTTGAACATCGCCTTGAAGAGACGCGAAACGATGCGCTCCTGCTGGTGGTCGTTCATCACGATGACCTGCGACCAGTAGTCCGCCGCGGTGTGGAGGCCGAACGTCTCGCAGAGATAGACGAGGTTGAGCACGTCCTTCTTGAAGCAGCTGCCGCCGAAACCCGGACCCGCCTTCAGGAACTTCGGCCCGATGCGGTGGTCCGCCCCCATGACTTTCGCGACTTCGTCCACGTCCGCCCCCGTCGCCTCGCACAGACCGGCGATCGCGTTGATGGACGAGACGCGCTGGGCGAGGAAGGCGTTGGCCGCGAGTTTCGTCAGCTCCGCGCTCCAGACGTTCGTCGTCAGGATCTTCTCCCGCGGAACCCACGCGGCGTAGATGTCCACAAGTGCCGCGATCGCGGCGCGGCCCGCCGGGGTCTCGGGCCCGCCCACGAGCACGCGGTCCGGCTCCAGCAGGTCCTTGATCGCCGTGCCTTCCGCCAGGAACTCCGGATTGGAGAGCACCGTGAACGTATGCTCGGCGTGGTCGTTCAGAATCGCGTCCATCGCCGCCGCCGTGCGCACGGGGAGCGTGGACTTCTCGACGATGATCTTGTCGCTCTGGGCAAAGGACTTGATTTCGCGCGCCGTCGCTTCCCAATACTGCAAATCGCTCGCGCGCCCCTTCCCGCGCCCGAACATCTTCGTCGGCGTGTTGACCCCCACGAACACGATGTCGCACGCCTTCACCGCCGCGGCAATGTCCGTCGAAAAGAACAGATTCTTGCCGCGCACCTCGCGGACGACCTCCACAAGCCCGGGCTCGTAAATCGGCAAAGCGTAATCGGGCGAATTCCATGCGGCGATTCGCTTCTCGTTTATGTCCACGACCCAAACCTTGCGGTCGGGGTTCATCTTCGCAATGACGGCCATGGTGGGCCCGCCAATGTATCCGGCGCCAATGCAGACTATATCTCTATTCATGATTCTCTTATTATACCATATTTCAGACGCAAACCCTACATCTAAAACCAAAATCTTCGGAAAGCCGTCCCTTGCCATGCGCGGTGCCGGGGGTCGCTACCAGGGGGCAGGAGAACGGACGTCGCCCGGCAGCATCCAGGAAAAGGGACGACAGGTCGCTTTTCACACGATCTCGGCAAGAATCGCGTCGCAAACTTCCAGGCCGCGGGACGTCAGAAAGTAGACAGTCCCCCGCCGCGTGAGGAGACCTTCGGCGACATTCCGATCCAAGACCGGACGCCAGGCGGGAAATGCCGCGGTATCCAGCCCTTCGGAGGTCCGCAAACGGAAGAGGGTGCGCTCCTTCAGGTCTTCCGCAGCGGAAAGGCGCTCGCCCGAGGGCGTCCGCACGCGTCCAATCCGTCCGTAGGCCCCTTCGCCCAGCCCCAGATAGTCCTCGCCCCGCCAGACGGCGAGATTGTGCCGGCATGCGCACCCGGGCGCGGCGTAATTCGAGATCTCATACCGCTCCAGCCCCATACGGAGAAGGCAATCGGTCCGGCGGCGGAGGGCGTCCATCGTCTCGTCATCGTCCGGCAGCCGGAGCCGTCCGGACGCGACTTGGCGCGCCAGATGCGTGCCGGGTTCCAGGATGAGCGAGTAGACGGAACAGTGGCGCAGTCCCCAGTCCGCCAGACGGGACCACTGGTGCGACTGTTCAGACTTGTCGTCGGGCCAACCGACAATCAGGTCGATGCCGGCGTTGGGGAAGCGGGTGCGCACCAAATCGAAACGCCGCGCCGCCTCGTCCGCCGTGTAGCCCCGCCCCATCTGGCGCAGGACGGCGTCGTCCAGCGACTGCACGCCCATGGAAACGCGCGTCACGCCGCCCGCGGCCAGTTCCGCCAGCAGCGTCTCCGTCACATCCAGCGGATGCAGTTCGACGGTGAATTCCGCACCGGACGACAGGTACGGCGCGAGCGCGGCGAACAAGGGCCGCAAATCGCATAGCGCCGGCGAACCGCCGCCGAAATACACCGTCTCGAACAGCGCGTCCGGCGGACGCCGCAAAGCCTCCAATTGCGCGCAAAGACCCGCCACATAGTCCGCACGCTCCGCCGCAGACCTCCCGGCATGCGAATGGAGCGCGCAGTAGGCGCATTTCCCGCGGCAAAACGGGAAATGCACGTAGAGATTCTTTACTTTTGCTTGAAGAAGCTCTTCAGTTGCCGCATCTTGTTCGTCTTTTCCCACGGATACTTCAGATTGCCAAAGTGCCCCACGGCGGCCGTCTGCTCGTACGACCAGTATTTGGGCGTGAGCAGCCCCAGTTCCTTCGTGATGGCATAGGGCCGGAAGTCGAAGATCTTGCCCGAAGCGAGCATGTCCTCCAGCGCGGCGTCTTCGATGCCGTCCTTGGCCGTGCCGTAGGTGTCCACGAGGAAACTGACGGGTTTTTCCACGCCGATGGCGTAGGCGACCTGTATCTCGCACCGTGCGGCCAATCCGGCCGCCACGATGTTCTTCGCGGCATAGCGCGCGTAGTATGTCGCCGAACGATCGACTTTCGAGGCGTCCTTGCCCGAAAACGCACCGCCGCCGTGCGAGGCGAGCCCGCCGTAGGTGTCGACGATGATCTTGCGCCCGGTAAGCCCCGAATCGCCGCACGGACCGCCCACGACGAACTTGCCCGTCGGGTTCACGTAGAACCGCGTGCGGGGTGTCACAAGGCCCGTCGGCTTGAGGAAATCGCGCGCGATCTTCTCCAGCACGGCGTAGCAGGCGGCCGTCGCGCCCTTCTCGGTCGTCTGGTGCGAAAGAACGACCGTCTCGAGTTCGACGGGCACGCCCTTCTCGTAGACCACGGACAGCTGGCACTTGGCGTCAGGCCGTAGCCACGGGATGCTCCGGCTGTGGCGCAGCTTCGCGAAAGTGTTGAGAAGTTCGCGCGAATACACGACCCCGGCGGGCAGAAGGCTCGTCGTCTCGTTCGTCGCATACCCGAACATCATGCCCTGGTCCCCCGCGCCCTGCTTCAGGCGCGCGGCGGACGAAACGCCGCGGGCGATATCCGGCGACTGCCCGTGCAGAAAGTTCAGATACTGGAACGTATCGTAGGAGAAGTGCTCGGTGGCGTCGGTATAGCCGATCCGCTTGATGACGCGCGCGGCGATTTCGCGCGTGTTGATGTCGTTGAACTTGCGGCAGGATATCTCGCCGACGTTGATCACGACATCCGGACCCACCACCGTCTCGCACGCAACGTGCGCTTGCGGATCCTTTTTAAGGCATGCATCGAGGATGGCGTCCGATATCTGATCGGCCACCTTGTCCGGATGCCCTTCGGAGACGCATTCCGAAGTAAAAACATGGCGTCTGGTTCTATCTGTCATTTTTCATTCCCTGTAGACTCAGTTGTCGCACGCGAAAGCACCCTGCCTCGCGTCACAGACTGAAATGATGCCGCCCATTATACCATATTCAGGGAAGAACATGCAAGCGTTTGTTCGGGGGAAATGACCAAGCGAAAAGTGCACCCTGTCGTGAGACACCCCGGACAGGTCGTTCCGGGGGATGGCGCGCGCACGCGGCGATTCCCGTGCGGGGTAATTAACCGTGTAGAAAATGTAGAATAGGAGAACCCGTAGACCGTCCAATGGTAGCCCCCCACCCTCCCCAACCCCGCCCAATCCTGTTAATCCTGTCTAAAACCCCCTACCCCCTCTCTCTGCGTTCTTTGCTTCTCTGTGTGAGATATTCCGCTGGGTGCCGATTGAAGAGCGGCTTGATTGCTTCTCTCTACGTTCTTTGCTTCTCTGTGTGAGATATTCCCCCCCCCTCTACATCTTCTACATTTCCTACACGGTTAAACTCTTCTCCACGTTCTCCTGATCTCCACGGCTAAAAACTCCCCCCAATCCCCCTTCTACATCCTCTACACGGTTAAATTTATCGCACGCAGAGATACGCAGAGCCACGCAGAGAGGCCCCCAATTCCCCTCTCTCTACGTATTCTACATTTCCTACACGGTTAATAAACGCCGATGGGCGACAAAGGCTTCCCTAACGTTCCGCCGCTTGCTTCGCACGCCCCGCCCCCAACCCAATGGTAGGGGCGGCAGTCCCC
>ERZ808242.1363-NODE-1363-length-13927-cov-5.611015_pt1 | contig 13927 bp, 10 predicted proteins | sample MGYA00521244_ERZ808242 | MGnify/ENA primary metagenome ERZ808242 (study PRJEB31516, sample SAMN03275573) | gut metagenome | biome: mammalia-associated habitat; material: feces | host: Papio cynocephalus | place: Kenya | collected 2012-07-27 ... | reverse complement strand
ATCGCGCCGCGTCCGAAATATGCGGTCTGGTTGAAAATCATGCGATATACCATCGGTGCTCTCCTTTAAGCAGTTTGGCGGGTTGCCACAGGCTCCGTGCATCGCCGAAGCCGGTGAATCCCATCATAGGCCTTTTTCTCCAATGGATGAGTCAATGACACTCTGCGAAAACGCCCTTACTACAATGGCGCGACGCCCGCTCAGTCATCAAACACCTCCTCCTCCACCAAAGGAAGGTCTTCGCGGGAAAACACCCATATCGTCTCATGCATATCACGGGGATCCGGAAACACTGTGACGAGGATCTTCCTGCCATCCGTCTGAGTGTAACCGTATTGCGCCGTTCCTGCGGAAGCGATGCGCGCTTGGACAAAGTCGTAGTCCATAAGCAAACGGAAACTGTCCCTGCATTGCGGCACCACAGACCGTTCACGATAATCGTCCAATGTTTTGCTGAACAGCCCGCCATGCTCCCTCAGCATGTTCATGAAATGCGTCGATACCGCAATCGGTCGTATTCTGTCCGTCTGCATGTTCACCACCATCGCTATCGTATAGCGTATATGCAGGTAGGAGAGCAACTGCTCCATATCACGGCTATGGGTCAAAATCCCCTCAAGTTTCTCATCCAATATGCGGGATCTGCGCAGCCCTCCACCGTGTGCGTAATAGGCTTTCTTTTCCTTGCGCATAGCAGTCTCCGCATTCTCAACAAGCGCAGGCAGGTCATCAACGCGCTGAGTGGAGGAAACGCCGATGGAAAGCTCACACCCCTGTTCCACCAGTTCGCCGCGCATTCGTCGCAACTGTTTGACGGTCTGTTCCTCGGTGTGCGAGGAACTGAGCAGCACGAACTCATCACCTCCGATTCGGTAGATTCGGTCATCACCGAAACGAGCACGAATGATATTGGCGAAATCGCTCAGCATCCGGTCTCCGCGCTTGTGGCCCAAATGGTTGTTCACTTCGTGCAACCCGATAAGATCGATGTACACGCAGACCAGCGGTTTGCCCTTGAACACATCCGTCTGCCGTATATCACGATCGTAGGCATTGCGGTTCAGCAATCCGGTGAGGGAATCCTGCCGGTATCCGACTTCCAAATCCTGATTCAGCATATCGAGTTGTGGATCCAATTCCCACAGCACCGTCACCCAAGGCTGCTGCTCATCACATTCAGAAGGAACCAGTATATTAACCATAAGGATGCCGGAATGGGCATCGACCTCACTGGAGAAATATGCGATGATGGATCGCTTTTCACGGAATACCATGTCACGCAAACCCGATAATTCCATGAATTCCGAAAACTTGGAAGCCTCCCGTGGATGGATGGTGCGAGCATGGATCAGCGCACGGCAGTATTCGGAGAAATCGTCAATAAGCCTATCCGGCATCACGGCATCACGTTTGATGGCACGGTATTCCCCCGTCATCAGATTAAGGCGGGACAAGTCGGCCGCTCCCTTTGCCAGAAGTTCAAAGGCGTGCACAGCCAATGACGAAGACTCCAGTACCGAGCTTCCACCCTTTGGCCGACGATAATCGCATTGCCATATATCCCTGGTGATGTTCCAAAATTGGTGGCCGTCGGAACGATTCGCCAGCAGTCGTTCGGCTTCCTCCACAGACAATGGTTTGAAGAAGAAATACCCTTGGATGTATACGCATCCCAAAGCTTGCAGCTGCTTGACCTGTTCCGCGGTCTGCGCGCCTTCCGCGATAATCTCAATCTTCAGCTGATACGCCATATTGACGACGGCTTCGACAATCCTCAGACCCTTGGCCTTGTTGTCGTCGTTCAAATCGATGAACTTCATATCAAGCTTGATGGCATCAACATTGATGTCCTTCAACAGGTTCAGCGACGAATACGCCGATCCGAAATCATCCATCAGCACGGCTATGCCATAGGAATGCAAATCATGAATCGTCGACGCCACGATCTCCAGATTTTTCGCAATCGCACTTTCCGTGATCTCCACCTGCAGCAGCCTCGCGTCAAGATCATACTGATTGAGAATGTTGCCGAGGCTTCTGGCCACGTCGACCGCATCGATATCCACCATCGACACATTGATGGAAATCGGCACCATGTTGCGTCCTTCACGTTGCCACCGTGCCAAAGTTTTGCCCACCGAATTCCAAATATAGAAATCGAATCTGGTGATCATCCGTTCCCGTTCAAGCAACGGAATGAACTCTCCGGGCAACACCATACCGTATTTCGGATGATTCCAACGAATCAAAGCCTCCATTCCCACGATGGAGCCGGTGACCGCGTTGCATTTAGGCTGCAGATAGAAGCAGAATTCCCCATTATCGAACGCATGATTGAGATCGTCGACGGTGATGCTCGGCCTGGACGCCTCTTCGCTTTCAGCGGCAGCATCGTTCATCATCCGCCTGCTTGCCTCTTGTTTGCCAACCGTCATATCAGCCATGATATTCTCCATTGTATTGAATAAGAGTTACGTCCTCCACGCCGTCGATGGCGCGAATGCGTTCCGCGAAGGTCATGTTCTTGTCATCGCAGAACACCTCCACCGCCATCTCGACTCGCTCGTCACGCATGGTCTTGGATTTGACGAAGAACTTGGTGCGTCCGAATGCACGCGTGATCTCATCCCCTGCCGTATCGGAACGATAGTGGATAACCGCCACATATATACGGCCTCTATCCTGTCGCGCGTAGAACAGGGCGAGCATGCCAATCATGACGGCGCCAGCCACCATCACCAGAAGATACATGCCGGCGCCGGATGCGATACCCGACGTGATGGCCCAGAACAGATACAGCAAATCCATCGGATCCTTCACCGCTGTGCGATAACGCACGATGGACAGCGCGCCCACCATACCGAGCGAAATCACGATGTTCGTGCTGATGGCCAACGTGACCATGCAGGTGAGCACGCACATGCCCACCAACGTCACTGAAAAACTGCGCGAATACACGACGCCCGTGTAGAAGCGCCGGTAGACACAGTAAATGACGATGCCCATCAGCAATGCCATCAATAATGCCATCGCCATTTTGGGCACATTGTATTGGCTGAAGGAATTCAGCACCGATTTTTTGATCATGTCGTTTACGCTCATGGTCTCCGCTTTCCGGTTTGCATCTGTTTCGTTGCCTGTTGATCGTCCGTTTCCGGATCTAGGTCCATCCGGTCATACACTTGGCACGGTCCAGCCCTCCTGCCAGTAATCGAAGCCCCGCAGATACGAGGTTTTGTCGTAGCACAGCACGTATTTCGACGCCGCGGTCAGTTCCTGGGCCTTCCCCGGCAGAATATCGCGCACCATCTGCGGCAAGAATTCGGTGAACTTGACTTCCATCACCAACTTGCCCGGCTCCAGCACAGGCAATGTCGGCAAAGCGGGATCGAAAACATCGAATCCATCCACCGCCGCGCGCACGTTCATATCGAACGTGACGCGTACCGTGCCTGCATCGAGGATCCACGGCTCACGCTCGTAATCGACGATCACACGCGGCCGCAGCATGTTGTTCATATATTCCACGTAGAATTCCCGGCATAATGACTCATCGCTGCGTTCCAAGAATCCAACGTCGCCGGCCAGGATCCGATCGAACTGATCGCGTGTCAGCGACGCATCCTCTTTGTAGATCCAATTGCCGCATTTGCGTTTGCGTTCCAGCTTAATCACGCGATCACTGTGATCATAGACGCGGATGCGATATTTCCTACGCATCAGCACACCGTCCACCTTCTCCTGATAGGCGCTGTTCCAGTAATCATCGAAATACAGGCTGCGGATCATGTAACAGCCTTCACGCGCATGGGAGTCGCGTTCCAGCAGAGGCGCCATGCGCGTGTTCAGTTCCGCCTTCTGACCATATGAGATCAGATATTTAAGTTCATGCCGATAACGCTCTTCACAATTGCGCGGCGGCACGAGAAGCGCTTCGCCCGCGCGCCGGCGAATTCGTTCCAGCAATCGCGGCATCTTGCCTTCACTGCGCATTGACGTCCTCCACGACTTTACCGGATTTGATGTAAAAGCATTTCGTGCCATAGGTCTTGCCGTCATCGGTCACGTAATAGTCGAAGGCGTCCTGCGTCTTGCCGGATGAATTACGGACGCTCATACGGATGAAATACTGCCCGTCCGGAAGCGCATCCATCACGGTTTCCGGCAATACCAGATCGGTTTTGGAGAAGACGACATCCTTGCATAGGTAGTCACGGGCCACGGTGATGTCGTATCGCAGCTCCTCCTGATGGAAGTCATAGGAAGTTTCCCAGCTGAGTCTAAGTTTGTCACCATTCGGCTGGGGCGCATCGATGAAGAACGGCATGGGTTTGTCATACCCTTCCTGATACAGCTGATAGTTCCGTTCGATTTCATCGCGCAGCTGCCCCGCCACCTCATCATATTGGGAGCGGGTGAGCGGCTCATACATGGAATCCGGAGTCTTCCAGAGGAATTGCCGGGTAATCGACTCATAACGCTTCACCATGGAATTGATGCGTTTGGCGCTCATATACCGGTATTCCCGTTTCACCGCCTTATCGAGCTCGCCACGGAATTTTTTGGTCTGCAGACAACGTTTGAACAGCACGTTGCCCCAGTAGTTGCTGATGCCCTCCTCCCAGCTTGAGCCCTCGGAGATGTTGCGGATCTGATGTTCCTTGCGCATCAACATGCCATCGTTGTCCCAATCCAATATGTAGAAGGTATCGGAATTCGTCGGACTATACAGGTACATGTTGCGACTTTGCGTATCGGTATTGCCGGTCAACAGCTGGAACGCCATCCAATACGCAAGATTTTCCGTATCGAAATATTTGCCGAGAATGCTATCCATCGGTACCGAGTAGTCGTTGAGCTGGTTGAGCATGGCGATGAGTTTGGTGTGATCGTCGTCGCCCTTGATCTCCAGTTTCTCTTCGAATTTCGCCTGATTGTAATCAGGATCATCAGCGCGTTTGATCACATCCTCATCACGTTGGAATTCGAAGTAGTTGACCTTGTACAACTGTCCATTTTTATCGAGCCCATGCGCCTGCAGCGCCGTTTTGTTGAGCTGTTCCACCTGTGTGTACAAGCCGTAATCGTCGAAGGAATCCGATCCGGCGGTTTCATCCTTGACGTACAGATGGACGAATTGCGTACGCAGGCCCATCATCTGGTCGATGCCACGAATCAGGTCATACGCCATCTTATTTCGGAAACGGAGACCCTCTCCCATATGCTTGTTCAAAGCGATGGTGCGCTGGCCGCGCCACTTGCCTTTGCCGCTTTTCAACTCGATTTTATAGTTTTTCTGTTTGTTGGCGCTGGATGACTGTCCACGAACCTGCACAGTGGCGTTCGGCGCGGTTTCGCCGAAGCCGAGTTCACCTGCGACCGGCCCCTGTTCGTCGCCGACCTGCAGCAAGCCGTTGACCTGATACCGTTTGGTGTTCATGGCCGCGTAATCGTCCACGGAATACTGGTTGATTTCGCTCCAGCTATGGTCGGTGCCTTCCGACGTGTTGCCACGTGAGACGGTCAGATACATGGTCTCCACGCCGCTGTCGTCATACACCTTGTACAGCGAATCGTTGTCACGCAGGTGCATGCCGTCAAGCGATTCCGACTTGCTTTTCCTGACGTTTTCATGGGCTCCCCGCGGCGTTTCCTCCGACTTGCTCTCCGCGGAGGATCCAGTGTCCGTCATACCCGAGCAAGCGGCACAGGACAATGTCGCCACAGCCGCCGTAATAATCGCCACAGCCTTGAACACGGCCGTGTGGCGCCAGTTCCCAATCGGCATCCGTCCGTTTCCTTTCATATCCTCACACGTCCTTCTTCTCAACCGTCCGAATCCAGCGTTCGTCCAGTCCTTCCAACGATTCCCCCAATCGCGTGAACCATCCCCGCTTCTCCTGAGCCACGATCGGCTGCGATCCAAGCACACGGTACGGCAGATTGTCGGTGAACGCGGCAAGCCGGAAAACGGCAAGCAGCAGAAACACCGCCGCACCGATCAGGAAGCCGAAACCCATCAACGCAACATTGGCGAACTGCCCGGCGACCGTCAGCATCGTGGCCAGACATGCGAACGACGCGGCGCACCAGACGGCACCCCGATAATCGGTGAAATACAGCAGAATCAGCATTATCGTGTTACCCACCGCGTACAGAGCGTATCCGACGCACAACACGCGGAAGTACCCATGCATCGCATCGTTGAAACCGAGCGGCAGCATGTTCAGCAGCGTCTTCTCCAGCGAAATCACCGCGGCGGTGACGAACAGCTGCTTCAGCGCGGTGTAATACAGCTCGCGTTCCAGCACGGACAGCATCTCACGTTCAGCCACCACGATGTCCTTAACGGTGCCGCCGTCGTTGAGCAGCGCATAGTAAGACCGATATCTTGGATAGAAATTGACCTCGACCGACACGACGAAATTAATGGTCGTGATCAGAATCGTCAGGAATGCCAACAACGCGGGCACATCGTAATAGGGAGCTCCATAGAACAGGCCTTTCACATGCACGCCGAGTGGCCCGCACCATGTGATCACCAAATGGGAGAACAGGCCGATTGTGGTCAGAAAGCCGGTCAGCGCCAGCGGCAGGAACCGATCCACCCATGGCAGGAAAGCCCAAGGGCTTTCCCCGCTCTGCGGAAAATACCGGTGCAGCAACAGCACATCCCAGACCAGCATCACACCATAGCCGAGCAGCACCGCAGCCAACAGGCTTTCCACAGGAGGCAATCCCAGCGTCATCATCAGGTAGGCCGATACCAACGCCGCGCCAGCCGCGACCAGGAAGGACCAGAGTATTCCCCGGTAATCCTTGATGGCCGTCAGATAGCTCATCGCGTTCCAATTGACGACCATTTCCAGGAACAGCCACAAACAAAGCAATCCTTGGGACAGCGTGGCTCCGGAGAACAGCAGAAACATTCCGTATAGGACCATGCCCGTCTCAAGCATCAGAGTCGTGGAACCCCAGAAAGAAGGCAATATGGCCTCCTCATGATGTTCGAACAGCATATCCGCTAGGAAACGTGTCACCGGCATGGACAAGAAACTGGTCAACACCAATGAAGCAAGCAATGTATAAGTGATCATGCAGACCAGCAAATCCTGATCCGTGCGGTTCACGTGCCACCAATTGCCGACCGCCAGCACACCGAACTGCAACAGGATGCCCAGCAGCATCGGTCCGGTGCAGATCACCCCGGCGTAGCCATAGGCGCGCAGCATGGATACCAGTCCTTTGCGCCGGAACAGCTTCTTCAGCTCAAAACCGATTCCAGCCATCAGCGCTCCAATCCATAATGGTCGGAAGTATCGATATACAATGCCCGATACTCGTCCAGCATACGTTCGTGTCGGTAGTGGACTTTCACGCGTCTACGGCCGATCAGCCCCATGGTTTCGCGCAATTCGCGGCTCGCGCACATGCGTTCCATGGCTTGGGCGAGCCCCTCGCGATACATCGGGGGCACGTAGAAACCGGCCACTCCGAAATCGTCGCCGTCCTCGCCTTCCAACAGTTCACGGCAGCATCCGACATCGGTGGTCACGCAAGGACGCGCCGCGGCGAACGATTCCAGCACAGACAGAGGCTGGCCTTCGGAGATGCTGGTCAGCACCGTGAAATCCAGTTTGCGCATATATTCGACCACGTTCACTCGTCCGGTGAATTCCAGGTTCTTTATGTCCAGTTGTTTCACCAGTTCATAGCATTCGTCCGCATATTCCTGGTCGTCCACGCCACCGAGGATATGCAATCGAACGTTGCCCACACGATTGGTCAGCTCATGGAACGCGTGAATCAGCGTCTTCACATCCTTGATGGGGGCCAATCGAACCACGGCTCCGATATCCACCCATCCATCATCCGGCTTAAATGGAATGTCGCAAAACCGCTCATATTGGATGCCATTGGGAATGACCAGACATTTCTCGGCCGGGGCACCCATATCGATCTGCGTCAAACGAGCCCTGCCGAACAGACTGGTCACACGCCATGCCCTGCGGTAGATCTCCTCCGAGAGCATGGCGAAGAAACGAATCCAACGCTGTCGGAACGCCGGGGCCACCCATTCCGCGGAGATGATCTCCTCTTCACGTTCGCGAGTATAGATGCCATGCTCGGTGAGCAGTACCGGAGCATCATTGACGCTGCCGCCCAAGCAGGCCAATAGCCCACCATACCCCGTGGAGATGGCATGGTAGATCTGCGCCTTCGGAACCTCTCCCGTCATCAGATACAGCACCGGCAACAGCATGGAGCGCACGGTATGGAACGCATCGGCATAAGCCGCATACGGATACTCCTCCATGCAGATCTTCGTGAACAGGTCGATGAATTCGCCGCTCTGCAAGAACGACAGGGGATGCACGTCTTTGTTATGGAACAGGTCGAACAGCACATCCCAATCAGGATGCCCCAAGTTCACCAAATCCCGCAAGGCCATAAGCTCCTCGTCGGTGAACTCCACGTGTTTGCGTTCACCGTCCAACCGCAATGCGTCGTCAAGGAACACCTCATGCACCTCAACCACATTGGCCGGCAGGTCGTATACGAATTTTCCACGATCCTTGGCTTTCGCGCCGATTACCCACAATACGAATTCGTGTTCCCGCATGGAGGTGATGTAACTGTGCATCCAAGTGGATACGCCTCCATGCACATATGGATAGCAGCCCTCCAACACCAGGCAGATCCTCATGCCGCACCTCCGGTCTTGCGTTCGATACGCACCGTGGCATCCGTGGCCTCGATGAGATACAGGTTGCCGGTGAGCTTGGTCATGCTGCCGCCCCTTATGCCACCCGGGGCGCCATGATTCGCGCGGAAAAGCAGCCAACCTTGGTCTTTGAAATCGCCAAGATCAAGCTCCCACGCTTCAGGCGTCTCCTTCATGGTGACGGTCAGTCCTGAGAACCGCTGTACCGCGGATGCGCATTCCGTACCTGTCTGCATGCGGATGGATGGCGCGGACGCCTCCAGCCAATTAAGATAGTCCTCAAGACCCTTCTTGTAGGTGGCCCAACCTTCCTTCGCACCACGGTCGGGATCGAGCATGTCGTCCGGATGCATGAAATGGGTGCTAACGAAGTGCATATTCAATTCGGATACCGCAGCAAGACGCATGTAGTCGTCACCGACCATGCTACCGGACACAATGCGTGGCGTTTCCACAATGCCGTCATCGGCCACGCCGAATTCCTGCACGTATGGCAATGCGCTGCCACTCGGCAAATACGTGCTGGCGATGGCGCGAATCTCGGGAACATCCCGGCCAATCACCTCCCGACCTTCCTTGGACAAAATGTTGGATGGGGGAACGTACACCGATGACGTGGCAGCCGGCAACACGGATTTCTGAAACGCTATCAGTTCCTTCAGCGAATTCGCAATCGCCTTTCGGCTTGGCCACTGCTTATATGCGTATTCATTGCCGTAATCGGTGTTGGGCAACACCAGCGGCTGATGGTTGTATCCGTGATAACCGACTTCCCCATTCTGCTTGAGCAGCAAGCCACCAAAATAACTGAATTGCGACGTATCCGTCTGACGCACGGGCGTGTTTTTCGTACCATCTCCGTAGTTTTCAATCATCACGCCGGTGAAACGGATGCCATACCGTTCCGCGAGTTTGGTCAGGTCAGGCCACCAGACCTTCGAATAGAAATCGGCGATGCCCATATCATAGTCACGTTTGATATAACGACCGTCTCCGCTAGGGACGGGAGATGGGAAATCATCCAAATAAAACGCGGCACTGTTGATCACGGGATATGCGGTGGCGGTACCCAGCAGGCTGAATGCGGCGGCATAGAAGCCCCGCAGCACTTTATCGTAAATGCCGATATTGCACATCACCGAGGAACCGGAACCGATATCAGTGTGCCAGACCAATGGCGTGTGGCCGTTGGATCCAACGGCTTCGACAACGGCCTTGTCGTTCAGATTCAGGCTTAGCGATGATTTGAACGGGCTACTGAACGCATAGTCATGCCCGCCACCCAGCATGAAATCCCGATTCGGCTTGATGCCTTTTGTCATGACGTAATCGTACGAAGATGACTCAATGCCGATCTGAGGACCAATCATGTCAAGATACCCGGTTTTCTCGGGAGTCATGGCGAACATCACGGAACCGCCTTTTTCCACCCAGCTCATAATGGAAAGCAGCTTATCGCCTAATGAATCAAGACGAGGCATGACGATTAGCACGGTCCGGTACCGGGACAGCTGGGGAATATCGGTGGGCTTGGTTGTAGCCAGATCCACCGTGGTGGTCCGTATCTTCATATCAAGCATCACATGGCTGAGCATGGCCTCCGCACCGTCCACGCCTTCCTGCGAACTATCCACGATCATCAGATTCGTGGGTTTCTCCTTCATAATGGCATTCTGCGCCGGAACAGCCTCGTTGCGGGCCATGTATGTCAACGAAAATCTTGTAGCGCCATAATGGATGCCGAGTGTCTCCACCAGCAACACCAGCGCGATAGCCATGAACACGGCCCATACACGGACCAAGCTTTTCCAACGAAAACGGTTCCAGAATCGGATGACGAAACGTATCATGCTTTGACAGCCTTCCCGTCATCAGTCCAAAATCGCAAGGCATCACGCCCTGCGCCGCCAAGATAGATGTGCTCACGCTCAATCTGCCGTATGATGCGCTGCACTGCGGCTCCGTTCCGACGCGTAGATTCCAATCGTAGTTTCATCAGCCAAACATCGCCCTGCCGAGGCCACTTGGCCAACGCAGCATCCACGGTACGAGACGCATCCGAAAAATCACCAAGGTCGATTTGCACTTTGATGAGAGCACAGACGGCGCGGCGATCATCGGGATGCCGCTTCAGCTGTACGCCGAGTAAATCGGCATACCGGCGCGTCTGCAACGTTCTGTCGTATCCCTGAACCATGGAGGAGGCCAAGTAGTGTTCGAGGGCGGTCCGGTAACGCCCAAGGGCTTCATCCGAATCGGAATCACGTAGATACTCCGCCATCCGATTCTGTAGCTCGATGTCTTCTTTGGCGCTGATATGAGCCATGGCCGTGGCCGCATAGTGCACGACCTCCGCATCCTCGTTCAGACGGGCCTGGGAAAGCAAATCAACGTACCGGCTGGGATTCCCGTCGAGAATGGACAGCATCAGACTCCGACGCTGCCGCGGATTGTTCACAATCAGCGCCTCTTCCAACGGCACGGTGTTGACGAAATCCGTACGGTCCCCCATCAAGATGCTACGACGCTCCTGATCCTCGATCCGCAATTCTTCCAAGCCGGCAGGCTTATGCCAGCCGCCACGCAACATGACGCGCGAATGCACAGCCATCACGCTCAACGAGCCCCAAAGAGGAACCAGCATCATGAATGGCAACAGATGTCCGTCCACTTTCAGCAAACCAAAGCGGTGTAACAGCCATAGCACGATGCAGATCGTCAGATGCAGTGCGAGGAGCACCAACACGAGAATGGTCGTCATTCCCATCAGGATTCACCTCCATCCACGGTATCGGCAAGCCGCGTCTGGGCCGAGGAAAGCAACGCGTCTTCCTGGATATCCGAAATGTGCGTGGCCTGCAACCCGGCATGTTCCAAACGCCGAAGGATGACCGGCAATTCGTGTTCTCCGGCCTGGTTCATCAACAGGTAGACGGAATCACCCATCACCCCGGCCTGGTCGGTCTGTCTGATGTTCTGCGACAGACGTGAATCGATGCTCCCGATGCTTTCATCGTTCGTCACCATCAACAACAGGTGATCACCCATATGGTCGTGTTTGAGATTGTTGGCCGCATGCACTTTCGGCAGGAAGACCTCCTCTTTCAGGAGGTTCGTGCCCGGCACCACCATGGATTGACGCGCCGCTTCCTCATATTCGAACGCTCTGACCATAGCGGATTCCACCAAACCGCACATAATGGTGAATAGATTCTGAAAGTACAGGTTCATCTGATCGGACTTGGCCACACCCATGATGATGACCACGGCAAGCCGACCATGGTCATGCACGCCGACCGCATACATCGGACGGCTGGGATCCAGTTTCCGATTCGTCCATAAACCATCCTGATCCAGTGCCGCGACCACGTCGGCATAATCGGAAACGGATATGGATTTTCGCAGAGAATCGCCGAATTCCGAGCTTGCCGCCACCAGACGGGCGAATCGTCCGCCACCGTCTATCCGGTAAATACCAAGGCTGTCGCTGTCCAGCACCTTCCCCATGATGCGGATAGCCCTGTGATACAGCTTCTGCGGTTGCACCTCATCCAATTCTCGGGTCACAGCGTACATTTTGCCGAAGCTGTCGCGTCTGCCGATGATTTGCTCGCGCAACTGACGCCGGTCGTCAAGCACATCGCGGTACAGCTTGTGGAAGAAATCGAGTCGCTCCCGCAGCAGATTGTTTTCATCATGCACGAATTTGGCATTTTCCCGATTACGCAATTGCACATAGCCGCATACCGAGCCAGCCACAAAATACACGATGAAGGTAAGCCAGTTCGACGTGTCATAGAATAGTGGTGCGAATGAGGCCCCCTGATGGGCGTACTCGACGGCCACTCCCGCACAGGCCAGCGCCGCCGCAAACACACCTGCGTGCAATCCATAAATGGTGCCGATGACCACCACGAACAACAGCCTAAAATCCACGGTCTGCAACTGGTCATCGCCCTGCGCCAAAGCATTGAGCCATTCCGTCAATAGGAACGCGCCGGCAATTTCCAACATGATCCACGGTTTGCCATGGCCTCTGAGAAAATCCCATACAGGGTGCGATCGCTCGGACCGTTCTTGCGCGCGCAGCCGTCGCCACTCCGTGACGATCCGCGGAAGGTCTTCCTGTAACGAATACCGAGGCGAGAAGCCATATCGGAATCGCACCATATGATCATCCGCGGGATACATCTGCAAACGGTCCGCACCATATACGATCCTCGTTCCGGGGAATTCCCGAGCGATCAGAGCTCCCATATCCCCGTACGTGAAATCGGACACGTTCGGTACACGGAACAATTCGGTATCGGGAGTCCAATCATCAAAAATACGATAGATCAGCTCGGCAAGATCATCCGCGCACAGAAAACATGTACGTTGCTCGGCTTGCTCGCAAAAATGCAATTCACCAGATGCGGCCTTGTCGAAAAGATCATTTAAATATGATGCGGAACCGTTGCATTCCGACGAATACAGATATGGACAACGTATGATCTTCGTTTCCAAGCCATAGGTGCGCGCATAATACAGGCACAGTTCCTCACCGGCGCGAGACATCAGACTTTTGCTGGTTTCGGGTATGGTCTCCTCCTGGGAGTAGGTGAACTCCGATTCCGGCCCGTTCACCATCAATATCTGAGTCTTGCGATCACGGATGGCGTGCAGCTGCCGACGCAGATAGCCCTGATCGCCGTCTCGCTCACTGCGAAGCGTTAAATTCTCGGAAAAATAGACGATGCGGTCGAACTCATAAGCAGAGAACATCTCCACCGCGGCTTCCCCGTCGGATACATCAATGACATTGAGGCGATCATCGGACGATTCGGCATCACCATGACGGGCCACTATCACCCGATCGTTCGGAAACGCATGCTGGATCCATCGCTTCGTCACGAAGTCGGTGTTGCCCATCAACAGTATTTCCACTTATCCCGCTCCATGGAACACGACTACCACACACCCCGCCAAGGGGTCAAAACTCAAAGGACATGATAGCAATAGCCCCTTATATATGCATATGGACCCTCAACAAGGAGGGTCCATATGCGCCATCGTGAGGCGCCAAGATTCCGGGGACTGAAATTCCGAATCGCCGATGACCGCCATCCACACGCCGTGGATTTATTCAGAACTGCGCTTAATCACAAAAAGCCTCGGATTTCTCCGAGGCTTATCTGGTGGCTCCGAGCGGCATCGATCCGC
>ERZ808242.1362-NODE-1362-length-13933-cov-13.362012_pt1 | contig 13933 bp, 11 predicted proteins | sample MGYA00521244_ERZ808242 | MGnify/ENA primary metagenome ERZ808242 (study PRJEB31516, sample SAMN03275573) | gut metagenome | biome: mammalia-associated habitat; material: feces | host: Papio cynocephalus | place: Kenya | collected 2012-07-27 ... | reverse complement strand
ACGGATTTTAAACGGATATTCGGCGTATGCCCTAATTAAACATTAAACATTCAATGAAAATAAAGGTTTGCGGAATGCGCGATGCTGACAATGTGCAGCAGGTGGCGCAACTCGGAGTCGATATGATGGGCTTCATCTTTTATCCTAAGTCGCCTCGATACTTCGAGGGCTTGGGGCAGAGCGAAGATTTTCCTCTGCCTCGCACGGATGCCGATAAGACGGTGAAGAGAGTGGGGGTGTTTGTGAACGATACGTTCGAGAACATCGAGTTGCAGACGTTGCGTCTCGGTTTGGATGCGGTGCAGTTTCATGGAGGCGAGAGTCCTGACTTCTGTAAGAAATTTCAGGAGGAGCACGAGGAGTTCTTGTTTACACAGCTCAAGCCTTGGCTCGAAGAGCAGGGCATTGAGGTGAAGACAAAACCTTTCAAGCTCGTCAAGGCCATCAGCGTTTCCACTGCCGAGGACATTCAGAAATACAAGGAGTATGTAGGAGCTGTTGACTACTTCCTCTTCGATACGAAGTGCAAGGCTTACGGGGGAAGCGGTGAGCAGTTTGATTGGTCGGTCTTGGATGCTTACGACGGCGACGTTCCGTTCTTGCTCAGCGGCGGGATAGGACCCGAGGACGCTGAGAGGGTCAAGGAGTTCCATCATCCGATGTGCATCGGGATAGACCTGAACTCGAAGTTCGAGGTGGAGCCGGGGCTGAAGAATGTGGAGAAACTCGGGCGCTTTATCTCGCAGATTAGGGGGATTTAAAGGCTCTCGTAGATTTCGCAATTTCCGCAGATTTTCTTTTTGACCTTTTGGTCTTTGAAGGTCTCTAGCAGATTTCCGCAGATTTTCTTTGGGCTTTTCGGTCTTTTTGAGGTCTCTCGCGGATTTCGCAGATTTCCGCAGATTTTCTTTGGGCTTTTCAGTCTTTTTGAGGTCTCCCGCGGATTTTTATTGATGATAAATGATGAATAATAAATAGAACGTAAAAAAAAATACAAAATAACGATGAATAAGATAAATGCATTGTTCGCAAACAATAAGGGGCGCAAGCTCTTGAGTTTGTATTTTTGTGCTGGTTGCCCTACACTGGAGGGCACTGGCGATGTGATTAAGGCGATGGAACGCAAGGGGATAGATATGATTGAGGTGGGAATCCCTTTCAGCGACCCGCTGGCCGACGGCCCTGTGATTCAGAGCGCAGGCACCAAGGCTCTCAAAAACGGAATGACCGTGAAGACGCTCTTCGCCCAGCTCAAGGCCATCAAGGACGAGGTGAACATTCCGCTCGTGTTGATGGGCTATCTGAATCCTATCATGCACTACGGAATCGAGGCTTTCTTCCAGAGTTGTGTGGAGAGCGGCGTGAGCGGAACCATCATCCCAGACCTGCCTTTCGACGACTATCTGAAGGTGGTGAAGCCTATCGCCGACAAGTACGACATCCGTGTCATCATGATGATTACGCCTGAGACTAGCGAGGAGCGCATCAGATTCATCGACGAGCACACCGACGGATTTATCTATATGGTTAGCTCGGCGAGCATCACGGGCGCACAGAGCAACTTCGGAGACGCTAAGTTGGCTTACTTCAACCACATCAATTCGATGAACCTCCGCAACCCTCGCATGATAGGCTTCGGAATCAGCAACAAGCAAACTCTTACCAGTGCGCAAGACAATGCGGCGGGTGCCATCATCGGCAGTAAGTTTGTGACCCTGCTCAATGAGACGGGCGACCCAGACAAGGCGCTCGATGAGCTTTTCGAGGCTCTCAAAAAGTAATGTATAAATTTCCCGCAGATTTCGCAGATTAACTCAGATTTTGTAGATTTCGCAGATTAACGCAGATAGAATTTATTTATATAGTTGATTGTATAAAAGGTTTATATAAAACTTATATATTTATATAAATAAAACTTATATATTTATATAAATACTTATTTGCGAATTCTGTGTAAATCTGTGAAATCTGTGGGGACTAAAATGATAAAGAGATTATGTATCAAGTTGACGATAAAGGATTTTTTGGAAAGTTCGGAGGCGCTTACGTGCCTGAGATTCTATATAAGTGTGTAACCGAGTTGCAGCAGGCTTACAAGCCTATCATCGAGAGCGAGGAGTTCAAGAAGGAGTACCACGCTCTGCTGAAGGACTATGTGGGCCGTCCTTCGCCTCTCTACTTTGCGAAGCGAATGAGCGAGAAGTATGGCTGCCAGCTCTACCTGAAGCGTGAGGACCTGAACCATACGGGTGCGCACAAGATAAACAACACCATCGGACAGATTCTGATGGCTAAGAAGATGGGCAAGACTCGCATCATCGCCGAGACGGGTGCCGGTCAGCACGGTGTGGCTACTGCCACGGTTTGCGCCCTGATGAACATGAAGTGCGAAATCTTCATGGGTGCCACCGACGTGGAGCGCCAGCACACCAATGTGGAGCGCATGAAGATGCTGGGTGCCGAGGTTCACCCTGTGCGCACGGGCAATATGACCCTCTCGGATGCTTGCTCCGAGGCCATCCGCGACTGGTGCTGCCACCCTCAGGACACTTTCTATATTGTGGGTTCCACCATGGGTCCTCACCCTTACCCAGACATTGTGGCCAAGATGCAGAGCGTAATCAGCGAGGAGATTAAGTGGCAGTTGGAGGAGAAGATAGGTCGCGACTATCCTGACTACCTCATCGCCTGTGTGGGCGGCGGTTCCAACGCAGCCGGCACCATCTACCACTACATCGACGACGACCGTGTGCAGATTTACCTAGCCGAGGCTGCTGGCCACGGAATCGACACCGACTATACTGCCGCCACCATGCACTGTGGCACAGAGGGAATCATCCACGGCGCACGCACGCTGGTGATGCAGACCGACGACGGCCAAATTAAGGAGGCCTTTACCATTTCGGCTGGTCTCGACTATCCAGGCATTGGCCCTATGCACGCCGACCTCGCCACCCGCGGTCGCAGCCACGTGCTCGCCATCAAGGACGATGAGGCCATCTACGCTGGCTACGAGCTTACCCGCATGGAGGGAATCATCCCTGCCATCGAGAGCGCCCACGCCGTTGCCGCCCTCAAGAAGATGAAGTTCAAGAAAGACGATGTAGTCGTATTGACCGTTTCGGGTCGTGGCGACAAGGATGTGGAGACTTACCTCAAGAACAAGGCGATGGCTAAGGAGTATGGAAACTTTTAAGTTTTAATGTTAAATGTTAGATGTTAGGGTTGGCACGATAGTTCTGACTTTTCATTTAACATTTAACAATTAACACTTAACACTTAACATAAATATTATAATGGCGAAATATAATTATAAGACAGTGACTCGCAAGATTCTCGCCGACCTCTATACGCCGGTGGGAGTCTATATGCGACTGAGAGATATTTATCCGCAGTCGGCTCTGATGGAGAGTTCCGACTACCATGGCTCGGAGAACTCGCGCTCCTTCATCGGGGTGCATCCGATGGCTAGCATCGCCGTGAGCCACGGCGAGGTGATTGCCTCTTATCCCGACGGCCGACAGGAGAAGCAGCAGCTTCCTGCCTTCGGCGAGGGGAAGGGCGAGGAGTGCAAGCTCGCCATCTCGAAGGCCATCAACGACTTTATCCGCTCCTTCCACGTGGAGGGCGAGGGCAAGGATTTCTGTGGTCTCTATGGATTTACCACCTTCAATGCGGTGCGCTACTTCGAGAACATCCCCGTGAAGGACACCACCATGGAGAAGAATGATGCGCCCGACATTTATTACATCATGTATAAGGACATTATCGTGTTCGACCATTTCAACAACACGATGGAGCTGATTGCATTGAGCGAAAGCTACGATGAGGCTGGGGCTGGTGCTTCCGCTGGGGCTGGGTCTTCAGATGGAGCTGCCGCCGAGGCTAACCTCGCCGCTGGCGAGGCTGAGCTGGATGCGCTCCTGAAGGCGGTGAACAAGGCGAACGTGAAGCCTTACGACTTCCATCCTGTGGGCGACACGACCTCTACGCTTACCGACGAGGAGCACAAGGCTAACATTCGCCGCTGCATCCAGCACTGCCTGCGTGGCGACGTGTTCCAGATTGTGGTGAGCCGCCGATTCGTGCAGCGTTACGAGGGCGACGACTTCAAGCTCTATCGTGCCCTGCGCAGCATCAACCCTTCGCCTTACCTCTTCTACTTCGACTTCGGCGGGTTCCGCATCTTCGGTTCTTCGCCAGAGACCCACAACCGCATCGTGGGCAACAAGGCGTTCATCGACCCTATAGCCGGCACCACCAAGCGCACGGGCGACATGGAGCAAGACCGCAAGGCTGCCGAGTTCCTGCGCAACGACCCGAAGGAGAACGCCGAGCACGTGATGCTGGTCGATTTGGCGCGCAACGACCTGAGCCGCAACTGCCACGGAGTGAAGGTGGATTTCTATAAGGATATGCAATTCTATAGCCACGTGATTCACCTGGTGAGCCGTGTGAGCGGTGTGCTCGACGAGGGTGCCGACCACATCAAGGAGTTTATCGACACCTTCCCTGCGGGCACGCTGAGCGGTGCGCCTAAGGTGAGGGCGATGCAGATTATCAGCGAGCTGGAGCCGCACAACCGTGGAGCCTACGGTGGCTGCATCGGTTTCATCGGACTGAACGGCGACCTGAACCAGGCCATCGTCATCCGCACCTTCATCAGCCGCAACGGCGAGCTTTGGTTCCAGGCTGGCAGCGGCGTGGTGGCTAAGAGCAACGACCAGTATGAGCTGGAGGAGTGCAACAACAAGTTGGGAGCCTTGACCAAGGCTATCCACATCGCCGAGCAGTTGTAAAAATAAAGTGAAGAGTGAAGAACGAAAGTGAAGAACGAAGAGTGAAGAACGAAAGTGAAGAACGAAGAGTGAAGAATTCAACGCTCAACACTCAACAATCAACATCAAAAACGAAATGAAAATAGTAGTAATAGATAATTACGATTCCTTCACCTACAACCTTGTGCACCTGGTGAAGGAGCTGGGAGCGGAAGTCACGGTGTTCCGCAACGACCAGTTTCAGTTGCCGGAGCTAGACCGCTTCGACAAGATAATCCTCAGTCCGGGTCCGGGCATTCCTTCGGAGGCAGGACTGCTGATGGACGTCATCAAGACCTATGCGGGCAGAAAGCCGATGCTGGGCGTTTGCCTGGGCCATCAGGCGATAGGCGAGGCTTTCGGTGCGAAGCTCACCAATCTCTCGGAGGTCTATCACGGTGTGGCTACCCCTTGCACGCAGTTTGGCAACGACCCTATCTTTGCGGGTCTGCCCAAGCGTCTGGAGATAGGCCGCTACCACTCTTGGGTGGTGGATAGAAGTGGATTTCCCGATTGCCTGGATGTAACCGCCGTGAGCGACGATGGCTGCATCATGGGCTTGAAGCATAAGAATTACGATATTCACGGCATTCAGTTTCACCCAGAGAGTGTGCTGACACCGGATGGTAAAAAGATGATTCAGAATTGGTTAGCGCTTTAGTCCTTCGGGGCTAAAGCTTTTTTTGTCCTTCGGTGCTAAAGCTTTTTTTGTACTTCGGTGCTAAAGCTTTTTTGTACTTCGGTGCTAAAGCTTTTTCTTTTAGGTTAATGCTTTTGTGCCCAATCTAAAATTCATTTTGACACAAATGACTTTGACACAAATGACCCCCTGACCCAAAAAATGACCGCTAGCACAAAAAAAGCAGACACTCTCACGAGTATCTGCTTTTCAATTCTTCAACCTTTTTTTTAAAAAAGCCTCGCTCGGCTTTAGTATGAAGTAACAGTATATTAGAATGATGATTTTTGCTTTCACAAGCTACTTTTTCTAAAGTATGAAACCTTAGTCATCATTCTGCAACTGAAAACTACTTTTTTGTAGTCATAATATATATTCTGTTTTATACATCCAATTTCTTACAAGTCCCAACCCACGGCACTTGCACCCAGCACCGCTGCCGAGCTACCGTCGAGGGTAGAGATGAGGAACTTAGCCTTGCCCTTGAAAATCTTGAGCACGTGCTTGTCGTAAGATTCCTTCAAAGGCTTCATCAAGAGGTCGCCCGACTTGGTCAAGCCGCCGAAGAATACGAATGCCTCTGGTGATGAGAAGGCAGCGAAGTCGGCGCAAGCAGCACCGAGCATTTCGCCCGTGAAGTCATATACTCGCTTGGCGAGTGCGTCGCCCTTGCTGGCAGCCACGCTCACGTCGAAGGAAGTAATCTCCTCTGGCTTCATGTCGCGGAGCAATGATGGCTCGTCGCTCTTCTCCAGGAACTCGCGGGCTGTGCGAGCCACGCCAGTGGCAGAGCAGTAAGCCTCCAGGCAACCCTTTCTGCCGCATCCGCAAGGACGGCCTTCCTCGCCACGAACCATGGTTACGTGACCCAGCTCTCCTGCGAAACCATCGCATCCATAGACCATCTGTCCGTTGATGACGATTCCTGAGCCTACGCCTGTGCCGAGGGTAATGTCGATGAAGTTCTTCATTCCGCGAGCCACGCCGTAGGTCATTTCGCCCAGTGCGGCTGCGTTAGCGTCGTTGGTGAGGGCTACTGGCAGACCTCCCAGCGCATCGCTGAAGAGCTTGGCCAGAGGCACCACGCCGTTGTGAGCCCAAGGCAGGTTAGGAGCGAACTCGATGGTTCCTGTATAATAGTTTCCGTTAGGCGCGCCGATTCCCATAGCCTTGATTTTCTCGATTCCACCCACGGTGTCGATGATAGGTTGCAGGGCTGCAACGGCTGCCGCTACGTAGTCTTCCACTTTGTCGTAACCACCGGTCTTAATAGCTGTGGTGGCCTTGATTTCGCCACGAGCGTCAACGATTCCGAACACAGAGTTGGTACCGCCAAGATCCAGTCCGATTACGTATGGTTTCAATGCATTTTCCGTCATGTTTCTTTTAATTAGTTAGAATTGTTTTATCGTTTATGTGGGCAAAGATAGTAAAATTCTGTGGGAAAACCATAGATTTTATAGTAAATTTTTGTGAAATCTGAATATTTTATTGAAAATATGGCAAAAAGTGCTTGATTTTTTGTATCTTTGCCATCTGTTATCGGATGCAATGTTGCTTTTTGCTCTATATTGGAGCTGGGGCTTGCTATTTATTTACTGTAAATTCACTATTGATTTACTATATAATAAGGTGTAAATTACTTTCTGGTAACGGAAGAAGAGAGGGGAGAACGAAACTATGTTTTAAGAAAGGAGAAAACGAAAGAAGGAAGCGAGAAGAATAGAAGCTAGAAAAGAAAGCAAGGAAAAAGAAATACAAAATACAAGAAAAGAAAGAAGAAACAAAAATGAGTTTAGCATTTCCAATAGAGATAAATATCCTCGATTTCATTTTCAAGGGGATTCTTATCGGCGTGATTGCCTCAGCCCCGATGGGCCCGGTGGGCATTCTCTGCATTCAGCGCACACTGAACAAGGGGCGCTGGTACGGTTTTGTCACGGGCGTGGGAGCCGCGTGCAGCGACATCGTGTATGCGCTCTTCACGGGTCTCGGAATGAGCTTCGTGATGGATTTCGTGAGCAATGCGCAGAACAAGTTCATCCTTCAGATTTTTGGAAGTGTGATGCTGCTCGTCTTCGGCGTGTATTGCTTCAAGAGCAATCCGATGAAGAACATGCACAAGTCGAGCAACAAGCAGGGCACCCTGCTGCACAACGCCATCACGGCGTTCCTCGTCACGCTCTCCAATCCGCTCATCGTGTTCCTCTTCATGGCCACCTTCGCCCAGTTTGCCTTCATCGTGCCGGATATGCCTGTGGAGATGGGCGTGGGCTTCCTGAGCATCGTGTTCGGAGCCTTGCTGTGGTGGTTCGGCCTCACCTGGCTCATCGACAAAATCAGGGGCAAGTTCGACTCCAACGGAATCCTCATCATCAACAAGGTGATAGGAAGCGTGGTCATCATCTTCTCGCTCATCGCCCTGCTCGGCCTGGTGTTCAACCTCTATCACCTGCCAGGGTTCTAGAGCTCAACACTGAGCATGATGCATCAATCGAGCACTGAGCATGATGCATCAATCGAGCACTGAGCACTCAACACTCAACACTCAACACTTAACATTCAACATTCAACACTTAACATTTATATAAAAAAATGTTCGTAGCTAAGGAATTAAGAAAGAAGAGTATCGCAGAATACTTATTATATATGTGGCAGATAGAAGACATTATCCGTGCCTACGGATGCTCGCTGCCCGTCATCAAGAAGAATTACATCGAGCGTTTCGACTTCACCCCCGAGCAGAAGGAGGAGGAGCTGGACTGGTTTGGCAACCTCATCCGAATGATGAACGAGGAGGGGAAGCGAGAGGGCGGACACCTCGACATCAACCGTGTGCTGCTGCAAGACGTGATAGACCTGCACGGCCGACTGCTGCAAAGCTCCAAGTTCCCGATTTACAACGCCGAGTACTACAAGGTGCTGCCATTCATCGTGGAGCTGCGCAACCGTGGCGACAAGCAAATCAACGAGATTGAGACTTGCCTCGACGCACTCTACGGCGTGATGATGCTCCGCCTGCAGAAAAAAGCCATCACCCCCGAGACCGAGAAGGCCATCAAGGAAATCACCGTCTTCATCGGATTGCTCAGCGACTACTACATCAAGGACCGCACCGAGGGCTTGAAGTTCGAGGACGACGATATGTAAGGATTTTGTGATTCAAAATTTCAGATTTGGGAATTTGTCGTTCTGATTTGGGATTTAGAATTTCAGATTTTGGAATTTGTCGTTCTGATTTTGGGATTTAGAATTTTTGGATTAAGTAAATAAGGATTTAATAATCAAGATAAAAAGATAGACTAAGGATAAATGAAAGAGATAGAAAGAAGAAGAACATTCGCCATCATCTCGCACCCTGATGCGGGTAAGACCACCCTCACCGAGAAGTTCCTGCTCTTCGGTGGACAGATTCAGGTGGCAGGTGCCGTCAAGAACAACAAGATTCGAAAAACCGCCACTTCCGACTGGATGGACATCGAGAAGCAGCGTGGAATCTCTGTCTCCACCTCTGTGATGGAGTTCGACTACCTGCCCGACGGACAGACGGGCGACCCTTACAAGGTGAACATCCTCGATACTCCGGGTCACCAGGACTTCGCCGAGGACACTTACCGCACCCTCACCGCCGTGGATTCCGCCATCATCGTGGTCGATTCTGCCAAGGGTGTGGAGGCGCAGACCCGAAAGCTGATGGAGGTGTGCCGCATGAGAAACACCCCGGTCATCATCTTCATCAACAAGATGGACCGCGAGGGTCGCGACCCATTCGACGTGCTCGACGAGTTGGAGGAGGAGCTGAAGATACATGTGCGCCCATTGTCTTGGCCTATCGGACAGGGTGCCCGATTCAAGGGTGTGTACAACATCTATGAGCACCAGCTCAACCTCTTCACCCCTAACAAGCAGCGCGTCACCGAGAAGGTGGCTGTGGATATTCAGAGCCAGGAGCTGGACGAGCGCGTGGGCGAGCGTGAGGCCAACCAGCTCAGAGAGGAGTTGGAGCTGGTGGATGGCGTGTATCCAGAGTTCGACGTGGAGACTTATCGCTCTGCCGAGGTGGCTCCGGTGTTCTTCGGTTCTGCATTGAACAACTTCGGTGTGCAGGAGCTGCTCGACTGTTTCGTGGAGATTGCCCCTTCGCCTAAGCCTACCCAGGCAGAGGAGCGACTGGTGAAGCCTGAGGAGCCTAAGTTTACGGGCTTCATCTTCAAGATTACAGCCAACATCGACCCTAACCACCGTTCGTGCATCGCCTTCTGCAAGATTTGCTCGGGCAAGTTTGTGCGCAACCAGCCTTACTACCACGTGCGCCTGGGCAAGACGGTGAGATTCTCTTCGCCTACCCAGTTTATGGCGCAGCGCAAGAGCACCATCGACGAGGCTTATCCTGGCGACATCGTGGGTCTGCCAGACAACGGAATCTTCAAGATTGGAGACACGCTGACCGAGGGGGAGAAGATTCACTTCCGCGGTTTGCCTTCGTTCTCTCCACTCCTCTTCAAATACATCGAGAACGACGACCCGATGAAGAGCAAGCAGTTCCAGAAGGGATTGGAGCAGCTCATGAACGAGGGTGTGGCCCAGCTGTTCGTCAATCAGTTCAATGGTCGCCGCATCGTGGGCACCGTGGGCCAGTTGCAGTTCGAGGTGATTCAGTATCGCCTGGAGAACGAGTACAACGCCAAGTGCCGCTGGGAGCCTGTGCATCTGCACAAGGCTTGCTGGATAGAGGCCGACGACGCTCAGGAGCTGGAGAACTTCAAGAAGCGCAAGTACCAGTATATGGCGAAGGACATCGAGGGGCGCGACGTGTTCCTCGCCGACTCGGGCTATGTGCTGCAGATGGCTCAGCAAGACTTCGAGCACATCAAGTTCCACTTTACCTCGGAATTCTGATAAAAGGAAAAAAGTCTTCAACCTGTACGGTGTTGAATCTCAGGCAAAAGTCTTCAACCTGTACGGTGTTGAATCTCAGGCAAAAGTCTTCAACCTGTACGGTGTTGAACCTCAGGCAAAAGTCTGTTCCAGCCGTACAGCTAGAAAAACTTCAGAAAGCTTTTAAAGGGTAAAAAATAGATAGTGGTAAAAAGATAAGAATTTAGGGTAAAAAGGAAGGAATCCTTCTCCGAAGGATAAAAAGGAGGAGGGTCCTTCCTATGAAACTTAAAATAAAACAAGGGGGATTTCTCCCCCTGATAAGTGATAAACGGGGGATTTCTCTCTTGATAAGTGATAAACGGAGGGATTTTTCTTCTGAAAAAATAAGAAAACGGGGGATTTCTCCCCCTGGAAAAATAAGAAAAAGGGTAATGGATGAAGAGTTTTTGAGTGAAGAATATAGACCGAGCAGGCTGGAGAAGTTCGTGGCCTGGCAGAAGGAGCACATCTCCGACCGCCAGATGACGCTGATTCTCGCCTTCCTGATAGGCTTGCTTGCCTCGGTGGCAGGATACTTCCTGCATGCGATAGTACACGAGATACAGGTGCTGCTCACCTCGGGGTTCGACAAGGGCACATACAATCTGCTCTTCCTGCTCTTCCCGATAGTGGGAATCTACCTCACCTCGCTGTTCATCAAGTATGTCGTGAGAGACAACATCTCCCACGGAATCACTCGTGTGCTCTACGCCATCTCGACCAAGAACTCCCGACTGAAGGCGCACAACTGCTGGTCGTCGGTGGTGGCCTCCGGAATCACCATCGGCTTCGGCGGATCCGTGGGAGCCGAGGCTCCTATCGTGCTCACAGGCTCAGCCATCGGCTCCAACCTGGGGCAGATATTCCGCATGGACAAGAAGACGATGATCCTGCTGGTGGGCTGCGGAGCCAGCGCCGCCATCGCGGGCGTGTTCAAGGCGCCGATAGCCGGACTGGTCTTCACCCTGGAGGTACTGATGGTGGATTTGAGCATGGCCTCGCTGCTGCCCATCCTGATAAGCTGCGTCACCGCCACCTGCTTCACCTACATCTTCAGCGGCAACAGCTCGCTCTTCGACTTCACCCTCACCAACCCCTGGCAGCTCGACCGCACGCCGGCGTGCATATTGCTGGGCGTGTTCTGCGGACTGGTGAGCCTCTACTTCATGCGCACCATGTCGTGGTGCGAGGGACTCTTCGCCAAGCTGGGCAACTATCCATACGTCAAGCTGCTCTTCGGCGGAATCATCCTCAGCACGCTCATCTTCCTCTTCCCTTCGCTCTACGGCGAGGGCTACTCGGCGGTCAACGTGCTGCTCAAGGGGCAGAACCCCGAGGACTGGGGGCAGGTGATGAACCGCTCGCTCTTTGCCGGGCAGCAGAGCCTCCTGGTGGCCTACATCGGAATGGTGATGCTCACCAAGGTGTTCGCCACCTCGGCCACCAACGGCAGCGGCGGATGCGGCGGAACCTTCGCCCCATCGCTCTTCATCGGCGGTTTCGCGGGCTTCTTCTTCGCCCGCCTCTGGAACATCAATGAGGTGGGCGTATATGTGCCCGAGCAGAACTTCACGCTGATGGGAATGGCTGGTGTCCTCACGGGCGTGATGCACGCTCCGCTCACGGGCATCTTCCTCATCGCCGAGCTTACGGGCGGCTACCAGCTCTTCATGCCGCTCATGATAGTGTGCATCTCCTCGCTGCTCACCATCAGCATCTTCGAGAGCCACAGCATCTACGCCCTCCGACTGGCTCGCGAGGGCAAGCTCCTTACCCACCACATCGACCGCGCCGCCCTGACGCTGATGAACCTGCAGAGCCTCGTGGAGAAGGATTACCACCCCGTGGGTCCCGACCTGCCGATGGGCAAGCTGGTGAGCGAGATTTCCAGAAGCAACAACAATTTCCTGCCTGTGCTCGACGACGCGGGCGTGCTGCTGGGCGTGATAGACATTACGAAAATCAGGCACATCATCTTCCGCTCCGAGCTTTACAAGCACTTCACCGTGAAGCAGCTCATGATTCAGCCTTCGGCGGTGGTGAGCGAGAACGAAAGGATGAGCGAGGTGATGCGCAAGTTCGACAAGACCGACGAGGCGCAGCTGCCAGTGGTCAACATCGACGGCGTGCTCCAGGGCTACATCAGCCGCACCAAGGTGTATGAGGTGTATCGCAAGATGGTAGCGGATATTTCGGCAGAATGATTTCGAAGAAAAGATATTTCGACAGAAGAATATTTCGGCAGAATGATTCATCATTCTATAGTTTATACTCATTATTATACTTTACACAAAAAACAAAAGGGAGGAAAAAGACAGATTTATGACAAAGGAAGAATTGAGAATTGTATTCATGGGAACTCCAGAGTTTGCCGTGGAGAGCCTGAAGCGCCTCGTGGAGGGCGGCTACAATGTGGTGGCTGTGGTTACCCAGCCCGACAAACCCGTGGGCAGACACCAGGACACGCTGCAACCATCGCAGGTAAAGCAGTATGCCGTGGAGCATGGGCTGCCCGTGCTCCAGCCAGTGAAGATGAAGGACCCCGAGTTCCTCGACGAGTTGCGCTCCTACAAGGCCGACCTCCAGGTGGTGGTGGCCTTCCGCATGCTGCCCGAGGTGGTGTGGGCAATGCCTAAGTACGGCACCTTCAATGTGCACGCAGCCCTCTTGCCACAGTATCGTGGCGCAGCCCCTATCAACTGGGCGGTGATCAACGGCGAGAAGGAGACGGGTGTCACCACCTTCTTCCTCGACCATCAGATAGACACGGGTCGCATCATCATGCAGAAGCGCTTCCCAATCCCCGAGGAGGCCGACGTGGAGTATGTTTACGACGGACTGATGCACCTGGGCGCCGACATTGCCCTGGAGACCATCGACGCGCTCATCGCCGCCGACGGCCATCTGCCGAGCATGGCGCAGGAGGAGCTGATAGGCGAGGGCGTGGAGCTGAAGCCAGCCCCGAAGATTTTCAAGGAAACTTGCCGCATCGACTTCCACAAGCCAGCCAAGCAGGTGCACGACTTCGTCCGTGGTCTCTCGCCTTACCCTGGCGCATGGACCGAAATCAAGCGCAAGGAGCCTGTGGTGGTCTTCATGGACGACGAGGCCGAGGGCGGCTCCGACTACAAGATGCCCGAGCCTACAGCCCATCCAGCCCAGAAGAAGAGCACGGCGAAGATTCAGGTGCTCAAGATTTTCAAGAGCGTGGTGAGCGACGAGCACCGAGGAATGGCTCCCGTGGGTTCGCTGCGTGTGGAGGGCGACTATCTGCAGGTGGCTTGCCTAGACTATTGGCTCAACATCTTCGAGTTGCAGCTGGCTGGCAAGAAGCGCATGCTGGTAAGGGACTTCCTCAACGGAATGAAGGACATCGCCTACTACGAGTGCCAGAAGTCGCAAAATGAGGATTTTTAAAAAAAATATATAGTTCGAATACAATAATATATTGTTTTTCCGTTTATATATTCAGATTAGGTAATTATATCTGGTAATTATAGCAGGTAATTATATCTGG
>ERZ808242.1360-NODE-1360-length-13963-cov-9.358571_pt1 | contig 13963 bp, 11 predicted proteins | sample MGYA00521244_ERZ808242 | MGnify/ENA primary metagenome ERZ808242 (study PRJEB31516, sample SAMN03275573) | gut metagenome | biome: mammalia-associated habitat; material: feces | host: Papio cynocephalus | place: Kenya | collected 2012-07-27 ... | reverse complement strand
ATTCACAGATTTCAGTAACAAGATTTAAAGCTCCTACCAACATGCAAAAGAATCTTCCAATTGAAAATCTTCTAGATGAGTACTATAAGGCTCTGATTGCAACCTATAGTACACATGATGCCAGCGAGTATAGTTATCGCACGGCTATGGAGAATCTATTAAACGGATTGCTACAGCCTGATTACCAGGCTGTCAATGAACCTCGCAACGTAAGTTGCGGTAAGCCAGACATCTCTATCATTCGAAAAAGAGATGGAATAACCGTGGCTAGTATCGAGACAAAGGATATCAATAAGCCAGACCTAGAAGGAAAAGGACGAAACCAAGAACAGTTCGACCGCTACAAGAAGGCTATGAACCATGTGGTCTTCACAGATTACCTCCGTTTTCTGTTTTATGAAAGCGGAAACGATACCCCGATATTGGATATCCGCATAGCAGAATGCAAAAACGAAGAAATATCTCCAAACATAGAAATGGGCAAAAAACTCTGCTCGTTCCTACGCTCATATATTGGAAAAAGCATTCAACCTATTCGTTCTTCGACTACGTTGGCAGACCTCATGGCCAAGAAGAGCCAACTGATGTGTGCCATCATCACGGACATTCTCCAGAAGAATGAGCAAGACTCTGCAACAGGACTCTTACGGAAGACCTTCGACGACCTCAAGGATTCGCTTATACAAAATCTAGACGAAGAAGGATTTGCTAAAATATATTCCCAAACAGTTGCGTATGGACTTTTCGCAGCCCGACTTCATGATGCTACTCCCGAAGATTTCTCAAGAAGTGAAGCTGCCAATCTGATTCCAAAGACGAACAAACTCCTGAGAGGGATATTCAATGACTTGGCAGGAAACACGATTCACGAGCGGATTTCATGGATTATAGACGATTTGGTAGAGATGTTCGGTGCCACCAATCTTCAAAAGATGTTTCAACGTGACATCAGAAACAACAGAGACCCGCTTATCCACTTCTACGAGGATTTTCTCAAGGCATTCAATTCCACCGACAGAAAGAACTTTGGGGTATGGTACACCCCATTGCCAATAGTCAAGTTTATTGTTGATTCCATCGACTCTTTGCTCAAGGAAAAGCTTAACATAAGCGAGGGGTTGGCTGACACGACAACCATCACGCACAAAACGGTAAAGGGAGACATCGAAGTATGCCAAGTGCAAATATTAGACCCAGCCGTAGGCACGGGCACCTTCCTTGCCGAAGTAATCAATCATATCGCCGACCAGTATAGCGGTCAGAAAACACTATGGCAGAAATATGCTCATAGCTGTCTCTTACCAAGACTTTACGGTTTTGAGATACAGATGGCCTCTTATACGGTTGCCCACATCAAACTAGACATGGTGCTTGCTCATACAGGCTATAAACCAGAAGCCGACGATGCTTTCCATATCTGCCTGACCGACTCTCTTAGGAAACCCAACAAGAAAGGCGAGAGCAACACTGGCTATTGGATTTCCATGGAACAGGAAGAAGCTAATCGCATCAAAACCGAACGCCCTATCATGGTGATGTTGGGAAATCCACCTTATAACGGAGAGAGCCAAAACAAAGCGAAAGAGATAGATGCTCTCATCGAGAAATATAAGCAAGAGCCTGCTCAAATCCTCAACAAGAAGGAGAAGCCCAAAAGAATACCAGATACCAAATGGCTCAACAATGATTATGTGAAATTCATAGCTTTGGCTCAAAAGTTTATCGTTGAGAACGGCAAGGGAATCATAGGTTACATCACACCAAACACCCATTTGGACAATTTGACTTTCAGAGGCATGCGCTATCAGCTGCTGAAGACTTTCGACGAAATCTACATAGTAAATCTTCATGGCAGCAACAAGCCGAAAGAAACCTGCCCTGACGGTTCCAAGGATGACAATGTCTTCGGTATAGAAAGTGGCGTATGCATCTCCATTTTTGTAAAGACAGGAAAAGACCAGTACGAAGAGTCGAAGCTCGCACGTGTCTTTTACAAAGACATCTATGGAAAGAAGAACGACAAATTCGACTATCTTGAGAATAACAGCCTCTCTGCTATCGACTTTATGGAAGTGAAACCATCAAAGCCGATGTACTTTATGGTTCCTCTCCAAAATGCGATGGAGAAGGAATATGCCAACGGCTTTTCTTTGGAGGAGCTGTTTGTCGTAGGAGGTGTAGGTATGTGTACAAAGAGAGACAAGATCGCCTACCAGTCTAGCTTGGAGGATATTAAAAAAGTTACAAATGATTTCTTTTACTTGAGCGAAACAGATATCAAGAAGAAATACAATATAACAACAGAAAGCGACGATTCTAAAATTAGCAATGGCATACGAAACATAAAAGAATTCGGAACAAAAGATACTTTTTTCGCAAAAGCCCTGTATCGCCCTTTCAATATAAAATATACATATTTTACAAATAAATCTAAAGGATTCATAGCGCGCCCTGTCTATAATCTGATGCGCCATTTGACGCACAAGGACGCAAACAAGAACCTAGGCCTAGTCATAGGCAAGAGCGGAAAAGCAGTTGGTGATATGCCTTGGAACTTGTGCTTCATCACTAACACGATAGTAGATTTAAACATCTTCTACCGTGGAGGAGGTTATGTATATCCTCTGTACATCAACACAAGCAAAGCAGTTAATCAAGGAGATGCCAGCACCCAAGAATTAGGTAACGCACAAGAAGCAATTATACCCAATCTGAATGAGGATATCGTAACAAAGATTGTAGATAAGTTGGAACACCAACCTTCACCAGAAGAGATACTAGACTATATATATGCAATTTTGCATTCGGGCAAATACAGAGAGAAATTCAAAGAACAATTGAAATATCAATTTCCTCGCATTCCATACCCTTCAAACGAAGATAGTTTCAACGCCCTAGCCTCTCTGGGCAACCTGCTAAGGAACCTACACTTGATGGAATCTTGTACAAAGTGGAACGCCTCAAAACAATATCCATTCAAGGGAAGTGGGAGCAGCATCGTGATGAAGCCTCATTGGAAAGACGACAAGATATTCATCAATGAAGAGAACTATTATGACCATGTATCGGAAGAGGTGTGGAAATACTATATGGGTGGTTATCAAGTGGCAGAAAAATGGTTGAAAGACAGAAAGGGAATGGAGTTAGATTTCAAAGACATCATCCATTACTCAAACATACTATATGCTCTTAGCCAAACAATTATCGTCTCTAAGGAGATAGACTCCATCTATAGATAACTCTTCATCAACTACGACATTAAGTATCGTATGGGTGATGAATTGAACAAGGACGAAGAGGCGTAGGAAAAATGAGAAATCCCTAGTTGTCGATGCCGTTTATAGTATCGGCAACTGGGGATTCCTTTCTTACGCATTATCATTCCACATTGCCCTCTCCATATACATGTCATTAATTTCTTTATCATAATCAAAGTCATCAGGTAATTTCCCCACAACCATATCGAGCACTTCTTGGGATATTGGACGATTCTTTGGAATCTTTGGAAATTTCAAAGCCTTCTGCTTTTTAGGTTCTACTTTTGCTGCTTGCACATCCTGTATAAGCTTATCTGCCAACCACTGCTTATTGTCGTTGGTTAATGTTGCTAACATAGCATATATGTCATTCAAAGATAATGATAAATTCATAGCTAATCCTTTCGTTTAATAATTAATTTGAATTTCTGCCGCAAAAATACGCCAAATAAATGAAACTACCAAATAAATCCTACGGAATTTGCAAAAAGCCTACCATTTTCTTTGATATCTAAGGAATTAGTCGTAAATTTGCAGCATCACAAATCAAGCAAAAGCCTATGGCAGAAATACTATCCCATATCGGAAACATAGACTTGCTGAAACAGAAGAAGATAGCCTTCCTCTGCTCCAGCAAGACCACAAGCCAAGACATCCTCAGGAGCTTCGACTAGGCTACGAGCGTGCCCAAGGATTCCTGCATCATCGGCGGTTTTCAGACGAAGCTCGAAAAGGATGTGTTGCAACTCCTCCTGAAACGCCATATCCCCGTCATCATCGTCTTGGCAAGAAAGATGTATAAGGAACTTCCTGCTGAAATCCAAGCAGCCATCGATCAGGACGAAGCCCTCGTCATCTCTATCTCTAACCAACCACGCAACAGCAAAGAGATCGCATACAGGAGAAACAAATATATCCTCGACATCGCGGAAGACCATTTCATCGGAGCCTTGAATGCGAACAGCTCGCTCATCCACCTCCATACCTCTTGGGCTCTCCCCTAATCAGCAGCCTCACCTCGCCGCCCCTGCTGATGCTCATCCTGACCCTCAGGAAGAGGGTGTCGAGTATCTCGGCGCAACGCAGGATGTAGCCCAGGTGGTGGCACTCGCCCACGCTGATGTCGCCGCCACGAAGCGTAAACGGACCGTTGCTCGCCCGGAACATCGGCGGCTTCTCCGCCACCTCCCAGGGGAAGAGGTAGGGCTTATCGGAAACCACCATCATCTTGCGGCCCTCGCTCTCCACATGCTGCAACGACACCGTGTAGGAGCCGGGCTGCAACGCCCGAGGCTCATACTCCAGCGTGTCGCACACGTGCTGACCATCCACCCACAGTCGCCCGTGCAAGGCAGAGCGACATGTGGCAAAACGCTCTATCACCAATTCTAGCATAACTTCATCATCTTTTTACTTATACGTTCTTATCTTTTTACTTATACATTATTCTCTTACTTCACTTCCGTCTTTCTTTCCTCCCTCCCACACCTTCCCGCAACCTCTCAGTCGATGACAGAGGCTCCTTCCTTCGGCTCCCTGTACAGATACTTCTGCAGCTGGGTGGCATCGAAGCAGGGACAAGCCTTCTGCACGCCCGGCAGGTCGCAATGGCCCAACACGGTGTGGATGGTGGGAAACTGCTGCGCCAACTGGTGGATGAGCTTCGCCATCGCCAGCTTCTGCGCCTCGGTGCGGGTGTCGGCAGCGTGCCCCTGCTCGTCGAGACCGCCCTCGTAGCAGATGCCGATGGAGAAGGCGTTGTGACCCTTGGCGTGCGCCCCCATGCGATCCAGGGGACGCGTAGGCTCCACCTTGCCGCTGCGGCGGATGTAGTAGTGGTAGCCGATGAAACGCCAATGGTTTACCTCCACGTGGTCGTGGAACAACTGCTGCACCGTGTATGCCTGGTTGCATCGGGTGGCAGAACAATGAATTACAATCATCTGAATTTTTCTCATCTCTTACTTTTCCTTTCGTTATTTTACTTTCGTTATGCAAATCCTTTACTTTCGTTATGCAAATCCTTTACTTTCGTTATGCAAATCCTATATTCATCTTCGTTGTGTAAACATTTTTCTTATCCTCAAAAAATGCCACGCCATGCGGCTGGCGCTACGTGGCGAGGAAAATTTTCCTACTACGCCAGGAAAAAATAAAAACCACGCCATCTGAAGTCCCAAAGTGGGTAAGGCCCGATGGGATGGGCGGTTTCAGAGGATTCCCTGTGTAAGGATATTTCCGATAGTGCAAAGATACAACATTTTGGAGCCGAAAGCAAGTTTTCCGCCCACTATCCCCCAAAAATTCTCTATGGGGCACCTCCATTCTCCCAAGCGCCGCCAGCCCCGCTCCGAGGTACCCCAGCGCCACCTGCCGAGGTGCCCAAGACCCGAATGCCGCCCCGGGCAAGGTATCCAAGATTTCCGGGCACCAGAGGGCAAAAATCTCGTTTCCAAGAGGTTATGCCCCGCCCTGCTCTTGCGATAATATGAGAATATATGAGTATATATAATAATAAATAAAATAAGAGATGAACGTGCGTGCGCGAGAATTTCGGCAAATCAAAAAAAATATCACATTTTGATAAAAAAAATGCAGAAAAATTTGGAAGTTAAAAGAAAAAGTCGTATCTTTGCCCACGGTTGAAAGACATAACGCCCATTCGCTGCCAAAAAGCGAGAAGGCGGTCTGGAGACTAGCATCAGATTGATGCGGACAAGGATTTGATCCAAAAGTAAAGCTCGCCCTCCTATCAGGAGGAAAAAGGTTTAGCACCCTTTGAGTCTTTACAAACACAAACGAATCCTGACCAACTCTTCTATGCTCAATAACTGAAAATGATAAAAGCCAGTTATTAGCAGGTAAAGGAAGTTTGGTCAGAAACGATTTGTGTAGGTATGGGTCGTGCTAAGCTTCCTTGCTCATTCTAACTGGCGATGGCTTGGAAGTGACCTTTGCCTGGATTTTTTCTGCCCCACTTCCCCCTGCATTTTTCATAAACCTATTAAAAGTTTTATTACAATGGCAGGAGAACCTTTCCAAGTAATCTACGAGTCCAACGTTCAGAGTCTTACGATTACACCCTTCTCTCAGTATCAGAACAAGCTGCTCTATCAGCTAGAGGCTTGTCTGCAACAAGACATCCGCCAGGCCATCTTCGACCAGATGGGACCCCTGGGGCACATCGCCTTCACCCCCGACGAGGTGTCGGAGCGAGTGCGCCACCGCACCGTGCCCCTCAGCCAGCTGGAGGCCAACAAGGGCCATCGCCGCAGAGCCATCGCCGAGCTGGAGAAGATGAGCCAGATGAGCATCTACGTGCCCGTGATGAAGGGCAAGGCAACCACCTACAACTGTTTCCCAAGACTTTTCGCCGTGAGCTTCGAAACCCAGGGCAAGCGACTCGTGGCGAAGCTCGACTTCTCCACCGACCTGCTCTACTACCTGCTCAACACCTCGATGGGATACCACAAGCTCAACCTCACCGAGCTGCTCTCCTTCAAGCGCAACGCCACCCGACAGATGTACCGACTCTACTACGGATTCTTCGCCCACGCCGACCTCAAGCAGATGAAGGCGCTCCGACTGGGCACCCTGCTGAGCCAGCAGATGGAGTTCCCCAACTGCTCCTACATCCTCAAGAATGTGGTGCAGCCAGCCCACGAGGAGCTGCGCAACGCCTTCTACGCCGGCAGAAGCCCCTTCCACTTCGACTACGAGCTGGCGAAGCCTGGCGGACAGGAAGACACCGTGAGCAACGACGAGCTTGCAAGCGTGCAGAAGACCATCGTGATAACCATCTACACGAGGGAGGACGAGAACCCTACGGGCGACCGCAAGCTGGAGCTGGACGAATACCAGGCGCGCCTCCGCACCACCCTTCGACTGCTGTGGGGCGTGGAGGAGAAGGTGGCCATCGACATCTCGCAGAAGGTGAAGTTCTGGATGCGCGACTCCCTGGACGCCCTCATGGCGCACAAGCGATGGTTCGCCGAGAAGATGAGAGCCAAGCGCACCCCCATCGCCAACGAGGCGGGCTACATCGTGAAGCACATCGGCAAGTTCTTCGACGAGAAGCTGAAGATGAAGCAGAAGATGGACTCCGAGGGCGCACGGAAGTACCCCAACGACCCCACTCTGCCGATTCTCTAGCACGAGGTGAGGTACAACTATTGCTTTTGCCCCCAAAATTTAGTACCTTTGCAAATGTCGGACGGAGGGAGCCGCCAACCCTGGCAGACGGGTACCACTGCCGAGGCGAAAGCGCTGGCGAAAGGCTCAGCTCAGGCGAAGGCTTAGACGACGGCTTAGACGACGGCTTAGGCATCCCCCGCGAGGCGTTGACAGGCAAAGTGCCTGCAACTAAGGTAATTAACTCAAAATTTTAAAGTACAATTAATTATGGGAATCAAGGTAAAGGCAATGGAGCGCAACGTGGCGTTCGACAAGAAGACAGAGAAGTGGATGTTCGTGATGCAGCCAGAGCTGTACGGACAGTTGGCAGAGACCAAGGTGGTGGAGCAGGCGGCCTTGGCGAGCGGCTTGCCTAAGGGCGTGCTCCAGGCTGCCCTGGCAGCCTACGGCAACGTGGTGAAGGTGTGGGCCACCGAGGGTCACTCCATCCCTATCCCGGGCTTGGGCTGCATGCGCTTCGGCTTGCGCTCCACGGCGGTGGACGACGTGAACAAGGTGAGCGCGCAGCTCATCACCTCTCGCCGAGTGGTCTTCGTGCCTAGCGTGGGCATCAAGCAGGCGCTCGCCGACACCAGCGTCAACATCACTTGCTACGACCGCAGCGGAAAGGTAATCAAGTCGGTGACCTCCGACGACAAGAGCGACGTGGAGGACCCAGACGACTCCGGCGACAACAATCCTGGCGGCGGCACATCTGGCGGCGGCTCTGGCTCCGACGGCGACAACACGGGCGACGGCGGCGGCACATCTGGCGGCGACCAGGGAGGCGACACGGTGCTTTAGTCTTCCGCCCCTAACCATCTAATGCATAGAGAGCTATGATAAGAAAGGAAACGTGGAAGACCATCATCCAAATCGTGATATCCGTGCTCACCGCCATCGCCACCAGCATGGGGGTGAGCAGCTGCGGAAGTTTTTGAAAAAGTAAGAAAACAAGTAAGGAAGCCGTCGGGCGAAGGGGGAATTTCCTCCTTGCCCGACGGCTTCCTTGCATACCGGGGAGAAAGTAAAGAAACGAGAGAAAACTAGCTGGAAAACTTGGCTGTCTCGGAAAATAATGATACCTTTGCAACCAAAAAACATCGAAATATCAACCAAAAAACATCGAAATATATATGAACTTATCGAAATACAAAGGGTTGGGAGCCAAGGGTAAGATGGGGGCACGCAACCGCATGCTCGCCACCAACATCCTCTTCTCGGGCATCCTCAAGGTGCTCAGTCTGCTCTCATCGCTCCTCATCGTGCCCGTCACCATCGGCTACCTCGACAATGAGATTTATGGAATATGGCTCACCATCACCTCCGTGATGTTCTGGATCAACACCATGGACATCGGGCTGGGCAACGGGATGCGCAACTATCTCGCCCAGGCGCTCTCCAAGGGCGACTATGCCTTGGGCAGGAGATACATCACGACCACGCTGGCGCTGCTCTCGCTGCTCGCCATCGCCATGGGAGCCGTCGCCGTATTCCCGATGGAAACCATCGACTTCCGCCATTTCTTCAACACCCAAGCCCTGCCCAACGAGGCGTTGCGCGACGCCCTGGGCGTTGCCGTCGCCTTCACCCTGCTCCACTTCGTGGTGAAAAACGTGGGCATGGTGTTCGTGGCGATGCAGAAATACGCTCTCAGCGACCTGCTCAGCGTCGTGGGCAACCTGCTGGCGCTTGCCATCGTCTATCTCTGCACCCTCTTTGCCACCCCCCGATTGCTCTACGTGGTGCTCGCCTACACCGCCACCCCGGCAGCCATCTATCTGCTGGCTGCCCTGCCGCTCTTCGCCAAGTATCCGCAGCTCAGGCCCTCGTGGGGCAGTTTCGACAAGTCGCTGGGCAGACAGATAGTGGGCAAGGGACTAGGCTTCTTCCTCATCCAGATGAGCAGTTGCCTCGTCATCTTCGGGGCGGGCAACCTCTTCATCACCCAGTATTGCGGACCAGAGGCGGTGACCACCTACAATGTGGCGTACAAATACTTCAACCTGCTGGTGATAGCCTACACCATCGTGCTCGCGCCGATGTGGAACGCCTACACCGACGCCTACGTGAAGGGCGACATGGCTTGGATAGCCACCAACTTCGGCCGTGCGCTCAAGCTATGGGCGCTCTCGCTGGTGGGCGGCGCGGCGATGCTGGCGCTGAGCCACCTCTTTTATCACATCTGGGTGGGCGACAAAGTGGATGTGCCCTTCTCCGTCTCGCTCTGCACCCTGGGCTACGTGAGCATGTTCAACCTCAACAACTGCGTGACCTACCTCCTCAACGGCCTGAACAAGATAAGGGTGCAAATCATCACCTCGCTGCTGGGCACCCTGCTCTATGTGGCAGCCGTGATGTGGATGGGCGGCAGCCTGGGCGTGGAGGGCATCGTGGGCTGCATGGCGGCGAGCTACGCCCTGATGGCACTGGTGCATCTCTACCAGTGCCGCCTGATGATTCGGGGCAAGGCGAAGGGCATCTGGGACAAATAGCCATCCGAAAAGTCTGGAGACTCCATAAACTTCCCGAAAAGTTTGGAGATTCCACAAAATTGATGTACTTTTGCATCCAATAAAAGAAATTCGATTGAAGGAATTCGATTGAAGGAATTCGATTGAAGATACTCGATTGAAGATACTCGATAAAATTAAGCAATATACAGCCGTGAGCAACAAGATAAGTGTGATAACCGTGGTATTCAATGATGTCGCCCATATCCGCGCCACCATCGAAAGTTTCTTCTCGCAGACGTGGGAGGACAAGGAGTATATTGTCATCGACGGAGGCAGCACCGACGGCACGGCGGAAATCATCCGTGAGTACGCCCCCCGGCTCGCCTACTGGTGCTCGGAGAAGGACGGCGGCATCTACGACGCCATGAACAAGGGCATCGCACACGCCTCGGGCGACTGGGTGAACTTCCTCAACAGCGGCGACCTCTATGCCGCCAACGATGTGATGGAGCGCATCTTCGCCAAGGACGAATACCCCGGCATCGACGTGGTGTATGGCGACAGCCTGGAAATCAGGAAGGAAAAGAAAAGTCTTGGAAATGAAAAGCTGGGACGGAAGCAAGATTCAGGGCAATCCCGGGAAATCTTCACCCCCGCCAGCGAAGACTATCACGTGCTCGCCCATGGGGTGGCTTACCGCCATGGCTCCTCCTTCGTGCGCACGGAGGCGCAGAAAGCCCACCTCTTCGACCTCTCGCTGAGGCGCAAGCTGGGCTACGCCCTCGACTACGAGATGATATACCGCCTCTACAGGGACGGATGCAAATTCCGGAAGCTCAACCTCTGCATCGAGAAATACGACGCCGAGGGAGCATCCGCCCACCCCTACAAGAGCATCTGGTACAACCACCTCATCGTGTCGGGCAACCGTCTGCGCCTCTCCACCCTGCCCCGCCTGCTGAGGCAGATGGCGTTCAAATGGTTCGCCGCCACTCCGCTCTATGCCTACACGAAGGCTTTCGGCATCGAATACCTGGGCAACGGCGTGCTGCCCCACATCCCCTGCTGGGAACTGCGAAAAGGCTATCTCAAGCTCATCGGCGCGAGGATAGGCAAGCAGAGCTTCATCGCCCGCCATACCTACTGGATGAGTCCGTGGCTCGCCACCATCGGCGAAGGCTCGCACATCAACCGCGGCTGCACACTCGACGCCAGGGGCATCATCGAGATAGGCAATAGCGTGTCCATATCGCACGGCGTGAAGCTGATGACGGGCGGACACGACATCCAGAAACCCCACTTCCCGGGCATCTATGAGAAAATCAAGATAGAAGACTATGCCTGGCTGGGCGTAAACAGCGTGGTGCTCAAAGGCGTGACCATCGGCAAGGGAGCCGTGGTGGCGGCTGGGGCAGTGGTGACGAAAGACGTGCCCCCTTATACCGTGGTGGGCGGCGTGCCAGCCAAGCCCATCGGAACCCGTACGCACCATCTGGACTACCAATGCATTTGGGACGAGCCTTTCACATAAGAAACGATCCCTTTGCGCTTAGAAAACGATCCCTTTGCTAAATGCACAAGAGAATAACATAAAGAATTTGAGAAAAATGAAGACAAACGAAATAAACGTGGTGGAACTGGTCAACAAGGTTCTGCAACACAAGACATCAATGGCGGTTTGCATCGCCGTATCGCTCCTGCTCGGCATCGGCTATGCCCTGGGACAGCAGAAGCGATACACCGCATACGTCTCCCTAGCCCCCGAGATGAACAGCATGGGCATGTCGCAGAGCCTGGGCGACATAGCGGGAGCCTTCGGCATGGACCTGGGCAACATGAAGTCGGACGCCGATGCCATCTATCCCGAGATATACCCCAACATCTTTGCTTCGAGCGACTTCGCCGTCAAGCTCTTTGGCGTGCCCGTCACCGTGAACGGAGTGAAGAAAAGCTATTACGAGCATATCGTAAAAGACGAGAAGACACCCTTTTACGCCGTTCCGTTCAAGGCTATCAAGAAGTGGTTCAGCAAGCCCGACAAAGGCTACCAGGGATTCAAGAACCTGAACCCCTTCGCCCTGACCCGAGAGCAAGACAACGTGTGCCATGCCATCATCGACAACATCGACTGCCAGATGGACAAGGGCACCAGCATCATCAATATCGCCGCCACCGACTGGGACCCCTACGTGGCAGCCTGCATCGCCGACACCCTGCAACACCGACTGCAAGACTACATCACCCGCTATCGCACGCAGAAGGCTCGACAAGACTATCAAAACGCCGTGAAGCTGAACCGAGAGGCAAAGGCGAGATACGAAAAAAAGAGACAACAATATGCCGCCTTCGCCGATGCCAACACCGACGTGGTGCTGAAATCCTACGAGGCGAAACTGGAAGACATGGAGAACGACCTCCAGCTGAAATACAACAACTATGCCGCCACCCAGCAGCAAGTGCAGAAGGCGCTCGACAAGATACAGGAGCGCACACCAGCCTTCACCGTCATCCAGGGCGCATCCGTGCCCCTGAAGGCATCCAGCACGCCTAGGTCGGTGATGGTGCTGGCTTTCCTCGTGCTGGGCATCGTGGTCGATGTGGCATGGGTGCTGGGCATCAAGGACGGCATCAAGAAAATCAAGTTCTCATAACGCATCATCCTTCTAGAAAAACTCCGAACACGTACAAGACATGGCCAACGCTTATCCTTATCTATTATTATTGGTAGCTTTCGGCTTCCTCGCCGTCGCCAACCAATACTTTGCGGGCGCATCCATTGCGGGCGCTAAGGGAAAACGCACTGCCACCTGCATCGTGGCACTGCTATTATTCGTTTTCTTCTTTGGGTTCAGGGGATTCGTGGCCTACGACTGGACGGCATACACCGAGACATTCGCCAACCTTCCCGACCTGCCGTCGTTCTTCCATGCTGACAACAGCCGATTCAAGACCGAGCCGGGCTTCCTGCTGCTCGTGGCCACCTGCAAGACGCTGGTGCCCAACTACCTGTTCTTCCAGATGGTATGCACGCTCATCAACACCACGCTGCTCACCCTCTTCATCCGCCGATACACCCAGAATCTGCCCGCCGTGCTGGTGCTCTACATCACAATGTCGGGACTGGACTTCAGCATCGACCTGATGCGCAACTCCCTCTCCATCTTCATCTTCCTCAACGCCATCCCCCTGATAGAGAAGCGGAGGCTCGTGCCCTATCTGCTGGTGTGCCTCCTGGCAGCCACCTTCCACACCTCGGCGCTGGCATACCTGCCCATGTATTTCGTGCTGGGCAGGAGATGGAACAAGAAGCTGATGGCAGTGGTGCTGCTGGCGGTGAACATCGTATGCGTTTTCCGCCTACCGATAGTAAAAACCCTGGCGACGATGGCAGCCGGACTGCTCTCGCCCACCGCCGCCCAGTACATCGACACCTACATCAGCTACCAGGCGCAAGGCAGCTCCATCGGCATCGGCTATGCGGAAAAGCTCTTCACGGGCGTGATGCTGCTCTGCTACATCGACAAGCTGCGGGCATTGAGGGGAACCAACGTGCTGGTGAACAGCCTCTTCCTCTATCTCGCCGTCAATCTCTCGCTGAGCGAGTTCAGAACCATCAGCGTGCGCTGCTCCAACCTCTTCGTCTTCGCCTACTGGATAGTCTGGCTCGACCTGGCGAAATGCCTCTACTACAAGAGCAACAAGATACTCTACGTGGTCTTCATCAGTCTCTACTGTCTGCTCAAGACCTATAGCGGCTGCTCAGGCTCGATGTCGCAATACTACAATGTGCTGCTGGAGAACAGCGACGGCGGACACAACGCCCGCTTCATCTACTTCCGCCAGCACCAAAACGACAAGAACTAAAAGACGAGCAAAAGATACCTCCCAAACGATAAAAAAATGGAAAAAGTAATATACATCAACTATATGAAGCAGCTCGGGCATCTCCACTTCGACCAGATACAGATAGATGCCCTCGTGGCGCAAGGTTACGACGTGAAGCTCGTGATGCACCAGGAGATAGCCCTCCAGCTGCCCTATCCCAAGGAGATGTACGCCCTGGTGCTGCCCAGCTGG
>ERZ808242.1359-NODE-1359-length-13975-cov-21.817170_pt1 | contig 13975 bp, 16 predicted proteins | sample MGYA00521244_ERZ808242 | MGnify/ENA primary metagenome ERZ808242 (study PRJEB31516, sample SAMN03275573) | gut metagenome | biome: mammalia-associated habitat; material: feces | host: Papio cynocephalus | place: Kenya | collected 2012-07-27 ... | reverse complement strand
AGTTGGCAGCAATGAAAGAATAACCCGCCGAGAGTGTTCGGCAAGCGGTCTTTGACGTATTGAGAATAGTCGCAACTATTCGGTTTTTCCGAATAGTTCAAATGCTGGTCAGTATAAATGTTAAATTTATTCAAATTGATAATAAATTAACAAAAAGGATTTGCACAATTCAAATTGTTAATTTAACTTTGTGGCGGATTTTTTAATTATACATACTATGGAGAATTTAGTAAAACGAGTTTTAGACGAGAAAGGCATTACACAAAAGCAACTTGCAGAAATGTGTGATATGCAAGAGGTTAGTATCAGTAGGGCAGTTAATGGAAGTGCCACAAAGACGACCTTAAAACGCATTGCAAATGCACTCAAAGTTTCTGTTACAGACTTACTTCCGAAGCAAATTATACGTTCAAAGTATGAGGGGAAATTGTTAATTGCTGAAATTGCAATGGAAGTTGCCGTGCTTGAGGACGGAAGAAGAATTATCAAAACTGCCGATATATTCCGTGCGCTTGGAAGACCGCAAAGAGGCAATGCCCGCATAGATGGTGTACCTGTGTTTATTGATGCACAGAATTTGCAGCCATTCATATCCGAAGAATTGAGACAACTTTTTGAAAAAATCATATACATTGACAAAGTAGGAAAAGCCCAAGAGGGATATGAAGCAACTATACTGCCAATGATATGTGATTTATATCTTGAAGCACGGAGACATGGCGTTATCAAGCAGTTAAACCAGTTGGAAGCCGCACAGAAAGCGGAAATTTTGTTACGTTCCCTTGCTAAGGTTGGTATCATTGCATTGGTAGATGAAGCAACCGGCTATGATAAAGCAAAGCAGCGGACAAAGGACGAACTCCAAAAGATACTGAACAAACTATTATTATCCGAAGCATCTCAATGGGTGAAAACCTTTGATGATACATTTTTCGAGGATTTATACAAAATGCACAAGTGGACTTGGCGTAGTGCCAACAAGCACCCGCAAATTGTGGGCTCTTTGATAAACGACATAGTATATGCGCGTCTTGCTCCGGGAGTACTGACTAAATTAAAAGAACTCAATCCTAAGGATGAGCACGGAAATCGAAAGAAAAAACATCATCAGTTCCTAACCGAAGACATTGGAGTTCCCGAGTTGAAACAACACCTTGAAAAAATTAGAGTGCTTGCGGTGGCAGCAAATTATGATTGGGTAAGATTTATGACTTTCCTTGATAGAGCCTGTCCTAAACAATATCAGCAACTGCCGATAGACTTTTACGAGTAAGTGCAACTCTGCATCTCTAATAAAGCGACTATTCTCAATATGAGTTTAGTCGCTTTTTTGTATGTATATAACTAATCAAAACAATAACGAATATGGAAACAATTCAAATTAACGGTAAGTCGTACCTAATCGACATTGAGAAAGCCACCGAGCAGGGTCTGCTCAAAGAAAAAGACAGCAAACCACGGAGTTGGGAAGAGTATACTACCTATTTTAGCCCCGAAAGGAGTTTTATTGTCAGTTCAACAGGTATCAATGATGACGAAGAATATCTTTGCGATTATGATATGTTTAATTCCGTGGAAGAAGCCGAAGCATTCCTTGCTCTTGGCAAACTCATTCAACTCCGAGACGCTTGGTGGGGTGATTGGAGACCCGATTGGAAAGAAATGAAATATAAGTATTGTATTTATAATTACAGTAATAATGTAAGGACAATATTTTATACAACTGCATCAAGTATATTGTCATTTCCCACCGAGAAAATGCGAGATGATTTCCTTGAAACTTTTCGAGACTTAATTGAACAAGCAAAGATGTTTTTATGATATGGAAAATCTAAAAGTAAAAATCAAGCGTCTGAATAAAGACGCAGTAATCCCCGCCTACGCACACGCAACGGACGCAGGTATGGATTTGGTAGCCACAAGCAAGACTACAGAGGGGAACGGTATTGTAACCTATGGTACTGGCATAGCGGTAGAGATACCGCAAGGATATGTCGGGCTTGTGTTCCCACGCAGCAGCAACTATAAGAAAGACCTGTTGCTGACAAATGGCGTAGGTGTGATTGATAGCGGTTATCGTGGAGAGATAATGTTCAAGTATAAAACCACTATTATGCAAGCAGTCTTGCGTAATTTTTGTGATAGGCTCAGACTATTATTCGCAGGTTCGCGAGGTGGTAAACAAAATGCTGTTATTGAGGCATGGCATAATTGCGAGTACAATATAGGCGACCGTGTCGGACAACTGATTATTATCCCTTACCCGAAAGTCGAGTTCGAGGAGGTTGATGAGTTGTCGGACAGCGACAGAGGTGCAAACGGATATGGTTCTACTGGAAATTAGTTATGGAAACAGACAACATCTACAACCAAGACTGCCTTATCGGAATGAAAGAAATTCCAGATGAGAGCATAGATTTGGTAGCAACGGACTGCCCGTACAGAATTGTCGGTGGCGGTTCGGGTAATTCCGACCACGAGCCGAGCGGTATTCTCAACAAACAGCGGGAGTACATCACCAAAGACGGCGTTGTGTTCAAGAAAGGCACAAAGCATATCAATCTATGCGGTGTGTTTGATGACAGAGTGGGCGATGTCCGTGCAGGCAAACTCTTTACCCACAACGATATTACGTTTTCCGAGTGGTTGCCCGATGTTTACCGAGTACTGAAAAAAGGTACACACTGCTACATAATGGTCAATGCACGCAATCTCAAAGAACTGCAAACAGAGGCAGAGAAAGCGGGTTTCATATTCCAAAATCTATTGGTGTGGCGCAAACAAAACGCCACACCAAACAAATACTATATGAACCAACTGGAGTTTATCCTAATGCTGCGCAAAGGGGCTGCCAAGAACGTAAACGATATGGGTATGAGCAACTGCCTAACCTGCCCGAACATTATGGGTAAAGGCGGCAAAGGACAGCACCCGACGGCTAAGCCTGTTGCGTTAATGGAGACACTAATCCGACAAAGCAGCAATGTAGGCGACATCGTATTAGACCCATTCGCAGGCGGTGGCAGCACACTCATTGCAGCCAAGCGATTGGAAAGACACTATATCGGCTTTGAGATAGACAAGCAATACTATGATATTGCATATAACAGGCTATATAGAGAGCCACAACAAATAACAATGTTTAACTAAACGAAATAATATCGTATGATTAACAGACAACTAATCATTGACAATGTCATTAAAGACATCAAATGCGGAAACTACAAACGTGCCTATGTAGGAGAAACAAAAGAAGCCGCTCCAACGGCAAAATTCACACTGGATAACGGATTTACCGCTCAAATCACACAAGGAAAGGGTATGTCTATTTTGCTACAAGTGTACGAGCAGGATTTGCAAGGAATAGATTTCGCCGAAGCCGCTCAATATGCTTGCGAAGACCAAGTGAGACGTGCCGAACTCAAACTCAAAGACAAGCAGCAAATACGTGATAATTTTGCAAAACAATTTCACCAATAAAAAACAATGGTTATGGATAACAAAGACATTCGAATCGCTATGAGCGAAATGCAGGAAAACGCAATCCTAAATGCTTATGCAGTGATTGCAGTACTCGGTCTCAAAGAGGACGAAATCTCCGAAAGTAAAGCCCACGAATTATATGGGCGCAGTTGGATTAAAACACGTACCAAAGCAGGGCTTTTGCACTATACACGCCAGGGTGATACTATTCGGTCTGCAAAAGTGTATTCTCGGTTTGAAATCGAGTCCCTCAAGCGTTCCGAGAAATGTATTGCAGAAAAATACAAGCAAGCCGCAGAGACATTACAACAATTAGAGACGCACACAGACACAAAATAACGCTGATTGTTAGGCTATTCAACGTTCCTCTGTCGCAAGTAGAAACTCCAATCGAAAAGCGATAGCAATTTCTCATTTGCCCGCCATATATGTGTATAGTCGTGCCTTATGTATGTGTCGGTGGTTGCAAGGCTCTGTGGTACAGAGTGGTTAAGCATATCATTGACCGTCATAAAATCAACGCCGCATATATTGCGGGCAAATGATGCCATGGAATGGCGTGCGGAATAAAATACATAATTATCCTCAACCCCCGCCGCTTTGAGAATATCGTGCATTCTGCTAAAAATAGTCGCCCCGCGTGTATGTGTACCAAAGCCTATCAAATAATCGCTCTTATCAGCATATTTGTCAATGATAATCTGTGCAACATCGCTCAACTTAATTTGTATTTCAGCGTCAGCCCCCATTCTGTTCTCCACTTTCTTTCTGCGGTACGTTAGGACACCATCCTTAACATTGGACTTCTTTAGTCGTATTAAATCGGCAGGGTTTGTACCGCAAGTTATGAATGAGAAAACAAACATATCCTTTACGAAATCAAAACCCCATACTCCCTTATACGGACAATCTATAACCCGCTGCATTTCGTCTGTTGTCTTAAACGCACGCGGGCTTCTGCTTACTTTTGTCCGTTTGTAAAAATCAAAACAATCATACTTGACAATCTCAATGCCCGCCTCTTTGTCGTTCAGTTCTTTCTCTGCCATTCGGTACATTGTATGTAACAATTCGATGTAAGAGTCAGCAGTTGATTGGTTACGATGTTTTTTCAAATGTTGCTGATATTGGAGTATGAGGGATTTTTTCATCATCTCAAACGGAATAACATCTCTGCCTACAAATTTAATAAACGTATTTAGGACATAGATGTAGCGTTTGCCTGTCAGTTCCCTACCCTTTTCGTTCATTATACTCTCGGCTTTCTGCCTTGCGAAAGCGACAAAATCAATGTTATTATTCTTGCGTTCGAGCAATGATATTACACTATCCACATCAAGGTCTGCAATGGAAAAGCCGAGTTCATTATTCTTTTGGCGCAAAACCTTGATTTCCTCATTTACCTTATCAAGGACATATTGGTTCTTGATTTTCCCCGTCTTTGACACATCGGAGGCAGGAATGAAAAACGGAGTGGATTTGTACCTTGATTTGCGATTATGCGTGATACGTATCTTAACATTATACGTTCCGTCTTTCTTTTTGTCGCTTGTTTTTACGACTACGCTAAAAGTTGCCATAATCTATTGATTTTTAGAATGATTGTTTCCGACAACATTTCTCAAACATTCCGAAAACATTTGTGTGCAAATGTACGGAATATCTTTGATATTTCCAAATAGTACCGCACCATAAATTCCGTTCTATAATCGAATATGCCGTATTTGTGGAGAATTTTGAAGATGTGAAATAAAGATATAGCAAAATTTTGATATGTGCAAAAAAAGTCGTAATTTTGCGGCAAATATGCACGAAGCACAATTTTTATTCATGACCTAAATAAAAACTGACCAAACTATGTCATCTGTAAACAAAGTCATTCTCATCGGGAACGTGGGTTCCGACCCTGAAGTACGCTACCTTGACCGCGGCGTAGCCATTGCCAATTTCAACCTTGCCACCACCGAGCGCGGTTACACAATGCAAAACGGCACGCAAGTGCCCGACAAAACCGACTGGCACGCCATTGTACTCTGGCGCAACCTCGCCGAATGGGCAGAACGCTATGTGCGCAAAGGTATGAAAGTATATGTAGAAGGCAAACTGCAGACCCGCACTTGGGAGAAAGACGGGCAGATTCGCCGCAAAACCGAAGTGATTGCAGAGAATGTGCAAATATTGTACCGCCCCGCGGAATACCAAAATACAGGACGCAACAACGCAGACACCACCCCCGCAGAAAACACTACCGAACCGGCAGGCGACAACGACGGATTCCAAGAAGAGAACATATTCTAACCCTGACAGGGAAAACGTTAATCGTGTCATTAAGACGTTAATTTTATGAGCAATAAGGAGCGTTTCATCGAATGGGCAAAAGAGCAGGAGTATATGCCGCTGACCATGCAGCCATGGTGGATGGATGCGGTATGTGCAGGAAAAGAATGGGACGTCCTGATTGCAGAAGACACTGATGGGAAAATACAGGCAGTTCTCCCCTATCTGCTCCGTAAAAGAGCATGGATGCGGTATATCGTTATGCCGCAAGAGACGCAGATTGGCGGAATATGGGTAGCCGCAGAGATTACAGAAGATAAATGGAAGACCGCCGAAGTATGCCGCCGGTTGAGCGAACAATTAGACCGGTTGCACCTGTCGTACTACTATCAGCAATACCCTGCAGGCAGCCTGTGCGTGGATGCCATGCGGGCATTGGGCTTTAAGACAAGAGAACGCGTAACATACCGCATAGAGGACTTGAGCGACCTGAATAAAGTAATTGACAATTTCTCCAAAAACAAGAAGCGCCAACTACAACGGGCATTGAGTCTGCACGCGGAGCGGGGTATGTCGCCCGAAGATTTCTACCGTTTCCATTCGCATTGTATGACGGAACAGCGCAAACAGTTGACCTATTCGCGAGAGTTTTTTATGGTATTGGAACGCAAGGCGCAGCGAAACGGGCAATGCGAGATTCTATGTATCAAAAACGCCGATGGCGAAGTATGTGCAGCCGCGTTCTTGGTATGGGACAACCGGCTGATGTATTACCTGATCCCCTGCTATAGTCTGGAACACAAGAACTCCGGCGCCGGAGCACTACTGGTGCTGGAATCAATCAAGTTGGCACGGGAAAAACAAGTGGTGTTCGATTTTGAAGGAAGCATGATACGCGGGGTAGCCAACCACTACAAGCAGTTCGGCAGCACCCCGACCATCTACTACAGTGTAGAGAAATACTATAAACCATTGTTTCGATTGGCAGTCTGGTGGAACAAAATCAGGGAGTTGAGATACCGGTAAGGCAGAATGGATAATGTAGGATGTAAGATGGACAAACACACCCAAGATATTGCCTATTTTTTGTCGTTTTGCATTGAGCAGTACAAACACCGCAAACACATCAGCGGCTATGAAGCGATGACGCACTTGAAACAAACAGGTGTATTGCGGTATTTAGCCGATAATTTTGAGATATTACACACCCAAAGCGCACAGTGGATAATGGAAGATATTGAAGAGTTTATGCGAATACATCAAAGCGAAACAATATGATTATCTACCACGGAAGTTTAGACATAGTAGCACACCCCGAGATACGCACGCCTAACCGAACCCTTGATTATGGTTCGGGCTTCTATACCACCACCTCATTTGAACAAGCAGCAATGTGGGTAAAGCGGAAAATGCAAGAATACAAGACCAGTAAGGGATATGTTAACTGCTATGAATTGAATCTACCTGAAAATTCCACGTTTTCCATATTACGTTTTGACTCTCCAACTGAAGAGTGGTTGGATTTTGTAATGCGAAACCGGACAGACAAGACTTTCCGCCATACTTTTGATATTGTTTACGGACCGGTAGCAAACGACAGAGTATATACGGCTTTTGCATTATATGAAAGCGGACTGCTCAACAAACAGAGCCTGGTCGCCGAACTAAAAACATACACATTGGTTGATCAGTATCTGTTTCACACTCCACAGTCGTTGGATTGTCTATCTTTCATTGAAGCAAAAGCAATAATGCTATGAGTAGTACCATTACGCAAAATAATTTATATTTGATCATTCCTGCCAAAGTCAGTCGTATGGCGGATATGCTTGTGGATGATAGGCACATAGGTATAGAAGATGCCATTTGCCAAATCTACCAATCGGCAGTATATCAGCAATTAGAGAAAGAAAACACAAAGTTGTGGCACGAAGGTCCCGTGGCTCTCTATCAACGACTGGTATGAAAGTACTATTCTTACAATCGGCACATTATGCCCATGATGACAGGGTCTTGTATCATCAAGCAGCCACATTACAGAAAAGCGGAATAGATGTAGATGTATGGGGGAAGGAACGATTTGCAACCTTTCAAGCAAACGACACAGACGCTGATGTAATCATTGCGGATACACCGCGAGCATTGTGGAAAGCACACAACAGCAAAGCAAAACTGATATATGATATAACCGAATGGTACCCGTCTAAGAAAAACCTTCGAGTAAATCCTTTCCTAATTATTCCCAAAGCAATACTTATGTGCATTGCAAGCCTATGGGCCGGCTACAGGAGCGATGCTTTGATCTTTGGGGAATACTATAAATCATATCCGTTTCGTTTTTTATTTCCGAACAAGCCATCTATAGATCTTCCTTATTATCCTGACTTACAATATATCTCGGCATTGCCACCACACAATATCACACAATGCTGCAAGGTATTGTATGCAGGACCATTGACCAAAGAAAAGGGATATTTCCGCGTACTTGAGGTCATAGATAAGGTCAGAACATTATGCCCTAGCACACAAATCCAATTAGATATCATCACCAACAACGCCCCCGATAACACTACAAAAGAAACTGCAATACACTACTTGCCTTATTTGCCATTCAAAGCATTTTGCGAAACTATTACACAATACGATCTATTCTTGGATTTACGCAACAACGATATAGAAAACACCCGCTGTCTCCCGATCAAATTGTTTTATTATATGGCATGCGGACGTCCGTCCGTATATACAAATCTGAAAGCCATCCGAGAAGGAGTACCCGAGATTGGGGATTGCGCTTCATTGGCAGATTCGTCTTCAGATATTGCACAAGCCATCAGTCAATATATACAAAATCCTGCCTTATACTATTCGCACTGTCAGGCAGCATTGACCTTGTCTCAAAAAAAATATAATTGGGATCTAATAAAAACGCCCTTTACCCAAATAGTCGGAAAGCAAATTACAACTTACGTTCATAAACGTTGACCATACACATATACCACACTAATTGTATCGTACCAAATACAAATCCCACTATGCAATATCCGGCTATTGCATAGTAAAAATTATGCATCAACACACCTACCAACAAAGCCGCCAGACGAAAGGCAATGTAGGCTAATTCGATATAAAAACTAATTTTCTGCTGTTGGAAAACATCTATCAGAAAGGATATTGTCGCCCCCCATATATTCATTGCCAGCCATGGCAGCATTAGGCGGATATAATGACCGGTAATCTCCCATTCAGAACCGAGCAGCCACTGCGTAAGCCAAGGCAGGACAAAGTAGAGAGCCCCAAAACACGGGATAGTGATTCCCATAGCATAGAGACTGAAACGACGCAGGAGCGGACGGATTGTTTCCCGACGGTTTACTTTGGCGGAAATATGCTGATACAGAACCTGATACAGGGACTGTTCTATCATATTTATCGGGCGGAATGCCAATGTAAGTGCCATTCCCCAGAAACCAAGATTTGCCAATCCGAAGAAAGGTGTCAGCAGCAGGGATGGCAAACTGTTACTCAAGTTATTCACCAACGCACGCGGCAACGAGTATTTCGGAAAGTTGGCATACTCCCGCGCCACCTCCCTGCATACCTTTTTATCGATACGCAGTACTTCACGCAAACCTTTTCTCCACGCACCAGCAATACTAATCACCAATGCCACCAGCGGGGCAAAAACCGTAGAACATAACAATCCGCCATGCAGGAAACCGGCATAGCCACAGCCTATTTTGGCACCGGCATTCAGAACAGACTGCGACATCTGGTAGCGGGCAATCGCCCCAAAACACTTGTGCCGTGTATAATAATAATTGAGCAACACCCAGCACGCAGACACCAATACAAAGACAGGCATCAGCCAATACCATCGGGCTAAATCGGGCGCATTAAAGAGAGTGGCTATGGGTCGCGAGAAAGGGACGCTCAGCAACACCGCCCCCGTTACACACAAAGTTATCCATCCTCCCAATTGCAGTACGGCACGTGCTTTTTCGTTCTTCCGAGGCAGGACGATGGCATATTGGTATTCGGCGGTGGCGAGAAGGGAAAGAATACCGCCAATGCTCAAGAACAGATTGAGCAGCCCGAAGTCGTCCGGGGAATAAAGACGGGTAAGGAGAGGATAAACCAGCAATCCGATGACTTGCGCCACCACATTTGCGGACAGGAGTTTGGCGAAATTGCGTACGCCTGCCGAATGTATGAGAGAACAGAATTTACTCATTGTGTCTGCAAAGGTACACAAAATTTGCGGATTGTACAACATCTGCCCGAAAAAGCAATTACCATAGAGTTGGCATCAAGGTGTTCCTATGTCGCAAGCGGTGAGAAAAAAATAGAAGAAAATCAAGCAAAAGTTACTCTTTAACGATGCGAGACGATAGGGAGTTCTACTCAAGCCACTGGCTTTCGTGGCACTTTGGTACTCAGTGCGCCCGGGGCGCATGACGACGCGAGACGCGTCGTCCCCCATACAGAGCATAGTCATACGGTTTGTGCCAAACCGACCGCGGGCGAGGCACCCGCGTCCCCAGTGATGGTTTGCAGGGAACCCGTAGCGTCCGCGTCCCCTGTGGGAGGTTGGTGTCAACTCATAGGCAAACGCCCGGCAATTACGATATTATCTACCGTGTATCTACCGTGTATCTACCGTATATCTACCGTGTATGTAACGTAGTGTCCGGCTTGTCAAGCCCGCCGCGGAGATACAACGGCGAAGAAACAATGGCGAAGATACAATGACCAATAAGGCAAAGAGGACAGCGACATAGGACAGCAATCAAACATTTTTGAATAAAAATAGCATGGATATTTGCGCTATTCAGAAAAAAGCAGTAAATTTGCAGTCGTTTTTGCAAGAATGCTCTTTTGCGGGCGTTGTAGAGCAAAGATGGTACCGATATTGGTGCGACGAAATCTAATAACTACACAATATGCAAGTTAAAAAGTCACAAAAAGCCAGTTTGGAAGACAAAAAGGTCATCTATGTATTGATGGGTTTTGTCTTCGTCTTGAGCGTTTGCTATGTCGCTTTTGAATGGACAGAGAAAGAGGTTACCAAGTATGAGGTTGCCGATACCGATTTCCTGTTTGAGGAAGAGGTAGAGATCCAACAGACCTCGCAACAAGAGACTCCTCCTCCTCCACCACCTCCTGCCGTACAGGAGGTTGAGGTGCTGAACGTAGTGGAAGACGACGTAGAGACCGAGTCTATCGAAATCAACACCGAGGACGAGAAAGATGTGGAGGTAGTGATTGCTCCGCCCGTTGAGGCTCCCGTAGAGGAAGAAGAGGAAGAAGTCGTATTCGTAGTTGTAGAGACGATGCCTGAGTTCCCCGGCGGTCAGCAGGCGTTGTTCAAATACCTGAGCGAGAACGTGAAATATCCTGTTATTGCACAGGAGAACGGTATCCAAGGTCGTGTAATCTGCCAGTTTGTGGTAAACAAAGACGGTGCGATCGTGGATGTTGAGGTAGTTCGTTCCGGTGGAGATCCGTCGCTTGACAAAGAGGCGGTACGTGTCATCAAGTCGATGCCGAAATGGCATCCGGGTAAGCAGCGTGGTAAGGCGGTACGTGTAAAATATACGGTGCCTGTAAACTTCCGCCTGCAATAATACAGAAAAATCCGTACTTTCCGATGGAGTTGAGCCATCGAGATATAGTCTATTGCAAGGGTGTCGGTGCAAAACGCGCCGACATTCTTCGTAAAGAATTAGGGGTACAGACGGCGCTGGATATGCTCCGTCAGTACCCCTTTAAGTATATAGACCGCAGCAAATTCTACAAGATTGCGGAGATAGAGGACGACGAGACATACGTGCAGATTGTGGGCGAAGTAACCGAATGGCACACGATAGGCGTAGGAAAGGCACAACGGCTGAGTGCACAGTTCTCGGACGGGACACACCTGATAGAACTGGTATGGTTCAAGGGGGTGCAGTATATAAAACTGCAAAAGGGAGTACGGTACCTGCTCTTTGGCAAACCGACACGGTTTAACCATCAATACAACTTTGTCCACCCCGAACTGACACCGATGTCGCAGGTGAAACCCGAGATGACACAGGGGTTGGAACCGCACTACAATACCACGGAGCGTATGAAGAAAGCGGGTATCAACTCGCGCGTCATACGCACGATCATAGCCGGTTTGATGCCCGACCTGGCAATGGGCGTCCCCGATACAATCGGGGCGGACGTACTGCAGCACTACCACCTACCGGGGCTGACAGAAGCCCTGCAAAACATTCATTTTCCGAAAGATACACCGACGATGCAGCGGGCGAAAGAGCGGCTCAAGTTCGAAGAGTTGTTCTATATCCAGTTGCAGATACTGAGGCAGATGAAACGCCGCGAGCAGAATGCGGGTTTCCCGATGCCGATAGTGGGACGGAATTTCAATATGATGTACCAGAGCCTGCCTTTTCCGCTGACCAATGCGCAGAAGCGGGTGATACGCGAGATTCACACCGATCTGAAATCGGGCAGGCAGATGAACCGCCTGCTGCAAGGCGATGTAGGGAGCGGCAAGACACTGGTGGCACTGATGTGCTGCCTGCTGGCGATTGACAACGGGTATCAGACGTGTATTATGGCACCGACGGAGATACTCGCCAACCAGCACTACGAGACACTGAACGGTTTTCTCAAACCGCTGTTGGCAAGCGAAGATAATCCCAACGGATTGCGGATAGCCTTGCTTACCGGTTCGACCACCAAGAAGCAGAGAGACCTGCTCCACCCTGTCCTGCAAGCGGGACGGATAGATATACTGATCGGTACGCATGCTCTATTGGAAGACAGCGTACAATGGGCGAACCTCGGATTGGTGGTAGTGGACGAGCAGCACCGTTTCGGTGTGGCACAACGCGCCAAACTATGGAGCAAGAACGTACGTCCGCCGCATGTATTAGTAATGACCGCCACGCCGATCCCGCGCACGCTGGCAATGACCGTGTACGGCGACTTACGGGTAAGTATCATAGACGAACTGCCCCCGGGACGCAAGCCCGTACAGACGCTGCATTATTCCATACAAAGAAGAGAGTCGGTAAACCGTTTTATCAGGGGACAGATACAAGCAGGACGGCAGGTGTATGTAGTTTTTCCGCTTATCAAAGAGAACGAGAAACTGGATCTGCAAGACCTTGAGAACGGGTACAACGAACTATGCGAGACATTCCCCGAGTACAAGATCTCGATGGTACACGGGCAGATGAAAGCCAAAGACAAGGACGAACAGATGCAACGTTTTGCCTTGGGCGAGACACAGATACTGGTGGCGACAACGGTGATTGAGGTGGGCGTGAATGTGCCGAATGCGAGCGTGATGATCATAGAGAACGCCGAGCGGTTCGGACTAAGCCAGTTGCACCAGTTGCGCGGACGTGTAGGACGCGGCGCAGACCAGAGTTATTGTATTCTGCTGACCCGCTTGGAACTGACCAAGGAGACGCGGCAACGAATGGATATAATGGTGGCGACGAATGACGGGTTCCGTATAGCCGAGGCGGATTTGCAACTGCGCGGTCCCGGCGATTTGGAAGGTACGCAGCAGTCGGGACTGCCGTTTGACCTGCATATCGCTTCCCTTTCCACCGACGGACAGATACTGGAAATTGCCCGCCAAGCCGCAGAAAGCATCCTTGAGAAAGACCCGCTGCTGGAAGACGAGCATAACCGCATCTACAAACGGCAATTAGACCTGCTGCGGATTGAAGCGCATAACTGGTCGGAGATTTCGTAGGTAACTATGTTTTTTAATGTGAGTTTGACACAAAAACTCCTTTCCCCTCACGGGCAAGAAATCTAAGTAAATCTTTGCTTTTGCATCCATAAATTGCCATAAATCTTATTCGCCTACGGCGGTAAAGTATAATTAGTGTTATTTTAGAATGAAAAGTACAGTATTGTATTTTTCACAGACAAAATGATATTGATATTTAACGATATGAGATGTACCATTCCACACAAACATCGCAAATCTGTTCAGTTTGTGCCAAACTGCCCGCGGACGGGGCGTCCGCGCCCCCGGCGATGCTATTTTTTAACACTACAATCCTGATAATACAAAAAATGCTCATTTTTGATGCGGTTGCCCTGGCGCTGCATTGTTACAAAGATTTGGTGCCAACTGCCGGGTAAACGCCTCTATATCCTATCGGGAATCACCTACTAATCACCTACTAATCACCTACTAATCACC
>ERZ808242.1356-NODE-1356-length-14015-cov-3.592479_pt1 | contig 14015 bp, 12 predicted proteins | sample MGYA00521244_ERZ808242 | MGnify/ENA primary metagenome ERZ808242 (study PRJEB31516, sample SAMN03275573) | gut metagenome | biome: mammalia-associated habitat; material: feces | host: Papio cynocephalus | place: Kenya | collected 2012-07-27 ... | reverse complement strand
ATCTAATCTCAATAAACGCCTTCCGCAAGCATTGCTTCCGAAACCTTTTTAAAGCCGGCAAGGTTTGCGCCTTTTACGAGGTCGTAACCTAAGCCGTACTCTTCGAGCGCGCTTATTATCTGCGCGTAAACGTTTTTCATTATCGATTTAAGCTTTTCGTCGACTTCTTCCGCACTCCAGTTAAGCCTTGCGGAGTTCTGGCTCATTTCTAAGCCGGAAACGGCAACGCCGCCCGCATTGCTTGCTTTTGCGGGGCAAACGATAATACCTTTCGACTGCAAAAATTCGATTGCTTCGTTAGTGGTGGGCATGTTTGCCGCTTCGTTGACGTATTTTACGCCGAGTTCGGGGAACTTTTCGGCTTCCGCAAGAGTGATTTCGTTCTGCGTTGCGCATGGCATGTAAACGTCGGCTTTGTATCTGCCCCAGGGCTTAACGCCGGGGATAAACTCCGCGCCGCATTTTTTGGCGTAATCTTCCTTGCTTTCTCTCGCCGCGCGCGATACGAGCATGTAGTCGACATCCTCTTTTTTCATCCCGTCCTTAAAGTACAGCGTGCCGTCGTGACCCGAAAGGGTAATGACTTTGCCGCCGAGTTCGATTATCTTTTTCGCCGCGCCCCAGGCAACGTTGCCGAAGCCCGAAAGGGCGAAAGTTAAGTCCTCGATTTTTCTATTGTCGTGTGCAAGCACTTCGTTCAAAAAGTAAATGGAGCCGTAACCCGTGGCTTCGGGGCGGATAAGACTGCCGCCGAAAGAAAGCCCTTTGCCTGTCAAAACGCCGTTTTCGTAAGCGTTTTTAATGCGTTTGTACTGCCCGAAGAGATATCCTATTTCTCTTCCGCCTACGCCGATATCGCCGGCGGGAACGTCCACATCGGGTCCTATATGGCGGTAAAGTTCGGTCATAAACGCTTGGCAGAAACTCATGATTTCCGTATCGCTTTTGCCGCTCGGGTCGAAGTCGGAACCGCCCTTTCCTCCGCCCATGGGGAGCGTGGTAAGACTATTTTTAAAGGTCTGCTCGAAAGCTAAAAACTTCATTATCGAAAGGTTGACCGACGGGTGAAAGCGTAGCCCGCCCTTGTACGGACCTATCGCGGAATTGAATTGAACGCGGTAGCCTTTATTGACGTTTATTTTGCCTTTGTCGTCCTTCCAAGCGACGCGGAAACAAATTATTCTGTCCGGTTCGACGAGCCGCTCCAAAATAGCGTACTTTCTTAAAATTTTCTCATTCTTTTCGACCGCCGGGCGGATGGAAGTCAAAACTTCCGTAACCGTCTGCATGAATTCGGGCTGGCCGGGGTTTTTGAGCTTCGTTTGCGCAATAACTTCCGATACGTAATCCATAATAAATCTCCTTTGACACGTTATATATATTGTACTATCTTTTCGCGGTTTTTGTCAATTACGGCGCGAAAAAATTTTAGTGCAACGCGAACAAACTTTTTGTGCGTTATGTCAGTCGTTTTCGCTTTCCTCTGTTTTTGCGCTTGCTAATAGCGTTTCGCCTTTTAGTCTTTTATAAGCGGGCGCATTTTCGCTTATCACGCCTTTTTCGACGAGTTTTTCCAAAGCTTCGCCGAAAAGGTGGTTGCGCTCCGGGTGGTAAAGCGCGGTGAGTATGCGCGACTTTGCGAACGGAATATCCTTTTTCACGGAAGCAAGCAATTCTTTTATAAACTGTCTGTTCGTGTGCTTGTCGGCGGGGCAAGGATTGTGCAGAATAGGAAAGTCTTTTGCGTAAGCGCGAATGTTCTTCTCTTCGGTGTAGATAAGCGGGCGAATTATCGAAACTTCGGAGCCGTCAAGATAAGTCACGGGTTCAAAGGTGGAAAGCCTGCCTTCGAAAAAGAGAGATAAAAAGAGCGTTTCGGCAAGGTCGTCCGCATGATGACCTAACGCTATCTTGGTTGCCCCGTGAGAAACCGCCACGCTACAGAGCGCGCCGCGGCGGAGCTTAGAACACAAACTGCAAGGGTTCTTTTCCTTTCTTACGTCGAATAAAATTTTACCGATGTCGGTTTTTTCGACGTATAGCGGGACTTTTAGCTCGTCAAGATAGTTTTTGAGCGCGAGTTTTTCGTTCTCGTCGTAGTCAAGACCCATGTCGATATTGACGGCGAAAAGCTCGAAAGGCTCGGGATAGAATTTCTTTAAGGCGGCGAAAAGCGTTACGAGCGCAAGACTGTCCTTTCCGCCTGAAAGCCCTACGGCAACTTTATCGCCGCGTTTTATCATTTCAAAATCGCTGATAGCTCGCCGAAATGGCGAAAGCATGGTTTGTGTCGTCATAAGGGTAAAAATCCTTTGCTAAGTTTATAAAAATATGATATACTTAAACGAAGAAAAAATCAATCGGAGAAAGGCGCATATGGCAGATTTGATTGAAAAATTTTTGCACACGTTTACCGATAACAACATTTTATTGACTATCCTTTCGTCGTGCTTCCCGCTTATCGAATTAAAAGGAGCTATTCCCGTCGGCACAAAGCTCGGGCTACCCTTATGGCAGTCGGCGATTTTCGCTTATCTCGGTTCAACGCTCGTCATTATCCCTATTTTCTTTTTGCTTATCCCGATTTTTAAACTTTTAAAAAAGATTCCCGGGCTTGGCAGATTCTTTTTGAAGCTCGAAATTGTTTTGAAAAACAAAGCCGCAAGCGTTGCAAAAAAATCCCCGACGGGAGAAGCAAGCGACGAGGCGACTTTGAGAGTTTTAAGAATTGCGCTTTTAATATTCGTCGCCGTTCCGCTGCCTTTAACGGGCGTATGGACGGGCGCGGCGATAGCCGTGTTTTTAGGGCTTAGCTTTAAAGATTCTATAATTCCGCTTGCGCTCGGCAACTTTATCGCAGGCGGCATAATAACGCTCATGACGCTTATTTTCAAAGATTACGTGGACATAATAATCAACGTTATATTCGCGCTCGCCGTCATTATGCTTATCGTAACCATTATAAAAGTAGTGCGCGCAAAGCCCGAAGAAGATAAAGAAAATAAAGCAGCAGAAACAGACGAAAAACGCGAATAATCGACTTATAGAGAGGCTTTTTTAATTTGAATAAGGTTAATTACGACAAGATTTTCGAGGAAATAAAAGAAAAGAATAAAGGTAAAAAGCTCTTGTTGCAAGTGTGTTGCGCGCCGTGCTTTTCGGGCGTTTACGAGAGGGTGAAAGACTATGATACCGCGCTTTATTTTTATAACCCGAACATAACTAAAAAGGAAGAATACGAAAAACGGCTTAACGAATTGAAACGCTTTACGAAAGAAGTTTATAGTAAGCCGATAGAAATTATAGATGGCGGATTTGACGATAAAACTTTTTTCGAAGCCGTGCGCGGACTTGAAGAGGAAAAGGAAGGCGGCGAAAGGTGCAAAGTTTGTTACGCTTTAAGGCTTTCCGAAACGGCGAAGCTTGCTAAAAAACGCGGTTTTGATTTTTTCTGCACAACCCTTTCGGTCAGCCCTTACAAAAACGCCCGAGCCTTGAACGAAATCGGCGTAACGCTCGGAAAAAAGTACGGAGTCGAATATCTTGTTTCCGACTTCAAAAAGCAAAACGGCTACAAAAAATCCGTTGAAAATTCGGCTAAATACGGTTTGTACCGCCAAAATTACTGCGGTTGCGAATTTTCCGAAAAGGAAAGATTATTAAAATCGGGTGAAATATCGCCCGAAACAATCTGAAAACGGCAATTTTGCCTTTCTCGGCTTTACAAAATCGTAAAAATTTTATATAATACTAACTATGCTAAAAGTTACAAACGTAGACAAAAACGGGGTCGGGTACGAACTCGGAATAGAGCCGGGCGACGAAATAGTTGCTTTCGACGGCTACGAAGCCGAAGATTTGCTCGATTATCTTTATTACGAGGGTCAGGAAAATTTTGTAGTGAGCGTAAGGCGCAACGGCGAAGTAACCGATTGCGAAGTAGAAAAATACGACGACGAAACGCTCGGGCTTGACTTTGAAAGCGATAATCTCGATATCCGCCTTTGTCATAACAACTGCATATTTTGCTTCGTGGCGCAGCTCCCCGCGAACATGCGCCCCACTCTTTACGTCAAAGACGACGATTACCGCCAAAGTTTTTTGTGCGGAAACTATGTTACGCTCACGAATTTGAGAAAGGGCGATATCGACAGAATTATAAGGCTTAATCTAAGCCCTCTTTACATTTCCGTGCATACGACAAACGGCGAACTTAGAAAAAAAATGCTTTCCAACCGCTTTGCCGACAGAATAAACGACCAGCTTACGAGGCTCAACGCGGCGGGCATTACCATGCACACGCAAATAGTGCTTGTAAAAGGCGTGAACGACGGCAAAGAGCTTGAAAAGACTATGGCGGACGTGGCAAAGCTCGAAAACGTAAAAACGCTGGCGGTCGTTCCGTGCGGAATAACGGGGCATAGGGAGAACTTGACGAAGATAGAAAACGTCGACGAAAAGTACTCCGCCGATATCATAAACACGATAAATGCTTTCAACAAAAAAATAGGGCGCCAACTTGTTTTCGCCGCCGACGATTTTTACGTCCGCGCGCATATGCCGTATGAAAATTACGAGTATTACGGGGACTTTGAACAGATAGAAAACGGCGTGGGAATGATGACCAAGTTCATTCATGATTTTGAAAAAACAGCGAGAAAAACGACTTATAGACGGACTTTTTTATTAGTAACGGGCGTTGCCGCCGAGAGTTTTATCCGCGAATTTGCCGAAAAAACGATGAAGTATTGCGGCGGATTAAAGCTAACGGTACTTGCCGTTAAAAACGAATTTTTCGGCGAGAGCATAACGTGCGCGGGGCTTGTGGTCGGCAGAGATATAATAAACGCCGTAAAAAAATCGGGAATCGAATTCGACGAGCTTTGCGTGCCTAAGATTATGCTCCGCGACGAGGGCGACGCGTTTTTGGACGACACTACCGTAAGCGAAGTCGAAGAGGCCCTCGGCAAAAAAGTACGAATTATAGAAGAAGGGGGAGACGGGTTCTTTACGAGCCTTACCCGAAAAAGATAAAAGGACAGATTATGAACGCAAAACCGATAGTTGCCATAGTAGGCAGACCGAACGTGGGCAAATCCACGTTTTTCAACAAAATAACGGGAACGAAAATTTCAATCGTTCAGGATAAACCCGGCGTAACCCGCGACAGAATTTACTGCGACGTGGAATGGTGCGGGTATTCTTTCACGATGATCGATACCGGCGGAATAGAGCTTAAAAGCGAGGACGAAATGTGGCGGCACATCAAAAAGCAAGCCGAAATCGCAATCGAAACGGCGGACGTCATTATATTCATGTGCAGTGCGAAAGACGGCGTTACGACCGCCGACATGGATGTTGCGGACAAGCTTCGCCGCAGTAAAAAGCCGATAGTTCTCGTCGTGAACAAACTTGACAACTATAAGCGCGAAGACCTTTTCGAATTTTATTCTCTCGGCTTGGGCGACCCTATCGGCGTTTCGAGCGAACAATCCAAAGGATTCGGCGACGTGCTCGAAGAGGTGTGCAATTACCTTAAAAAAGTCGAAGAAGAGGACAAAGGCGACGATATAAAGGTTGCGGTCGTCGGCAAGCCGAACGCGGGCAAATCAAGCCTCGTCAACAAAATTTTAGGCTATGACAGAACTATCGTTTCGGATATTTCCGGCACCACGCGCGACGCTATCGACACGCCTTTTACCTATAAAGGCAAAAACTTTACGCTTATCGACACCGCCGGCATAAGAAAGAAGAAAGCCGTGGACGAGGACGTGGAATATTACAGCGTTATCCGCGCGCTCGCTTCCGTAAGGCGTGCCGACGTTTGTTTGCTCGTTATCGACAGTAAGGAAGGATTAACAGAGCAAGACGTAAAAATCGCCGGTTATATTCACGAACAGGGCAAGCCCTCGGTAATAGTTATGAACAAGTGGGATATCGTCGAAAAGGATACGCACACCGTCGAAGAATTCCGCAAAAAGCTCGATTGCGACCTTGCGTTTATGGACTATTACGTTGCCGTTTATGTTTCGGCAAAGACGGGGCAACGGCTTGAAAAGGTGCTTGACACCGCCGAGAAGTGCCTTGAAAACGCTCGCCGCCGCATAACTACGGGTACGCTTAACGACGTTATCGCCGACGCGGTGCGAATGACCGAACCGCCTTCAAAGAAGGGCAGACGACTTAAAATTTACTATTCGACTCAAGAGGGAGTAGAGCCGCCTACGTTTATAATTTTTGTAAACAACAAGGATTTGGTGCATTTTTCGTACAAGAGATACCTCGAAAACGTTATAAGAAAAACTTTCGATTTCTCGGGTACGCCGATAAGAATATTCTTTAGAGAAAAGGAAGAAGAGTGATATGAGTTTCCAAGAAATCGTATGGTGGCTCGTTTTAATAGCCGTCGCAAGCTATTTTTACGGCAACGTGAACAACGCCGTGCTTATATCGGCTATACTCGGCAAAGACGTCAGAAAAGAAGGCAGCGGCAACCCGGGTACGCTCAATATGAGCAGGGTTTTCGGAATAAAGATAGGCGCGCTCGTGCTTGTCCTCGATATACTAAAAGGTACCGTTCCCGCGCTTATAGCCCGACTTTGCTTCGGCAACGCGACTTTTTTAGGCGGCGAATTGCCTGTCGGCACGTTCGCTTCGGCTCTTGCCGGGCTGTTCGTCGTAACGGGGCATATCTTCCCCGTTTTGTACGGGTTTAAGGGCGGCAAAGGCGTGGCTTCGACGATAGGCGTTTTAGCCGTTTTCAACTGGTGGATAATGCTTATAGTCGGCGCGATAGCCATAGCGTTTATATTCATCACGGGCGTAGGCTCCGTCGGCTCCTTTATAGCGATAACCCCGCCGGCAATATATTTTGGCGCGGACAACCTTTTAAGATACGCGCTTAACGCTTCTTTAACGGGCGACGCGCTTTACGCGTTCATCTTTACTAACGTTTGCGCTTTGCTCATGATTATCGAAGTTTACGTTGCGCACAGAAAAAATATCGTTCGGCTTTTTAAGGGCGAAGAACACAAAACCGACTGGGCGGGAATGGTTAAAAAGCTCAAAGACAAAAAGAAAAAAGAAGAACCCGAAGTTTAAATTCTAATTTTTAAAGCAAAAATCGGGCTAAACGGTGGATAAATGACTGACGGAACTATCAAAAAACATATCTGGGCAAAGACGTTTACGAGCGTTATCGGCGCAATGCTTGTCGCTTCTCTCGTCTTTTCCGCTATAGTTGCGGCTGCGGGCGAAGCCTTTAAAAGTAGCCCCGTTTACACCTATTTAAGCTACGGAATATCTTCCGTCGCGCTTTTAGTTGCGCTCGCGATAGTAAAATTCGGTTTTAAAGCGGAAATAAAGCCGCTTTTTAAAGTTCCTCAAAAAAAGTATTTCCTTGCCTTGCCGCTTATCGCGGCGGGGTGTTTTTTCGCTTTTTCAAACCTTAACATACTGTTCGTAAAGTTTTTGTCGCTTTTCGGTTACGCCGAAGAAACCGCGGTTTTGCCCGAATTTTCTCCTTTGACTTTTACCGTGCTTTTCTTCGCAATATGTCTTTTGCCCGCTATTTTGGAAGAAATTTTGTTCCGCGGGCTAATCGCGATGGATTTGTCCTTTATAGGCGTTATCCGTTCCGCGCTTTTATCCGGCGCGCTTTTCGCGTTTTATCATTTCAGCCCCGCAAAAACGCTTTATCAATTCGTCCTCGGCTTTATCTTTGCGCTCGTAGCTTTAAAAAGCGGAAGCGTAATCCCCGGAACGATACTGCATTTTATCAATAACTTAGTCGTGCTTATCCTCTGCTTTGCTGCTCCCGAATGGAACGGTTTTACGGGCGGCGCGCTCGCCGTATCCGTCGTTTGCGGGCTAATTTTACTTGCCGTAGGGCTTTATATAATAATGAAGCCGAACAGAACGGATAATACGATTGAAAAGCAAAAAACGAGCGATAATCGACTTATAGACGGGCTTTTATATCTTGCGCCCGGGCTTATCGTCGCGCTTGCCATATGGATTTCGAATTTATTGGCTAAATAAGGAAAAAGAAAATGGTAAAAATAAATTTCGTAGTCGTCGGAAAAATAAAGGAAAGCTATTATAGGGAAGCTTTGAACGAATACTTAAAACGGCTTTCCGCTTACGCAAAAGTGAGCGTAATAGAAGTAAAAGAAGAAAACCCGCCGCTTGAACAAGACGTTAAAAAAACGCTTGAAACGGAAGGCAAAAACATAATAGAGAAACTCAAAGGCAAGGTTATAGTGCTTGCGATAGAAGGCAAAAAATATTCGAGCGAAGCTCTTTCTTCGCTCATAAAAGGCTTTGTGGATAAGGGCGAAGAAATGACTTTCGTCATAGGCTCTTCGAGAGGACTTTCCGACGAAGTTAAGAATAAAGCCGACGTAAAACTTTCCTTTTCCGATATGACTTTTCCGCACGCGCTTATGCGGGTTATCCTCGCCGAACAAGTCTACCGCGCGTTTACGATAATCGCCGGCACGGGGTACCACAAATGATACAAGCCGACAAAATACGCTTTATGCGCGAAGCCATAAAACAAGCGAAAATAGCTTTTAAAAAGGGCGAAATCCCGATAGGCGCGGTGATAGTTAAAGACGGCAAAATTATAGCGCGCGGGCGGAATAAGCGGGAAGAAACGAGCCTTGCAACGGCGCATGCCGAAATAATCGCGATAAACGCCGCTTGCAAAAAACTAAAAGACTGGCGGCTTACGGGTTGCGAAATGTTCGTAACGGTGGAGCCTTGCGTAATGTGCGCCGGGGCGATACTCAACGCAAGAATGAAAAAGGTATACTTCGGCGCGGAAGAAATAAAGGACGGCGCGCTCGTAAACGCGTTCGCCGTGCTAAAAAAAGGTTCGCTAAACTGGTCGTGTCCGCACGAGGGAGGCTTGCTTGCAAGCGAATGCGCTGCTCTCATGGTGGACTTCTTCAAAGCGCGCAGAAAAAATTCGCGTGAAAATATCTGAAACCCGCCTCTAAAAGTTGACTATTTTGTCGTGTTCGTTTATTATATATACGTCACGAATTTGCGACTAAACGTCGCTAAAATAAAAGGAGTAATCATGATAACACACAGTACAGAGATTAAGCTTTTTGCAGGAAACTCGAACCGCCCGTTGGCGGAAGCTATCGCCAAAAGACTAAAAATGAGTTTGAGCGATATCGAGGTAGGGCATTTTTCCGACGGTGAAACGAGCGTTCATATCACCGAAAGCGTCCGCGGACGGGACGTATTCATCATTCAGTCGACGTCCACGCCTGTAAACGAAAATCTTATGGAACTTCTCGTCATGATAGACGCGGCTCGCCGCGCTTCCGCGGGCAGAATTACGGCGGTTATACCGTACTTCGGTTATGCCCGTCAGGACAGAAAGGCTAAACCGCGCGACCCGATTACCGCAAAGCTCGTTGCGGATATCATCACTTCCGCCGGCGCGGACAGAATACTTACGATTGACTTGCACGCCGCGCAGATTCAGGGCTTTTTCGATATCCCCGTAGACCACCTCGTGGGCAATCACATTTTAAGCAAATACTTCAAGAACCTTGTAGACGATAACTTCGTAGTCGTTTCGCCGGACGTAGGCTCGGTCGGAAGAGCGAGAAGCACCGCAACCAAGCTTAACTGCCCGATGGCTATTATCGATAAACGCCGCCCCAAGGCAAACCAGGTCGAAATAATGAACATTATCGGCGACGTTGCCGGCAAAACCACGCTTCTTGTCGACGATATGATAGACACCGCGGGTACCATCTGCCTCGGCGCGGAAGCGTTGCGTAACGCCGGCGCAAAGAAGATTTACGCTTGCTGCACGCACGCCGTTCTTTCGGGACCCGCTATCGAAAGAATAGAAAAATCCTACATAGACGAACTCGTCATTCTCGACACCATAGCTTTGCCCGAAGAAAAGAAGATTGACAAAATCAAAATTCTTTCCGTCGACAAACTTTTGGCTACGGCTATCGAAAACGTATACCTCGACAAAAAAATGTCGGATATTTACAACGATTGATTTTTTACTTGAAAGACAAAAAGGGGCTGCTTAAAAGGCAACCCCTTTAAAAACTTATTGAGCGAAGTTTCAACTTTGCGACAATAAAAGGGAACGAACAATGAAAATTATAGTAGGCTTAGGCAACCCCGAGCCTAAATACTTAAAAACCTTGCATAACTTAGGCTTTATGGCGGCGGACATGCTTGCGGATAGGTTAGGCGCGGAATTCACAAAAAAGCCTAAGCTCAAAAGCCTTGTTGCCGAAACGAGCGTTGCGGGCGAAAAAGTGCTTATCGCAAAGCCGTTGACGTATATGAATTTAAGCGGCGAAGCGGTTGTCGCTTTACGCAACTTTTATAAAATTCCCGAAAAAGACTGCCTTGTAATTTACGACGACCTCGATTTGAAAATCGGCACGATTCGTTTTAGGAAAAACGGCAGCGCGGGAACGCACAACGGGATGCGCAACATTGTCGCCGAAAGCGGCACTACGGAATATCCGCGCGTAAGGATAGGCTCTCAAAAGGAAAACTCGTATATTCCGATTATCGATTACGTTTTAAGCGAAATTCCGAAAGAGCGTGAAGAGGATTACAAAAAAGCCATAAAAAAGGCAGCCGACTGCGCCGAAGATTTTATCAAAGGCTTATCCGCGGACGAGCTTATGTGCAAGTATAATTCTGCAAAATAATATCTTGCGGTCAAAAAACGACCGCGCTCGGTAAAAAATGCTATATGACAGTATTAAAAATCCTACGTCCGAAGTTTTAAAGGACTGGGTATATTCGGTCCGCGGGGGAGCGTCCTCCGCGGCGTTCGGCGTTTCGGAAGAAGCGCGGTTTTACCTTGCCGCTTTAATCGAAAAGCCAACGCTTTATATATGTTCCAACGCCGTAAAAGCAAAAGAGGCTGCGCGCGAACTCGAATGCATGACGGGCGAAAAGGCGGTGTACTTTCCCGCAAAAGACGATGTACTCCTATATAAAAAGTTTTTCAATAAAGACAGTTTGTACCGCCGCATATCCGCGCTTTACGAGATGCGTTCGGCGCACTTCGTTACGGCTTGCCCGGAAGCTCTTATGCAGCTCGTCCCGGAAAATTTAGAAAGCATAACCGTTTACGAATCGCGCGAATACGTTTTGGACGAACTTAAAGAAAAACTAATTTCTTTCGGTTATAGGCGCGAGGAGTTCGCGCGAGAAACGGGAACGTTTGCTCTGCGCGGCGATATTCTGGAAATCTTTCCGATATCGTCTTTCACGGCTTACCGCTTCGACTTTTTCGGCGATTCTTTGGAAAGCATAAAGGAGCTTGACGAAAACGGAAAGACGGGCGAACGCGTTCGCTCGGTAACGATTTTGCCGACGGTCGATTTTTGCGTAAAAGATGGCGATGTCGAAAGGATAAAAAAGAAGCTCGGCGACGGCTTGAAAAAATTCAAAACGCTCAATTGCAGCGTGCGCGGCAGACAGATTTCTTCGGAAATTTTATCGATACTCGAAAAAGAAGATTACACTTCGCCCGCACTTTCGTTTGTCATTCCGCTTTTAACTTCTCAAAAAATCGGCATAGCGAATTATTTTAACCCCGAAGTAATTGTTTTAGACGAGCCTAAGCTCATAAAAGACGCCGCCGACAGCGTTTTAAAGGAGAACGAAGAAAGGTTTTCATCGCTTTTTAAGGCGGGCGAAGCCTTTGACTTTTCGGTCGAAAACATAAAGCCGTTCGACGAGTTTATCTCGGGAGTGAAAAACGGCGTTATCTGCTCGGTGCAAAACTTAAACTCAAAGACGGAATACTTTAGCCCTATAAAGACTTTCCGCTTTACTTCCGCTTCCGCCCCGCGTTACGCTTCTAATCCGAAAGACCTTGCCCGCGACCTTTTGAATTGGAAAAAGTCGGGCTATAAGGCGATTATCGAATGCGGCGGCAACGACAGAGCCAAAAGACTTTCCGAAAATTTGTCGGGCGAGGGCGTGATTGCGACCGAAAGCGACAACTGTTTTTCGCCCGGCGCGTACTGCGCGAGCGGGTATTTGACGCGCGGCTTTATTCTCCATGACGAAAAGCTTGCCGTGATAGGTACTTGCGACGTGTTTTTGTCGGGCGTAAAGGAAAAATTCGTAAAAAAGAAGAGAAACGACACCTTTAACGCGCCCGAAATAGGCGACTACGCCGTACATGAAGTACACGGCGTGGGCATAGTTCGCGGAATGAAAAGGATATCATCTACCGACGGCACAAAAGATTACGTCGCGCTCGAATATGCGGGCGGAGATATGCTTTACGTTCCCGTCGAACAGATGGACAGGCTCACGAAGTACCTCGGCAGCGACGAAACGCCAAAACTCAACAAGATAGGCGGCGCGGAATTTGACAAGGTTAAACAGCGGGTAAAAGAATCGATATCTCGCATGACGATAGACTTAAAGAAGCTTTACCGCGACAGAGCCGCGATGAAAGGTTTTGCTTTTTCGCCCGATAACGACTTGACTAAGGAATTCGAGGACGCTTTTCCGTACGAATTGACGGAGGACCAGGCACAATCGGTCGCCGAAATCAAAAAGGATATGGAAAGCGAAAAGGTTATGGACAGGCTTTTACTCGGCGACGTGGGCTTCGGCAAAACGGAAGTCGCGCTCAGAGCCGCGTTTAAAGCCGTTATGGACGGCAAACAAGTCGCCATAATAGCTCCTACGACCATTTTAACGCAACAACATTACGAAACGGTTCTCGAACGCTTTAAGGGCTTCGGCGTGCGCGCCGCGCTTCTCAACCGTTTCCGTACCCCCGCATATATAAAGGACGCGGTTAAAAAGATAGCCGCGGGCGAAGTCGATATAATAATAGGAACGCACAGAGTTTTCGGCAAGGACGTGGTTTTCAAGGACTTGGGGCTTTTGATTCTCGACGAAGAGCAGTGCTTCGGCGTTGAACACAAGGAAAAACTACGAACGCTCAAAAATAACGTCGATACGCTCACGATGTCGGCAACGCCTATTCCGAGGACTTTGCATATGTCGCTTTCCGGCATAAGGGATATAAGCCTTATTTTGACCCCGCCGAAAAAGCGCATTCCCGTGCAGTCTTACGTAATAGAAGAAAGCGACGCGCTTATCCGCGACGCGGTTATAAAGGAACTTTCGCGCGACGGGCAAGTGTTCGTTTTGTATAACCAAGTGGAAACTATCTACAAATTCGCCGAAAAGTTCTCGCGGCTCGTGCCGGAAGCAAAGGTTGTCGTAGGGCACGGGCAGATGGAAAAAGACAAGCTCGAAAACCACGTTATGGCGTTTTTCAAGGGCGAATACAACGTGCTTATCGCGACCACGATTATAGAAAACGGCATAGATATCCCTAACGCAAACACGCTTATCGTAATCGACGCGGACAGACTCGGGTTATTTACTTTGTATCAGCTTAAAGGCAGGGTGGGCAGAAGCGACAAGACGGCGCACGCTTACTTTACATATAAGCCCGAAAAAGTTTTAAGCGAAAATTCCTATAAACGCCTTTCCGCGCTTATGGAACACACAGAACTCGGCAGCGGCTACAAGATAGCGATGCGCGACCTCGAAATCCGCGGCGCGGGCAACGTCCTCGGCAGAGAGCAGCACGGGCATATGGATAAGATAGGTTACGAGCTTTATTCCCGTCTTTTGCGCGAACAGCTCGGCGACATCGAAAAGGAATACGAAGTCGAAACGGATATTCGCCTCGACGCGTTTATCCCGAACGGCTATATTTCCGTCTCCGCTTCTCGGCTCGACGCTTACAAAGCCATTGCCGAAATCCGCACGGACGAGGACAGAACCCGCGTATATAACTCTCTAAAAGAAACTTACGGCGCCCCGCCCGAAGAAGTCGAAAACCTTATACTCGTAGCGGAAATTCGCAACCTTGCTGGCGAAGCGGGCGCAAAAGAAGTCACTTCTGCAAAAGAGCGTGCGGTTATTACTTTGCGCGATTTGAACTGCTTGCGCGACGGAAGCGTTCA